>SDBV01005459.1_pt1 | contig 17950 bp, 13 predicted proteins | sample 2277081 | NCBI WGS metagenome assembly SDBV01 (sample SAMN10402039, study PRJNA504765) | marine sediment metagenome | isolation source: marine sediment core GS10_PC15, 223 cmbsf | place: Arctic Ocean: Southern Knipovich Ridge | collected 2010 | reverse complement strand
ACCGCCGGGGGAAAGAAATTTCCGAGAAACCGTCGGACCACGAGATCGAAGAGTCGCTTGTCATCTCCGGTCAGCGGAGCCTCGGGCAGGGTTCCGGTCGGGATCACCGCAAAGTGGTCGGAGACCTTCGAGTCGTCGAACGTCCGCTCGGTATTCACCAGCCCCGCCTTCTTGAGCTGGGCGGCGGCGGCCGCGTATTCGGAGAACTCCGCGCCCCCGTGCCCCGCAGCGTTGGCGAAGCTACCGATCGTCTCGTCGACGATGTCTCGATAATCGTTCGGCAGACAGCGCGAGTCGGTTCTCGGATAGGTGAGAATCTTGTGGCGCTCGTAACAGCGCTGCGCAGCGCTCAGTGTTCGCCGCGCCGACCAACCGAAGCGGCGGTTGCCCTCCCGTTGCAGGCTCGTCAGGTTGAATAGCGGCGGCGCAGATTCCCGGGACGGCTTGCGGGTCTCCTCGGCGACCGCGGGCTGGCCGGCGACAGCAGCGACGATGGCCGCCGCGCGATTCTCGTCGAAGATCCGGTCGTCCTTGAGCTCCGCGTCGCCACCAGCCTCGAAGTTCGGATCGAACCAGATCCCCTGATAGGGGCTGCCGTCGTGATCGAAGCTGGCGAGCGCCCGCCAATAGCGGCGCGGCACGTGGGCGAGGATCTTGAACTCCTGATCGACCAACATCGCGAGGGTCGGAGTCTGCACACGACCCGCCGACCAGGCGGTTTTTTCTTTGCGGCTCTTGAGACGCTTGGTGAGCGCGCGCGTCGCGTTCATTCCGATCATCCAATCGGATTGGGCGCGGCAGGCCGCGGAGGCCGCGAGCCCATCGAACTCTGAGCTGGGCCGCAGATGCTCGAAACCATCGCGAATCGCGCTGCTCGTCATCGACTGGAGCCAGAGCCTGCTGACCGGCTTGCCCGTGTTCAGGGTGTCGATGATTTCGCGGAAGATCAGTTCTCCCTCGCGACCCGCATCGCAGGCGTTGACGACACTGTCGGTATCGTCGCGCTGCAGGAGTTTTCGGATCGTCCGAATCCGGTCGCTCTGGCCCTTCTTCGGTTTCAGTCGGAATTCGTCGGGTAGGATCGGCAACGCGTCGAGCGTCCAGCGCTTGTATTTCTCGTCTACTTCCTCGGGCGGGAGCAACTCATAGAGATGTCCGACCGCAAAGGTGACGATATGGGTGGCGCTCTCGAAGTAACCGTCGTATTCGGTGAAGCCGCCGAGCACGACGGTGATATCGCGTGCGACGCTGGGCTTTTCGGTGATGACGAGCGCTTTACCCAAAGATTTCAGCTCCGTTGGCGAGGGGGCGACCACTTGAATGGGGCTCATCCTTAGCCCGGCGATCCGCGCCTGACAACTGCCGCGCCTACCCGACCCTCGAATCGGGGCGCCCGGCGCCACGCCCAACCGGCGCGCCGACCGGGCGGGTGAAGGGTCGGGGGAATCGCGGATCGACTTGAGGTGGTGCCGTTTCCCCGCGGGTAGGTTGCGCGTAAGTACCCGTTCCGGCAGGCTTCGGGGTCTTCGATGGCGGACACGATCTTCGGAAGAATCGAGCGCGGAGAGGTCCCTGCGGAGGTCGTCTACGAGGACGATCGGGCGCTCGCGTTTCGAGACGCCAACCCGGTCGCACCGACCCACCTGCTCGTCATCCCGAGAAAACCGCTCGAGATGCTGTCCTCCGCGGAGGCGAGCGACGAGTCGCTACTCGGCCACCTGCTGCTCGTCGCAAAGCGGGTCGCCGCCGATGCCGGCCTCGAAAACTACCGCGTCGTGATCAACAACGGAGCCGGTTCGGGCCAGACCGTCTTCCACCTCCACCTGCACGTCATCGCCGGCCGCCCCCTGAATTGGCCCCCCGGCTAACTGGGGCCCGGCTGGTAAAACGCCGGCACCACTAGAAGCGGCCCTGGCCGGGCGAATTGGCCACCGGGCTAGCGGCGCTTCACGACAATCTAATAGTGGCCTTGCTCGGGTGGGGCTAGTTCTTCGGGATGAGCTCCACCGGAACCGGCATCAGGTTCCAGGTGAAGATCGGGCGATCGTCGGGGCGCTTGTAGATCGTCTCGCGCTCCATGCGCCTTCCGTTCCACACGTAGCGGCGGACTTCTTTGTGGCGATCGCTCGCGACGTAGAGCTCGACGAGCCCGTCGCCATCCAGGTCCGTCAGGATCGCGGCGTGCTCGAAGCCGGCCGAATCCCGATCAATCAATTCGCTCTTCCACTTGGCATTGGGATCCGCTCCCGGTCGGAGCAACCACAATCCACTGCTGAACGCAGCGGCGATCATCTCGTTCTTGCCGTCGCCATCGACGTCACCGACCGTCAGAAAACGGCTCAGCGAATCCTTGATCTCGGCGATCACGACACCCTGGTCGGCGGGCGTGTCCGCCTCGTAGCGAAGAATCTGGACCGGCGACTTGATGCGCTTGGCACCGCCCTCGCCCTCGATCTCTCCCTCGACCGAGACGTAGAGTTCCTGCCTTCCATCCGCGTCGACATCGGCGACGAGAATTTCCTTGGCATGACGCTCGCCGAGGTCCGCCACCACAGTCCGCTGGCCGCCCGCGCCCGGGACGTAGCGGACGACCTCTCCCTTTTGGGGCGTCCCATCGAGGCGATTTGGCTCGCTCGGGGTCGCGTAGATCTCGAGCACGCCGTCCCCGTTCAGGTCGCCAACCTCGATCTCGTGGACGAAGATATTCGCCGCTTCGTCGAGTTCCTCGACCTCGAAGCCATCGCCCGTGGGGTGAACCACCACCACGACGCCCTGGTCGTGGGTGGCCACCGCGAGGCTCGCGGTCCCGTCGCCCTTGAAGTCGCCGATCTCGGCGTCGCGCATCCGACTGAACTTCCCGCCGAAATCCTTCTCCCAGAGCACCGTTGCCGACAAGCCAGAATCCGTGAGCTCCCAGGTCTTGAGCAGGGCGCGGGATCCGCCGAGCGTGAGCAGCCGGGGCCCGTCGCCCGCGTCGTAGACCATCGCTTTGTGGAAGACGTTGCTATCGGGATCCTCGAGCTCGGAGGTCTTCCATATGCCGCCTTCGCGGTAGAGGAACTCCAGGCGCGCGGGGCCCGGCACGAACTTGTCCTTGCCGTCATCGCCCTTTTCGGTCACGAACTGAGCCAGCGCGAGCACGATTCCATTCGGAAGCGTATCGGGCGTGGCCGGCTTGGCGGCGGCAGCCGGAGCCGCGGCAGCTGCGGGTTTTGCGGGCGCGGCTTTCGAGGGCGCCTCCTCGGCTCCACAGGCCGCGAGAGCACCCGCGACAAAAAACATCAGTGCCAATGCGTAAAAACGGGTCGACATGGATCCTCCGAGATCGTGTGCAGACCCGGAAGGGGGTAGCAGCTCTGTGGCCGATCGACACCATTTTCGACCACCTGATGGGAGCGCCGAGCCGGTCCGGATGTGATACTGGGCCCGTGAGCAAAGAACCCCTCCAGGCCCCGCGAGGCACCCGCGACTTCTACCCCGAAGACCTGCGCCTGCGGAACTGGCTCTTCGACCACTTCCGCGCCACCGCGGCTCTCTTCGGCTTCGAGGAAATCGACGCTCCCGTCCTCGAGCACGCGGAACTCTTCACCCGGAAAGCGGGCGAGGAGATCGTCGATCAGCTCTATCACTTCACGCTGCACGACCGCCACCTGGCGCTGCGCCCCGAAATCACCCCGCAAATCGCGCGGATGGTCGCGGCCCGCCGCGGCGCGCTGCGCCTGCCGCTGCGCTGGTTCAGCATTCCGCAATGTTGGCGCTACGAGCGGATGAGCCGTGGGCGCCGTCGCGAGCACTACCAGTGGAACATGGACATCTGGGGAGAGCCCGGGGTCGCCGCCGAAGCAGAACTCATCGCTTCGATCTTCCACCTGCTCGATCGGCTCGGCCTCGAGCGCGGAGATGTGACGATCCGGATCAACAGCCGGGCGCTGCTCGAAGAAACGCTCCGCGAGACGGTGCTCGCGAAACGACCAGAGGTCTTCCCCGCGCTGTGCATCGCGATCGACAAGTTGGGAAAGATCGGTGAGGACGCAGTCGTCGAACTGCTCAGCGACCCGAAGGGCTTGGTGGGGTTGCCAATCGAAGACGCGCGCTTCGTGCTCTCGTTCTTGAAATTGCGCGACATCGGCGAAGCCGAGAAGATCGCTCGCGCGGATTCTCCTGCGCTCGCTGAAATCGCACGGCTTTTCGAATTGCTCGATGCCTACGGCCTCGCTGATCGGATCGCCTTCGACGCTTCGATCGTACGCGGGCTCGCCTACTACACCGGCGTCGTCTTCGAAGCATTCGATTCTGGACGAGAATTGCGCGCCGTTTGTGGCGGCGGTCGCTACGATCATCTACTCGAAACACTCGGAGGCCCTGCGACACCCGCGGTCGGTTTCGGCTTCGGCGACTCCGTGATCGCAGAACTCCTCGGCGAGAAGAAGCGGATTCCGGAGCTGCAGCGCAGCCTGGATGCGGTTGTCTACGCGTTTTCAGCAGCGGAGCGCGCCGCCGCCGTGCGAGTGGCTTGTGCGCTCCGCGCCGACAACCGAAGCGTCGAACTCGTGCTCGGCGAACCCCGACTCAAGCGGGTGATGGCCGACGCGGACCGCGCGGGAGCGCGGGAGGCCCATTTGCTCGGCCCCGACGAAGTGGCGCGGGGTGAGGTATTGATTCGGGATCTGACGAGCGGCGAGCAACGCAGCGAGCCCATTCCCGACTGATCCAGCGCTCGTATCCGGGCTGGACAGCATCGGCAGCGAGCGCATCATGACCGACGAGGACCGCTCAGTGGCGAATTGGACGATTCGCGACAGTCTCGATCTCTACCATGTCCTCGACTGGGGATCGGATTTTTTTGCGATCAACGATGCGGGCGACGTAGCAGTCCACCCAAAGACCAACGACGAGCGGAGCATCGACCTGCTGGAGCTGGTCGAGAATCTGGGGCAACGCGGTGTGCACACTCCGCTGTTGGTCCGCTTCAGCGACATCCTCGACAGCCGCGTGCGAGGCTTGAATGACTGTTTCCGCGAGGCCATCGAGGAGATCGACTACCGGGGGGCCTATCGGGGCGTCTACCCGATCAAGGTCAACCAACAGCGCCACGTCGTCGAAGAACTGATCCAATTCGGCGCTCCAGAGAAGATGGGACTCGAAGCCGGCAGCAAACCCGAACTGCTGATCGCCCTCGCCCTGCTCGGTACACCCGGCGCCCTGATCATCTGCAACGGATACAAAGATCGGGCCTACGTGGAAACAGCTCTGCTCGCGCAACGCCTGGGTCGTACACCCATCATCGTCGTCGACCGATTTCACGAGATCGACCTCATCCTCAAGACTTCGCGCGAGCTCGGAATTCGCCCGCGGCTGGGAATTCGGGCGCGGCTGAACACCAAGGGCGCTGGAAGGTGGGTCGAGTCGACGGGGGAGCGCTCCAAGTTCGGGCTTTCGTCGATGGAGATCGTCGCCGCGGTAGATCGCCTGGCATCGGAGGACATGCTCGACTGCGTCGAGCTCATGCATTTTCACATCGGCTCCCAGATCACCGCAGCGCGCGCCCACAAGGACGCGCTCAGCGAAGCCAGCCGCATCTTCGTGGGACTCCACGAAATGGGCGCGAGCCCTTCCCTGATCGATGTCGGCGGCGGACTCGGTGTGGACTACGACGGCTCGCGAACGGATTTTCACTCGTCGAAGAACTACTCGATGCAGGAATACGCGAACGACGTCGTGTCTTTCATCCAGAAAGCCTGCGACGCGGCGAACGTTCCTCATCCGGACATCGTGACCGAATCCGGGCGCGCGCTGACCGCCCATCACTCCGTGCTGGTCTTCGACGTCCTCGGTGTCAACGAAGTACTGCATGACTCGCAGCCGGGCGAAGTCACCGACGACGACCCCAAGGTGCTGCGCGATCTCGCGGAAGTCTGGAGCAGTGCTTCGATCGAAAACGTCCAGGAGTCCTACCACAACGCGCTCCTGCTCAAGGAAGAAGCGTCGACGATGTTTTCGCTGGGCTACCTCGACCTGCGGGGCAAGGCACGGGGCGAACACCTGTTCGCGAAATGCTGCGAAGAGATCCTCGGACTTCTCCGACAGCTTCCCGAGGTGCCCGAGGATCTCGCCGATTTCGAAAGCGGGCTCGCAGATACCTACTACGGCAATTTTTCGGTCTTTCAAAGCGCGCCGGATCACTGGGCGGTCAAACAACTCTTCCCGGTGATGCCCATCCACCGCCTCGATGAGCGACCGACCCGGCGCGGCGTCTTTGCGGATTTGACTTGCGACAGCGACGGAAAGATCGATCGGTTCATCAATCCCCGCGAAGCCAAGAACCTGATCGAGCTCCACCCCTGGACGGGAGCACCCTATTACATCGGCGTGTTCCTGGTCGGCGCGTATCAGGAGATTCTGGGTGACCTCCACAACCTGTTTGGAGACACCAACGCCGTTCACGTCAAGCTCGACGACGAGGGCGGTTACACGATCGATCACATCGTCGAGGGCGATACCGTGGAAGACGTCCTCGCCTACGTACAATACGAGCGCCGACCCTTGATCGAAAAGGTGCGCAAGATCATCGAAGGCGCGCTGCGCAGCAACGACATCAGCCTCGAAGAGTCGGCGCGCCTGCTCGAACGCTACGAGCAGGGACTCAAGGGGTATACGTACCTGTCGGGCCAGAGCTGAGTCGATGTCTGTGCGCCACTTTGAAGTTCCGATCCGAATCCTCTCCTGGAACGTCAACGGCCTGCGCGCCTGCGCGAAAAAGGGCTTTGGCGATTGGCTCGAGGGATCGGGCGCGGAGATCGTCGGCATCCAGGAGGTGCGCGCCGAGCCAGAGCAGATTCCCACCGAGTTGAGCCAGCCCGAGCGTTGGCACGCGAGCTTCTCCGCCGCCGAGCGCAAGGGTTACAGCGGCGTCGGCCTCTACGCGCGACGGGCTCCCGATCGGATCGAGACCGCGCTCGACGAGGCGCGTTTCGACTCCGAGGGGCGAGTCCAGATCGCGCGCTTCAACCGATTGGTGGTTGCCAACATCTACTTTCCCAACGGAAATGGCAAAGATCGCGACAACAGCCGGGTGCCCTACAAACTCGACTTCTACCGCAGATTGTTCGAGCGGCTCCAGCGCCTGCGGCGCGGTGGCGCGCGGGTCCTCGTGATGGGCGATTTCAACACCGCTCACCGCGAGATCGATCTCGCCCGACCCAAAGCCAATCGAGCGACCAGCGGATTTCTCGCCGAAGAGTGTGCGGAAATCGACCGCTGGATCGATGCGGGCTGGATCGACACCTATCGTCGCTTCGACCCGTCACCGGATCGCTACACCTGGTGGAGTCAGCGCTTCGGAGTCCGCGCCAAGAACGTCGGCTGGCGGATCGACTACGTGCTGGCCTCTTCAGCGGCGATGAAATTCGTCAATAACGCAATGATCTATCCCGATGTCCAGGGATCCGATCACTGTCCGATTGGTGTGGAGGTCGATCCAGGGATCTTTCGCTGATGGCCTGAATCGAACCGGCGGCGCAGGCGCGAAGCGCGTATCTTTCGATCCGCGACGCCTTCCCCCCGGCCGCGCATCCGCAAACCCGCCATGGGGGGAGAGCAATGGATTTCCTCAACCGGCTCGAACAGTGGTTCGCCAGCTACGTGGTGGACCCGATCGAAGCCGTGATCTTCTTCGACATCGCGTTCTGGGACCCCGACGTCACGCTTCCACTCGTTGTCTTGTGGCTGATTGTAGCCGCGACCTTCTTCACCCTGCGGTTTCAATTCGTGAATTTTCGCGCCTTTCGCCACGCGATCGATTGCACGAGGGGCCGCTATACGGATCCGCAAGCATCCGGCGAAATAACCCACTTCCAGGCGCTGGCGGCTGCACTCTCGGCCACGGTCGGACTCGGAAACATCGCGGGCGTGGCGTTTGCGGTCGGAGTCGGCGGCCCGGGTGCGATCTTCTGGATGATCGTCGCGGGTTTCTTGGGGATGAGTTCAAAGTTTGCCGAGTGCGCGCTCGGCCAACTCTACCGGGTGACGCGCGCCGATGGCCACGTATCGGGCGGCGCCATGCACTACCTGCGAGACGGTCTCGCGGAGCTCGGATTCGCCCGCTTGGGAAAGGTTCTCTCAGTGATCTTCGCGCTGATGTGTATCGGCGGCAGCCTCGGCGGCGGCAACATGTACCAGGCCAATCAAGCGTTTACACAGGTCGCTGGAACCCTGCCGTTCATGGCGAGCAAGGCCGGAGCGGTCGCCTTCGGCCTGATCCTCGCATGTCTGGTCGGCGTCGTGATCATCGGTGGCATCAAGCGCATCGGAGAGGTCGCGGCCGGACTCGTTCCCTTCATGTGCATCCTCTACATCGTCTGCGGCGCCTGCCTCCTGATCGCTCACGCCGGCTCACTGGGTTCGGCGGTCGAAACCATCGTCTCGGAGGCCTTTTCGTGGCAGGCGGGCGCGGGGGGGTTCTTCGGCGCGTTGATCCAGGGCTTCCGGCGCGCGGCCTTCAGCAACGAGGCGGGGACGGGGTCCGCGGCGATCATCCACTCCGCGGCCCGGACCGATGAACCGGTGCGCGAGGGAATCGTCGCGCTGCTCGAACCCTTCATCGATACGATCATCGTCTGCACGATCACCGGCCTCGTCATCGTGGTGACGGGCGCACACCTTCAACCCGACGTGGGAAGCGGTATCTCGATGACGTCGTGGGCATTCTCGACGGTGTTCCCGTGGTTTCCACACGTGCTGTCGTTGATCGCCGTGCTGTTCGCGTTCAGCACCATGATCTCCTGGAGCTATTACGGCGAGCAGTGCTGGGCTCGCCTGTTCGGGGTTCGCACGATCATGGTCTACAAAGGGATCTTTTTGCTCTTCGTGTGGCTCGGGGCGATCTTCAACGCCAGTTCGGTGATCGATTTTGGTGATGCGATGATCCTCGGGATGGCGTTTCCAAATCTGGTGGGCGTCGTACTGTTGTCGGGACGCGTCAAACGCGAACTCGACGCCTACCTCGGAAAACTGAGAGCGGGAGATCTCCAGCGCTACTGATCGAGGCGTAGGCAATTCCCTCCATCAGCCGTCATCCGCAAAGCCCGCGTCCACGTCGCGACGGCCCGGACATCTTCGCCGCGGTCAGAGATCACGGATCGCTGGCAGATCCGGGCAAAACCGGGGCCTTCGATTTCGCAAAAAAAATCGATCTTTTTTGCTAAACGAAACAAAGTCAGCTGGTTACGACCCCAGATCGACCGAATTGCCCCACGGGGGCGAATTCTCGAGCCGCCTCAGGCGCCTCGCAAACCGCTCGCAATTGCGCGCCATACACCGAGACCTATGCTTTTTGAACGCGCCCGGAAGGGCGCGAAACGGTGCCGCCGAGGCGCAGGCGCCCAAAGCCCACGAGGTTCGGGGGCAAAAAGCGCTCATCGCCGCAGGCGTGCACAACCCATATGGGAGGTGACGCAATGCGCTCCTTCTTCCCCCCTGTAGTCGCCACGCTGCTGCTCTGCGCAGGCCCCGCGTTCGCACAAATCAGCGTCTTCGGCAATACGTACGCCCGCGCTTGTTACATGGAGGCCAAAGCCGACGGGGCAAATGTCGACCCGTGCGACAGGTCGATCCAAGGCGAGATGCTGGGAGGGCGCGATCGGGCGGCGACCTATGTCAACCGCGCCGTGGTGCGGACGAATGCGGGGCACCTGGCGGCAGCTCTTCGAGACCTCAAGCGCGCTGAATCGCTCAGGCCCGATCTCGGCGAGATCTATGCGAGCCGCGGCAACGTCTTTTTCTACCAGAGCAGCTTCGAAGAGGCGCTCGCGGAACACGATCGCGGTATCGCAGCGGGTATGAAGAAGCTCTACGCCGCCCATTACAACCGCGGGCTTGCGCTCGAACAACTGGGGAGGATCGAAGAGGCGAAGGACGCCTATCGTCAATCGATCGCCCTCGCGCCGAATTTCGGTCTCGCCAAGACGCGCCTCATGATGTTCTAGCGCCCTGCCCTCATCCCGACCGGAGTCCGCTTCTCGTCATCCCGCCCGGGGTCCCATTTTCGGGGCCCCGGGCGGAAACCATTTTCCCGCGGTACCGCGGCGGAGAGACCGCTATGTTGAGCCGCGATGACGCGAATCAACGAGCACTACCGCAAGCTCGGGGCCGGCTACCTGTTCCCCGAAATTGCGCGCCGGGTTGGCGAGTTTGGCGCCGCGAACCCCGACGCGACGATCATCCGGCTGGGCATTGGCGACATCACGCTGCCCCTCGCACCGGCGATCGTCGAGGCGCTGCGCACTGCCGCGGACGAGATGGGCCGCGAGACTGGCGTGCACGGATACGGCCCAGAAAACGGCTACGACTTCCTGATCGAAGCAATTTGCGAGCACGACTACGAGGCGAGAGGCGTCGGCATCGCCGCCAACGAGGTGTTCGTCTCGGACGGCAGCAAACAGGACAGCGGAAACATCCAGGAGATCTTCGGCGCCGAATGCAGGATTGCGGTCACCGATCCCTGCTATCCCGTCTACGTCGACACCAACGTGATGGCCGGGCGCACCCAAAACGCAAGACCCGACGGCACCTACGAGGGCATCCTCTATCTCCCAGCGACGGAGGCAAACGACTTCGCGCCGCCGCCCCCTGAGCAGCCCGCCGATCTCGTCTATCTCTGTTCGCCCAACAACCCCACCGGCTCGGCGGCCTCCCGCGCAAACCTGACCGCCTGGGTCAGCTGGGCGCGACAACACGGCTCCGTGCTGATCTTCGACGCCGCCTACGACGCCTTCATCCAGGACGACGATCTGCCCCATTCGATCTACGAGATCGATGGCGCGCGCGAGTGCGCGATCGAGATGCGCAGCTACTCCAAGCGCGCGGGCTTCACGGGCCTGCGCTGTGCGTACACGGTGGTGCCCCGACAGCTGGAGGGCACCACCTCGGAGGGCGACCGCGTCTGCCTCGCCGACCTCTGGTCGCGACGCCAGGCCACGAAGTTCAACAGCGTCCCCTACCTGGTGCAACGCGCGGCAGCCGCCGTATATTCGCCCGACGGCCGAAAGCAGACCGCCGAGCAGGTCGCCCACTACATGCGCAACGCGGCGCTCCTGCGGGAAGGTCTCCAGGCGGCGGGATTCGTGGTCTTCGGTGGGGAGCACGCCCCCTACGTGTGGATGAGGACCCCGGGCGGCATGTCATCCTGGGACTGCTTTGGCGAATTGCTTTCGAAGGCCCATGTTGTGGGAACCCCGGGGTCTGGTTTTGGTGCGTCGGGAGAGGGCTACATCCGGATCTCGGCCTTCAACTCTCGCGAAAACGTCGAAGAGGCAGTCGCGCGGATCCGGCGCGTCTTCTCGGGCTGAGCAGCCATCACAGTGCCGTCTGTCGCAAATGGACTGGCCGGAGGAATCAAATGAGCAAGCAAGACGCGGAAACCACGCCGGTCGATTCGAAGATCGCCAAGCGGCTCTTCGAAATGCGCACGGTGTTGATCCACGGAGAAATCACGAGCCACATGGCTCGCGACGCCACCGCTCAATTGCTCGCGCTCTCCGGCGAGTCGGATGACGACATCACGATCTACATCCACTCGGAGGGCGGCCACGTCGAATCCGGCGACTCGATCCACGACATGATCTCGTTCGTCAAACCGCGCATCAAGATGGTCGGCACCGGGTGGGTGGCCAGCGCGGGTGTTCACATCTATCTCGCCGCACCCAAGAAGGACCGCTACTGCCTGCCCAACACCCGCTTCCTGATCCACCAACCGATGGGCGGCGCGGGTGGCGCCGCGACGGACATCCAGATCGAAGCGGAGGAGATCTTGAAGGCGCGCGATCGGCTCAATCGACTGATTGCCGAAAAGACCGGCCAGTCGATCGAGCGGGTCAGCCAGGACACGGACCGCAACCACTGGATGTCGCCCGAGGAGGCCCGGGATTACGGCATCGTGGGAAAGATCATCACGTCAGCGGCTGAACTCTAACTGCGGGTGCGGCGGCGCCGGTGGTCTTCGTGCACCCGACCGCCGATCTCCTATGTTCTCGACCTCGACTCCCCGGTCGTCCAATGGCAGGACAACAGACTTTGAATCTGTGAATCGTGGTTCGAATCCACGCCGGGGATCCAACCCAATCCCCCGGACTCCGCGGAGCGATGCACGCGCTTTCAAATCTTGCGACCACACCGGTGCGAATGGCGGCGCTCGCGCTGCTGGCGGCGCTCGGATCGACGCTCGCCTGCGCGTCCGGCGGCTGCCATTGGGGCGACGGCCCCAGGGCCGTCGGCTGCCGCGCGGCAGCCGCGCGCGAAGCGCTCGCCTTCGGCCTTTCCCGAGAAGAAGCGCTCGACGCGATCGGGCGATCGGAAGTCGTACCACCCTGGCAGAACGCTCTCGGCCTGGGACCGGCCCTCATCCGCAATCCGGTCGACAGCGAGATCTACACCTCCCGACTCGGCGAAGAGTACGAGGTCGTCCGATTCTTCGTCGGGGCATCCGGGGACCCCGACTGTCCGTTCGTGCAGGGCGAGCTGAGACTCGAGCCGCTGATCTTCGTCGACGACAAGCTGGTGGGCTGGAAGTGGTCGTATCTCGCGGATGTGCTCGAAAGGCGATTGACGGCGAAAGAAACCATCTGGAGTTTCGGTGCCTTCTGCGACAGCCGGCGCACCAGTCCAGCTGACGCGGACCCATCCGAACCGGCCTCGCCCTCGACACCGCGCGCAAACAAGCCAGCGATCCAACAACAATCGCTACGCAAATAAGCGGACGACCCGCGCGATGCGCCTACGCGCGCCGGCCGGTGCGCACGTCGGGTGCGCCGATCCGCGCCGCATCTGCCGTGCAATCGTCGCGCTGTTCCTGGGAATCGCGTTCCGCGGCGACCCGCGCGCGGTAATGCGAGAGTTCGCGCTCGCAGTCCTCGGGGCTCCACTCCAACGCTTCGGCGACCAGTTCGCAGATGGTTTCGGCAGCGCGAAGCCCCCGATCATCCGTCTCGATCGAAATGCGCGTGCGGCGTGTCAGCAGATCGTCGAGGTGGAGCGCGCCCTCGTGGGTCACCGCGTAGAGCGCTTCGACGCGCAAGTACCCATCCGCTCCGTCCAGGCTCTCGGAGAGATCGGGCCGGTCGGCGATCTGCGCGAGTAGTTCGAGAGTCAGCGACCCGTAGCGGTCGAGCAGGCGCTCGATGCGCTGTTCACCGAGCCCGACCTCGCGCGCGAGCTCCATGCAACGCGCGCGGCAGCCCGGGAAACCCTCGGCGCCGATCAACGGGAGCTGATCGGTGCGGCAGGGTGGGACATCGGATTCGAGTCGGCTCGCCGCGAGGTCGATCGCATCCTTCGCCATCACGCGGTAGGTGGTGTACTTCCCGCCCGCCACGCTGATCAGCCCGGTGTCTGCAGTCGAAACGGCGTGCTCGCGGCTGAGCTTGCTCGTGGCATCGTCTTCGCCGTAGAGCAGCGGCCGCAGCCCCGCGTAGACGCCGACGATGTCGTCATGCCCGAGCGGATCGGCGAGCGACTCGTTGAGAGTAGCCAGCAGGTAATCGATGTCCGCGCGGCTGGCCGCCGGATGATCGAGGTCGAGATCCCAACTCGTGTCCGTCGTGCCGATGATCCAGTGGTCGTACCACGGGATGACGAACAACACGCTCGTCTTCGTCCGCAGAATCAGACCCGCTTCTGCGCAAATTCGATGCCGTGGAACGAGCAGGTGAATCCCCTTCGAGGCGCGCACTCGGATGTGGCCACCACCCGCCATGCCGTGCACGCGCTCCGTCCAGACGCCCGTGGCGTTGATGATCTGACGTGCCCGGATCTCGAAATTGCGCCCGGTCTCGAGACAGCGCGCGCGAACCGCACAAACGCGGCCGTCGGCCTTTTCGAAACCCACGGCCCGAACGCTCGTCGCCACGGCTGCACGGTGCAGCGCCGCGCTGCGCGCGAGCGCGAGGGTGTGGCGCGCGTCGTCGACCTGCGCGTCGTAGTACTCGATTGCGCCGACGAGCGTGTCGGTGCGCAGCGCGGGGAACTCGCGCATCGCAGCAGTACGCGACAGGTGACGGTGGCGCGGTAGAACCGGGTGTCCGGCCAACCGGTCGTAGAGCCACACCCCTGCGCCGATGTAGAGGCGCTCCCAGATCCGGTGGGTCAGTGGGAACAGAAATGGAATCGGCCGCACGAGATGCGGGCACAGGCGCGAAATCAACAGCGCCTGCTCGCGCCGGGCTTCGCGAACCAAGGCGAAATGGCGCTGCTCAAGATAACGAAGACCGCCGTGAATCAATTTGCTCGAGCGGCTCGAGGTTCCAGACGCAAAATCGCGCTGCTCGATCAGCGCAACCGAAAGCCCGCGGGACGCCGCGTCCAAGGCAGCTCCGCAGCCAGTCACACCGCCGCCGATGATGGCGATGTCGAAGGTCTCATCCGCCATCCGCCGGATCGCGCCACGCCGCTGCTCGGGATTCAATCGGGACAGACCCATGCCGGCTGTAGGCTGTCGCGAACCGGAAGATCCCGCCAGCCCCCGAGGGCCCGAAACGCGAATCCGCCGCGATCGCGAGGCGAGATCTCGAAGAGCCGGCGCCAGGCTGGAAGGCGGCCCCGGCCGAGCCCGAGGCACCGGGCTCGGCATCAACGCATCCCGCTCTGCTAGCCTCGGGCTCGCGCCCAGACGAAAGGCGCCATCACTACCGGGTCCCCACCGGCGAAGAGGGGCGCCCGCCGGAAAGGAGCTCGAAGTTGACTAGCCCCACATCGGCCCCGCTCGAAGAGATCGAGGTCGATTACAAAAATCTCTATCGGGAAGAAGTCTTCACGGATCTCAAGGTCGCGACGATGCGCCGCCTCTCGCCCGTCAAGGCCGACGGCTCTCCGGACGAGACGCGCCCGACCTTGTTTCACGGCCAGACCCAGCTGATGTCGCAGATGGGGCCGCTTCCCGTCAACTGTGCGATCGAAGCCGCCAACCTCGAGGAAGCGCTTCAGAAATTTCCCAAGGCCATCGCTCAGGCCATCGAGCGCATGATCGAAGAAGCCAAGGAGATTCAGCGTGAGGAATCCTCTCGGATCATCGTTCCGGGTGCGATGCCTGCGGGAAGCAAGATCAAGCTGTCTTGAGCGCCAAACCCCGCGATCGAAATCTCTAGATCCGCCGCGCAAACCAACGGATCCCCAGCCGCTGAATGCGTTGGGCTCAGGAAGGCTGTGGTGGATTGCGGTTGGGATCAGGCGCGCTTGCGGAGGTTGGCGGGGAGGATGCGCTTGCGGAGGCGGAGCGATTTGGGGGTCACTTCGAGCAGCTCGTCTTCCTCGAGCCACTCGAGCGCAGATTCGATCGTGACCGGGCTCGGAGGCGTGAGCACCGTCGCCTCGTCCTTTCCCGCGGCTCGCACGTTCGTGAGCTTCTTCGGGCGCACGGCGTTCACGTTCAGATCCCGGTTTCTGCGGGTCTCGCCGATGATCTGCCCTTCGTAGATGGGCACTCCCGCGCCGACGAACAGCTTCGCGCGCTCCTGGATGTGGAAGAGGCTGTAGGGGGTCGTTTTCCCCTGCGAGGTCGACACCACGGCCCCAACACCGCGGTGTGAGAGATCGCCCGCCCAGGGCTCGTAACCGCTCACGGTCCGATGCAAGATGCCATCGCCTCGCGTATCCGACAAAAAATCGTTGCGATAGCCGAAGAGCCCCCGACTCGGCACGGTGAACAGGAAGCGAACCTTTCCCTCCCGGTGCTCCATCGACGCCATCCGGCCTTTTCGAGCACCGAGCTTCTCCATCACGACGCCCGCGTAGGGTTCGGGGACCTCGATCACGACGTCCTCGACCGGTTCGCAGGTCTTGCCATCGATTTCGCGCTGGATGATCTCGGGGCGCGATACGCTGAACTCGTAGCCTTCCCGGCGCAGGGTTTCGATCAGCACGGCGATCAGCAGTTCGCCGCGCCCGGCCACCACGAAAGTGTCGCGGAGATCAGAAGGCTCGAGCTGCACCGAAACGTTGCCGAGCACCTCGCGCTGCAACCGATTGCCGAGCTGTCGACTCGTGACGAACTTCCCCTCCTGGCCGGAAAACGGGGAATTGTTGACCGAAAATCGCACCCGCACGGTCGGCGGATCCACCTCGATGCGCTCGAGCGGCTCCGGTGAGCCCGGCTCGCAGACGGTGTCACCGATGTCGATCGTGTCGATTCCCGCGATGACGGCGATCTCACCGGCCTCCGCAACTTCGAGCTCGACCCGCTCGAGTCCCTCGGCGCCGAACAATTTGGTCAGCCGGAAGGGCTGGGGGGGACCCGACCGGGGGATCCGCACGAGGCGGGCGCCGCGCACCAGCCGTCCGCGTTGGACGCGCCCGATCACCAGGCGCCCGATGTACTCGTCGTAGCCGAGCGTGACGGCCTGGAACTGAAGCGGCGCCTCTACGTCGACGATCGGCGAGGGGGCGAGTTCGAGGATGGCTTCGAGCAGCGGCCGCAGGTTCAACAGAGGCTCGTCGAGCGAGCGGGAGGCACTCCCCTGCTTGGCGGACGCAAAGACGACCGGAAAATCCAACTGCTGGTCGTTGGCTCCGAGGTCGACGAGCAGGTCGAAAACCTCGTCGATCACCTCCTCGGCCCGCTGTTCGAGTCGATCGACCTTGTTGATGACGACGAGCGGGCGCAGACCGCGCGCGAGCGCCTTGCCGACCACGAAGCGCGTCTGCGGCATCACGCCCTCGACGGCATCCACCAGCAGCAGGACGCTGTCCACCATCCCGAGCACCCGTTCCACCTCACCGCCGAAATCGGCGTGACCCGGCGTGTCGACCAGGTGGATCCGGACCCCCTCGAAGACGACCGAGGTCTCCTTGGAGTGGATCGTAATGCCGCGCTCTCGCTCCAGGTCCTCGTTGTCCATCACCCGTTCGACGACTTCCTGGTTGGCGCGAAACGAGCCGGTCTGTCGCAGGAGACCGTCGAGCAAAGTCGTCTTGCCGTGGTCGACATGCGCGATGATCGCGAGGTTCCGAAGATCTTTGCGGGGCTGCTCACTCATTGCGCGCGCAAACTAGCAGATGAATCACGCGCCGGCCGACCGTCGGCGGGCGGGCCTGCGCGGCGTGCCAGGATCGGCGTCGATTCGACCCGCCCGAGCCTCTCGCCGTCGGCCTTTTTGGGGGGCGGGCCGAGATTCCGGCCCAGCTGCTGCCACTCCAGCGGAACTCTCCGACCCCACGGGAAGCCTGGCACGCCCCGCGAAGCGATTCTCTCTGCTCCCCAAAGGCAATTCTCCCCGCCCCCTAAGGATGGGGTGAAGGTCGCCCGAAAAGCCAGCTGCAACTACGTGTTAATCGAGGCGGCCCCAGGTGTTCTGGAGCCTGTCGACTAGGCGTATTTGCGGGCGAACTTTTCGATCGAGGTGGAGCATGGTTCGATTTGCAACAGCAGGTTCTCGAGTTCGCTGGCTGGCCGCGTTTTTCGTCTGGATGGCGATGGGATGCGCGTCCAACACGCCATCGGATCCGCTCGAGGACGGCGTCACCGCATATCGAGAAGGGCGCACCTCGGACGCAGAGTTGATCTGGCTCGAAGCCCTGGCCGAATCCCAATCGGTGGGAGAAGAGGACCCCCGGCTCGCGCAAAGCCTCTTCGTACTGGCGAACCTCGCAATCCACCAGCAGCGATTCGAAGAGGCCAAGCCGCTCCTCGAGCGCTGGTTGGAGATCCTCGAAAGCAGGAATGAGATCGGCGACGAGACCTTTGCAGATGGAGTCGAAGCGCTCGCGGGCATCTACATGGTTCAGGGGAACTTCGCCCGGGCGTCGGAACTCTACGAACGGGCGCTCGAGATCCACCAGAACGATACGAACGAAGACAACATCGCGATCGCAGAAAGCCTCGAAGCACTCGCCAACGCCTACGAGGCCCAGGGGCGGCGCGACGAGGCGACTCCCCTCTACGAACGCGCGATCCAGATTCGCGAAG
>SDBV01005458.1_pt1 | contig 17950 bp, 23 predicted proteins | sample 2277081 | NCBI WGS metagenome assembly SDBV01 (sample SAMN10402039, study PRJNA504765) | marine sediment metagenome | isolation source: marine sediment core GS10_PC15, 223 cmbsf | place: Arctic Ocean: Southern Knipovich Ridge | collected 2010 | reverse complement strand
TTATAAGGAAGGCAGGAAAACAGGAATTTTTTATTTACTGCAAAGCATGCAAATTACTACATTTTAATAAATATAAATTATTTTGAAGACTTATAAATAATACAAGGTTAAAAGAATGTAAAAATTTTTATATTTTTCCTGCCTTCTTGCCTTCCTTATAAATTTTATTAATAGGTATTGTAAGTATCTTCAGTTTAGAACATTAAATGTTAATTGTAAAAAGTGTAAAAAACATGTATATTTTGAAATAGAAGATAAATTGATTTAAGAGCAGCTATTTAATAACAAAAATATTGAAAAAGGAGTAAATAAAATGAGTGTTCAATATGTTGTTGATGATACAGGCAAAAAAACAGGCGTATTCTTAAGTTTTGCTGAATATGAAAGATTTTTAAAAATTGAAGAAGATTATGAAGATATTAAGGATTTTGATGAAAGAATAAAAAGTAAAGACTGGGAAGATTTTGAAGATTTGAAAAGGCGGCTTAGTGTATCAAATAAGAATTGAAAAACGAGTTTCAAAGAAAATAGAAAAAATTAAAGATAAGAATTTGCAATCGAGGATCATCGATGTAATTGAAAATTTAAAAATTAATCCACGACCAAATAATTGTAAAAAACTGATAGATAGAAATGGATATAGAATATGAGTTGGCAATTGCAGAATTGTTTATACAATTTTTGATGATGAGTTATTGATTCTAATAATTAAAGTTGGAAATCGAAAAGAAGTTTATTGATGTATGGAATCTTATCATAATTCCCCGAATACCATTAGAAAAATCATATTCTGGTTTTAAATCGAAATCATCATGTGAATTGTTCATGATACCTCCTTTCATGTTTTGTTACTTTTCTTACAGATATTATTCCAATTTTATCTGTTTTATTTGTAATAGTATAATTATGGCATATTTTTTATTTTTTTAACAAGATTAAAATTAATTAACTGCAGAGGGCGCAGAAAGTATAAAAAAACTAAATTTTTTTCTCTGCGTCCCTCTACCTACTGGTTTAAAAATTTCTTGTTTTATAAATTGGTTGCAGCTATGCTGCAATGGGTAATTAAAAAACAATTTGATAATAAAACATATGAAAATTGTATAAAAAATTTACAAAGAGCTCACGGTCTTTATTTTATTAGAATTATCGGTCCAAAAATCGACAAGATTAGAAAAGTGTCTGTTTTTAAACTGGGTTTACTATTGTGTAAATTAAATTGCATGTTTCTGAATATATTCTCTTAGAAGATTATTTAATAAAGTCTGATAACCTGTTTTCTTTATACCGGGGAGTTTTTTAAAGTAAAGCAAAATATCATCATCCAGCACTTCGATAAGCCCCCTATCTTCCGATTGGCCTAATTTGTAAACTTTCAGTATAATGATAATTAATTCATTCTTCTAATTCTGATGATTTTTTTTGTAATAACAGTAAAACTATTATTAAATTCTGTACCATGCTCCTGAATTGCCTTTGCCACAATTCTGGCTTTCTTATCTTGTTCAAGACCATGCAAACGTAGCAGTATCACGCCATAAGAGTTTTTATTTTGTTGAAATATCAATTCACCAAAATCTTTATCTGCTGTAATCAAAATAGATTTATTTTTATTTGACAATGCCAGAACTTCTTGATCATCAATTCCTGGAGATAAATCTGCCACATAATTAACTGTGTGATACTTATTTAATTCAATAACTATTTCTTTATCTATATTTTCATCTGCTGTAAAAACCAAATAGTTTATCCTGCATTATGATAAATGATATCAGAATTAAGAACTTCTTTTGCGTATTCTAAAGCAGAGAATATAGATTCTTTAGTTAAATTAGGATGAGCTGCAAGAATTTGCTCAACCCTTTCACCATTAGCTAGTTTATCCAATATCAGTTCAACTGTAATTCTAGTGCCGGCAATAATTGGTTTTCCCAGACAAACATCCGGATTAGACTGAATTAATTGCATATTGTTCATTTTATATCATCTCTCAAATATATAATAACTAAATTAACTCATACTGCCAAGTACAATTCTCTATAAAGCTATTTGTGATGTTAAAAATATTAAGAAAAATATATGGAAAATAAATAAAAACAATTGAATTTTGAACATTATAAGCAATAATCACTGGTCGGTAAGGAAAATCAAGGGTAATTCAGGGATATACAAGGATTTAAAACCTCTAATCCACACTAATCTTCTCTAAAAAAGATATTATTAGTGCAGATTAGTGAAGATAAGTGGTTAAATTCTTTTTCTTATTTTATGTAAATCAATTGTACTGGGTTGCAGGACAACCTGGATTAAAATTGATTATACAATATTAAACCCAATAATTTTATTTTTTTAACAAGATTAAAATTAATTAGCCGCAGAGAGTATAAAAAAACTAAAAAATTTTCTCTGCGTTCTCTGCGGTTTAAAAACTTCTTGTTTTATAAATTGACTGCGGTTATTCCGTAATGGGTAATTAAAAAAATAATTCTCAATAATCCACATTTTGATTTCCTGTCAATTATAAGATTATTATACTTTTTTAAAATTTTAATATTATATCTTGAACATCGAAACAGAACTGTGTTAGCTTACTAAGAACAATTTTGGTACTGTTTTTAAAACTGTACGAAATAAATATTTCACACAAAGCTCGCGGAGCTCACAAAGGATATTTTTAAATATCTCCGTGCCCTCAGTGAGCTCTGTGAGAGATAATTACTTTTTTTTTGCATTACTAATATTTTCTAAAGGAGAAAGTTATGCTAAAAATCGCATTTATAGGATGGCGCGGGATGGTAGGTTCCGTACTAATGCAGAGAATGAAAGAAGAAAACGGTTTTAATGATATAGAACCTCTATTTTTTTCAACCTCTCAGGTTGGACAGACAGGCCCGGATATTGGTAAATCCGTACCGGAACTAAAGGATGCATTTAATACAGACCTTCTAGGCAAAATGGATGTTATTGTAACATGCCAGGGAAGCGGATACACGAATGATGTATACCCCAAACTTAAAAGCAACAACTGGAAAGGCCACTTTATAGATGCTTCTTCCGCGCTTAGAATGGAGGATGACAGTATTATAGTGCTCGATCCCGTAAACAGAAATATTATAGATAAAGCACTCATCAGCGGCGCACGCACTTTTACCGGGGGTAATTGCACTGTAAGCCTTATGCTTATGGGATTAATAGGCCTTTTTAAAAATAATATTGTAGAATGGGTATCTTCCATGACCTACCAGGCAGCATCCGGCGCAGGCGCAAAGCAGATGACAGAACTTATAAAACAGACTAAAGCTCTTGGAGATTCTGCAAGGGATATTCTAAATGATCCCGCTGCAACTGCTCTGGATTTAGATAAAATAATAACTGCGGAGCAGAGTAATAGCAGCTTTCCTGTTGATAATTTTAAAGTGCCGCTTGCATGCAGCCTTATTCCATGGATAGACAAACGCATGGATAACGGCCAGTCCCGAGAAGAATGGAAAGGGATGGCAGAAACAAATAAAATTTTACAGACAGAAAATCCAATTCCAATAGACGGACTCTGTGTTCGTATCGGAGCTATGAGGTGCCACAGCCAGGGATTTACCATTAAATTAACAAAGGACGTACCTTTAGGCGAAATAGAAACAATGCTTGTAAATAATACTCACGAATGGGTAAAGGTCATTCCAAACGAAATAGAAGACTCCATTACAAGACTAACTCCTGCTGCTGTTTCCGGAAAACTAGAAGTGCCTGTTGGACGAATCAGGAAAATGACTATGGGGCCAAAATTCTTATCCGTATTCTCCGTAGGCGACCAACTTTTATGGGGCGCGGCAGAACCTATCTGGAGAATGTTAAAGATAATTCAGGAAGCTTAAGAATAACAAACTAACACCGGTAATTAAAACCTGCCGGTTTTTTTATGCTTTCGTAACTATTCACCTGTAAAACATATTAGTGTAGATTAGTGAGGATTAGTGGTTAACTTAAGGGGGATCTAACCTTTTACATACTTGTTATGGTGATTTAAAAATAAAAATCCAATGTAATCAGGGGAAGTTCGGTTTTTGCTAACTGCCCCACTTTGGATTCAAACCGAATCTGGAGTTTTTCGCACGCGTCATGCAGGTATGTAAGATAATAAAGGCCAAGTTCTACATTTATCATAGAATCCGGCAGCGCCTCATAAAAATCCATTAAAGGCCTTTCATGAAGATCTATATTGGATTTGTCCTCTATCTTGCTTTTTATCATTTCATATTCATATTCTTTATTGTAAAGAGTAATTGTAAGGCCGATTTTAGAGCTTACCATGGAACGTCCCTGTGTAGTTACAGCCCAATCCATATATATGAATTCCTGGCTGCTTTGAAGTTTCTGAAGAACGCGGTGTCTAATCTGCTTATTTGATATAAATGTGTCCATAGTAAAGGTTTTCTGGTATATTTTCTGTGCATATTTCTGAAGGTTAGTATTTTCCGCATTCATTGCAAGTTCCATAATAATAAGGGAAATATACTCAGCAACACTTGTTTTCTCGAGATAATCTTTTAATACTACCTTTATTTCTGTGATTAAAGAATAATAATCCTGCGTACCTTTGGATGTAGAGAGTAAATACCAGGAAAAAGGCCTTATACTATTACATAATTTTTGGCAGATCATTATCTGCATAGCTTTTTCATCTGCATGGAGATTCGGATCCCGTTTTATCTCCTGAGAAACAGAGTTTAATATGTCCATTTTTATCTCATTAATGGCATCCTGCCTGCTTAATAGGGTCTTTTTAAGTACAGCTTCATTTAAATTAGTTCTTTCGTCGATTATTCTTTTTGGATTTACCCTGTTCCACTTTGCAATTAGGGGGGAACGGAGTATTTTATCAATTATTACATTATCAAACTTCTTATATAGCAGAGTATAGATTAAAAGTTTATTAATATCTATTATTTCCGAGCGTTTGGAAAGGAATTCTAGCCTGTTTATCTCAATATTGGAAACATAATCAATTAAAATCATCTTCTGAATAGATGCAGGTGAAAATGTATCTAGAGAAAAGCCCCAGCCCATGTCACTATCCGCCATTTTAAACCTGTGCAGCTTTCTTCTTTGTTTTATAAAGAAATTGATCGCCTCATCAGTTAAAATAACTTTAATAGGTAGCCTGATAATAGGGTCTTTTTTCTTGATAATTCCCAGTGCTTTTGCTTTATTCATATATACATCATTATTTTAGAAATAAAACAATAACCATTTATAGTTATTGAGTCAAGTTAACATTAAGTTTGTAAAAGATTAAATCTAATATGCAATTTTAGTAACTATACAATATTTTTAATACTTTGTCACAAACTTGACTTTTTTTCTCTTTTTTTTTATTATCGAAAGATAATGTGTATAAAACAAATAGTAAATAAAATTAATTATAACTCATACAACTGGTGGTGGTCCTGGATCTAGCCGGAACCATTGCACCTGTTTACAGGAAACAGATAAGCTGCAGGTTCCGGTTCAAACAGCCGGAAGCTGCAGCTTTTTTTATAAGCCGTAAGCTTTTTAATAGGATGCTTACGGGTTTTTTTTACCTGTTTAAACAAAAAAACAGAACAATTGGGGGTACAAAGCTTGAAAACAGCAGAAAAAGTGAGAAGTAAAATAAAAATAATAAATGGAGAGCGTTTTACACCGTTTTCACTTGCAAAAAAGCTTAATGCAAGGGTATTGCTTGAATCTGCTTCTTTTGTTAGAGGCAGGGAAAGGTACTCTATAATGCTTATTAAAGAGGCATTTTCCGTATTCGAGAAAAATGACGGTATAATACTGCAAAAAGACAATAAAAGGTTTCGTTTAAAGAGTAAGGGAAAAGATATCCTTGATACACTACTCTACTTTGCAGGCCAGCACGCAGGATATAAGGAAATACTATCTAAAACATATTCCGGTACAGAAAATATACCTTTTCCCGCAGGAGGCATAGGTTACATTTCTTATGAATACTGTGCGAATTTTGACACAATAGTAATAGATAAAACCAAACCGGATCCTCTTAATATTCCTGATACATTTTTTTTGTTTGGTCACATTTTTCTAGTTTTTGACCATTATACAGACTCGATAATAATATTAGGCTTAAACTATAAAGAACATGAAATAGATCTGGATAAGGAAATGAATTTTGTAGAAAACCAGATAAATGACCTTAATTTTAACTTTATGTCACCGCAGAAGAATGAATACTCCACAGAAAATATTACAGGAGATAAAGACAAAGAAAGCTATTATAAAGGTGTAGAGAGTGTTAAAGAGGAAATAATCAAAGGCAATCTTTTACAGGGTGTAATTTCACGCAGAGTTTACCTAAAAACAAATATGCCTGCATTAGAAGCATATAAGCACCTCCGTTCTTTTAATCCTTCCCCATATATGTTTTATCTTGATTTTAAAGATTTTCAGCTCTACGGCTCTTCCCCGGAAGTGCATGTAAAAGTTAAAGGTAACAATGTTTTAATCCGGCCTATTGCAGGTACTAGAAAAAGGGGTAAAACAGAAGCAGAAGATCTCGAACTGGAAAAAGACCTTCTTTCCGATGAAAAGGAGCTTGCAGAACATTTAATGCTTGTAGACCTTGCAAGAAACGATATCGGAAGAATATGTAAACCCGGAAGTGTTCACTTAACAGAAAAAATGGTAATAGAAAAATATTCTCATGTAATTCATGTAGTTTCCCAGGTAGAAGGAAAACTGATGGAAGACAAACAGGGTATCGATGCAATTAGAGCAACATTTCCTGCCGGAACCGTATCCGGAGCACCTAAAATTAAGGCAATTGAAATTATTGATAGTCTGGAAAAAGAAAAACGGGGCTTTTATGCAGGTATAATCGGTTATGTAGAACCGGACGGATCTTTAGATACATGCATAACTATCAGAAGTGCTTTCCAGAGAAAGGATCAGTTGGTTCTGCAAGCAGGTGCTGGAATAGTGTATGATTCTGTTCCGGAAAAGGAATATGAAGAGACATCTGCAAAACTAAGAGCCATGGCCAAAGCAATCGGCGTAGAAGTTTAACATCAACCTTAATACGAACATTAGATTTTAGGAGACATTAAAATGTATTTAATAATAGATAATTATGATTCTTTTACATACAATCTTTATCAATATTTCTGTGAAATATCAGACAAAGAATTTAAAGTAATACGTAATAACAGGATAACAATAAAAGAAATAGAAAAGATGGATCCGGAAGGAATAATTATTTCTCCGGGTCCTGGCACACCGGATGATGCAGGTATATCCGTAGAAGTAATAAAACATTTTGCAGGTAAAAAACCAATACTCGGAGTATGCCTCGGGCATCAGTCTATTGGACAGGCATTCGGCGGTAAAATAATTCGGGCAGACAGGATAGTTCACGGAAAGGTAGAAGAAATAACTCTGGATGGAAAGGGCCTTTTCAGAAATATCACCTCCCCTTCCCGCTTTACGAGATATCATTCTCTTATTATAGATCCGGCCACATTGCCCGAAGAACTTGAAATTACAGCCAGGTCCAAAGATGGTGAAATCATGGGTGTGAGGCATAAAAAATACCTTATAGAAGGAGTACAGATTCATCCGGAATCCATAGAATCTATAGCAGGTAAAAAGCTACTAAAAAACTTTCTAAATTATAAAAAGGAATCCATAGAACCCAAGGCTATATTAAGCAAGCTTATGGACAAACAGGACCTAACTTTTGAAGAAACAGCCGGATTTATGGAGGAGCTAACAGACGGAGAGCTAAATAATTCCCAGATCGCAGCTTTTCTTGCATGTTTAAATGTTAAAGGATTTACACCGGAAGAAATTGCCGGTGCTGCATCAGTTTTAAGAAAAAAGAAAAAAAGTGTAACCAGTTCAAGGCCGGTACTGGACACTTGCGGTACAGGAGGCGATGAACTCGGAACTTTCAATATTTCCTCTATGTCCGCGTTAATTGCATCTTCCTGCGGAGCAATAGTTGCAAAACATGGCAACAGAAGCGTTAGCTCAAAAAGTGGAAGCGCAGATTTTTACAGCAGCCTTGGAATAAATATCAACCTTACACCGGATGATGCATCCGAAGTTTTAAAGCAAACAGGCTTTACTTTTCTGTTTGCACCATTGTTTCATGGAGCTATGAAATATGCTGCTCCGGTAAGGAGAGAACTAAAACTTAAAACTATAATGAACTGCCTGGGGCCGCTTGCAAACCCTGCGGATGCGGAATATCAGCTTATAGGTGTATTTGCAGAAAACCTCTGCTTACCCATCGCAAGAGCTGCTAAGCTGCTCGGTATAAAACGCGTAATGGTTGTGCACAGTGAGGATGGGCTCGATGAGATTTCTGTTTCCGCGCCTACAAAAATTGTGGAAATAAACGGAGAAGAAGAAAAAGAATACACTATATCACCTGCAGATTTTGGAATAGAAAAATATTCGCTGGATGATTTAAAAGGCGGAACAGCAGATGAAAATGCTAAAATTGCTTTAAGCTTGCTATCAGAAAATAGTTATAGCGCAATACGTGATGCCGTATGTTTAAATGCAGGAGCTGCACTTTATATTTACGGTATTGCAGAGGATATAAATTCAGGCTACATTGCCGCAAAAGATGCATTAGAACAGGGTAGCGTAAAAGACAAGCTGTCTGAAATTGTGCAGGAAACAGGAAAGTATAAATAGCCGGGTAAATATCCATGAACATAAAACAGGAAATAGTACAAACAAGAAAAGAAAATATAAAAAAGCTTGGCCATACACTTGGTGTGAGCATACCAAATAAAAGAGAAGTGCCTCTTAAGAAATTCGGCCAGACGCCTTTTCTTATCTGTGAAGTAAAAAGACGCTCTCCATCCAGAGGCGATATTGCAAAGGGAATAGATGCTGTAGAACAGGCTGGAATTTATGTAAAAAACGGAGTAAAAAACATTTCTGTTTTAACAGAGCAGGATTATTTTGCAGGTTCTTTAAAAGACCTTATCCGTATAAAAAAGACATTTCCCGAAGTTGCTGTTTTACGAAAAGATTTTCTAATTGACGAAGAAGATATAGATATATCATTTCGTGCAGGTGCCGATGCAGTACTTTTAATTGCATCTATTTTAAAGGCCGAAGAGTTAAGCAACTTATACAGTAAAGCAAAAAACCTTGGAATGGAGGTTTTACTAGAAGTACATACAAAAGAAGACATTAAAAAAACTAAAAGATTTAAACCTACTATTACTGGAATAAACAGCAGGAACCTGTCTACTTTTCAGGTAGACCCATTAATTCCTGTTATTACTAAAAATGATATTAACTGGGAAACAAAACTTGTATTTGAATCCGGTATAAAACATAAAGAACACGGTATTTTCGCACTTGCAAATGGTTTTTCCGGCATGCTTGTTGGTGAATATGTATTAAGACGGCCGGAACTTATTTCGGACTTAATTGCCTGTTTTAATAAAGATATAAAAAATTTAAGAAAAAAGAACTTCTGGGAAAAGCTTTATAGCATGAAATCTAATGCGAAACCACCAGTTAAAAAACCACTGGTTAAAATCTGCGGAATAACAAATAAAGAGGATGCATATCTTTGTAAAGAATTAGGTGCAGATATGATAGGCTTTGTTTTTGCCCCATCTAAACGGCAGGCTAATCCGGAACTTTTGTATGAATTAAAGGACCTTGATATTCTAAAAGCCGCTGTTGTAGTTTCTCCTCCCGACAGTACAATTTTAAAACTTCTTGAAGAAAACCTAATTAATGTTATCCAGTTTCATGGTGAAGAACAACCGGATGAGTGTTTTAACATGGCATTTCCATATTACAAGGCTATTCGGTTAAAATCTGAAACAGATATTTCTTTAATTGATAATTACAGATGCCCAAGAGTTTTGGTAGACGCGTATTCTGCACATTTAAAAGGCGGAACGGGTACCAATATTCCGGACGAACTTGTAAAGAAAGTAAAAGAAAAACACCGGCTATGGATTGCAGGTGGAATTGGTACGGATAATGTAAGAGAAATAATTAACAAGTTTAATCCGGAATTAATTGATATATCGAGTAAGCTGGAAGCAACTCCTGGGAAAAAGGATCATGCAAAGTTAAGAGAACTTTTTAAGATTATTACTGATTTGGCAGGACACAACCTACTGAGATATTAAGGTTTAAAATGATAGATAGATAGATAGATAGATAGATAGATAGATAGATAGATATTTTTATAATCTGGGCACTTCCTCATATACATGTTACTGCACCATCTACCGAAATTGAAATGACATGTTTTTTTGAAATTAATCTGTCTAATGATTGGCGAATTCAATATTTAAATCAACTGTAAGTGCAGGTGCAATTATATTTTTTATTAGGAATTTTATAATTATTCCTTGCTTGAAATGATTATTTTTTATATCATTGACTGCTTTTTTCATTTAAATTTATTACAAAAATATGATATTATATAAATATGTTAAAAAGTATATGGAGTATACCTTATGGTTATAAAATTTTATCCGGCTATTTATATATTATTTGTAGGAATACTATTTTTAGGCGCATGTGCCAGTAAAGAAGTTAGGGCTATCAGGCGAGGAGATATTGAAGTACTACAGGAGTATATTGATAATAGTGGAGATATAAATGCACCACAGCAAGGAGGAAAAACCCTACTTATATTTGCTATTGAAGCTAACCAACTGGTTTCTGTACAATATTTACTTGAGAATGGTGCTGATGCTAATATCCGTGATAGTGCTGGAAAAACAACTCTTCATTATGCAGCAGTCTCAACAAATATCGATATATTGGTGTGTATAATAAATGAAGGCCTGGATATTAATGCAATAGATAATGCCGGCAAAACGGCTCTTTTAGATGCAGCTAAAGTATCACGTATCAATACTATAAAAATACTGCTTGATGCGGGTGAAAATCCTAATATTCAGGATAGTAATTGAAGAACGGCACTTTTTGAAGCCGTGGAACAAAATCAGATTGATAATGTAGAACGACTTTTACAGTCAGGTGCCGATCCCAATTTAGCTAATCTTAAAAATATGACTCCTATTTTTTACGCACTAACTCCAAATATGCTTTCTATATTGCAATTACTATTACAATATGATGCTGATACATCACTTCTTAATCAAAACGGTGAAAGCTTAATCCTAATTGCTGCTGCTTCAGATAGCTATCTGGAGGAATTATTAAAAGTTTCTCTGGATAGACTTGATACCACAACACCAGATGGTTGGAGCCCCATTCTTAAAGCTCTTTTAAACAGTGCAGAATCTGCTTACGCATAAATAAATCTGTTAATTTGTTACTTCGACATGATGCTAAAGTAGAATATATTGGGAATCCACCAGCTATTATTGCGCATAATGCTGCAAGCAGCGGAAATGTGGAAGTACTTCAACTGCTTCTTGATAATGGTATGACTAATCGTCTAGTTCCACAGAGTGGAGATGGAGTCTGTATAGACGACGGAGAACCACTTGTAATATCTTCTCTAAACCAACCAAATGTCCTGCGTCTGCTTATAGAAAGTGGTGCCAGTCTAAATATTAGAAATTCTCTAGGCCAAACTCCACTCATGATTATTGTTCAAAATGGTAATAGAGAATCGTTTTCCATTTTAATGGAAGATCCATATCAGATTGATGAATTAGATATGAATGGACGCACGGCACTTATGTTTGCTTCCCAGGGAACCTATGAAGAAATTGTTCGGTCACTATTAGTTGCAGAAGCAAAAACTCAGATACGTGACAATGAAGAAAATACTCCTCTTCATTATGCAGCACAATCCTCCATTCCTGAAATTGTACGTTTGCTTCTCACTGCTGGTGCGGAGATCAACGCATCAAATACTATTGGCAAGTTACCTATTAACCTGGCTGGAAAAAATCCGCGAAGTGCTGAAATCATAGCAATACTTGAAGCTGCAGGGGCCACTATTCCTGCTGACACGGATAAGAGTGGCACAAACGATACAGATGAAGTAGAATTAGATGGTAACTCGGACTAAGAAACCGAGAGTATTTATGATATATTATAGTTCATCCACTATCAATTAAATTCTCCAATGGCACAACCATGATCTTTTCGCCCCCTTTGCAATGAAATCGTCAAGTGGTAATCCAGCCGGATATATAAAATTGATAGATATAATTGAAAATGCAAAGACAATTTTATTACCATCTATTGTTCTTGGAGAATTATATTCAGGATTTCAGATGGGAATTAAATATGAAAAAAATAATAAAGAATTAGATGAATTCCTAATGATGCCTGGAGTAAAAGTTGTTGACATTGATAAAGATATTGCTAATAGATGTGGGATTCTTGTTAGTCAGCTAAAAGAAGCAGATACTCCCCTTCCTGTAAATGATATATGGATTGCTGCAGCAACTTTAGAAAAAGGAGCAAGACTCGTTTCATACGACTCTCATTTTAATTTTGTAAAAAGATTGATAGCGTTGTCACTATAAAAAATAAATACTGGTATCAATATTCTAATTTTCAAATAAATATTTAATCCCGAATTAATTGATATGTCGAGTAAGCTGGAAGCAACTCCCGGGTAAAAGGATCATGTAAAGTTAAAAGAGTTGTTTAAGATAATTACCAGATTATCTTAATACTATATTCTTTTATTTTATCATCCTTTGATAAAATTGGCATTTCTTCAATAATAGATTGAGCTATTAATAATCTATCAAAAGGATCTTTATGAAAATTGGGCAATGAATATACTTTTAAAGCATGCCTCAATTTGATTGGTAAAATACTAAAAGTATTTTTAGAAAGCTCGTCAGGAATTAATTTATCCGGACTTTCTTTTAAATCCAATCTTCCCAGACCTGCTTTAATTGATATTTCCCATGCAGAAGCAGCGCTAAAAAATATCACATTCTCCGGATTCTTAATGATGTTCCGGCTATTTTCAGATAAATTGCTGTTATCAGTAATCCACCATAAAAAAGTATAAGTATCCAGTAAAACTTTCATTTTTCAAATTCTTTTAAGATATCTGCTGGCAAAGGATCATCAAAATTTTCAGAAATTGATATTTTTTCTTTTGCCGTCCCTGGAACTCTTTCTGTCTTTCGGTTAACAATTGGCACCAGCCTTATTAATGGAATTCCGGCTTTTGCAATTATTATTTCTTCCCCCTGGCATGCAAGATTAATTAATTTTGAAAAATGTGTTTTTGCTTCATGAATGTTTATAGTCTGCATAATATCTACCCTTTTTTAAGATATAACTAAGTCATGGACTAAGTCAAGCAACTCTTCAAAAAACCTTTTACAAAAAGATAATTTATCCTTATATTTACATTAATTGTATAGTATAATCTCCCAAAAGGAAAAATAACTTTGAGCAAAAAAGACATATATAGGGACAGCATGATAGTCACCAGCAACACAGAATTAAAAAATTTAATAGAAAAAGCAATGGTGCGTTTTGAGAATTGGAAACTCGAAGTTAATAAAAATCCCAGCCCTAAAATGGTACATCAGCTTAAAAACATTCTTTCTGTAATAAACTCAATATCCCAGATTTCATATGACAAAGTGGCATTTTCTTATAAAATGCTTTCCAGAAAAATTGCTCTGCTAAATAAAAAAGTTGCCACCCTCAATTTGACAATCATGGATTCTTTAATGGATGATGACTACATAGACGAAAATGAAGAACAGATAATTAATGAATCTTTAAAAAATGTGATCCAGTGCGCAGTAGAACTTATTCAGATTGTCCAGAATGCATTTGGCAGAAGAAGACCGGCTGTTGAAGACAAAACCGGCAAGTCATGAAATTACCTTTAGCCTCACTTACACCGGATGAAATCTCATCCGATTTGGCTTTAAAAAATAAATTTACTGGAAAACAGATATTCTCATGGATTCATAAGTGTGTTTTTAATTTTGATAAAATGACAGACCTTTCTAAAAATTTAAGAGCGGAACTTCCGGAGAAAGCTGTAACTGTATCATCTACAATAGAAGAAGAATTTTCCGGCGATGACAGTTCTGTTAAATTTAAAATAAAACTTATAGACGGACTTTTTATAGAGGCAGTTTTACTTATAGATAAAACCGGCAGAAAAACTATATGTGTTTCCTCCCAGGTTGGATGCGCTATGGGATGCAAATTCTGCAGAACAGGACTGATGGGTTTAAAAAGAAACCTGGAAGCTTATGAAATTATAGAGCAGTATCTTTTAATAAAAGCACGTTACGAGGAGATATCAAATATTGTTTTTATGGGGATGGGAGAACCGCTTGCAAATATTGATAATGTTCGAAAATCAATTTTAATACTAAACAATAAACTCGGGGCAGGCATGAGCACAAGGAGAATTACTGTTTCTACCTGCGGGATAATTAAAGGTATAGAAAACCTATTGGAGTATGGGCCTAAAGTCCGCCTTGCATTTTCTTTAATTACTGCAAATCCGGAACTAAGAAAAAAACTAATACCTTCTGCAAAAAATAATCCTTTACCGGATATAAAAAAAGCATTGTTAAAGTATCAGGAAAAAACCGGTAAGCGTATTACTTATGAAATCGTATTATTAAATGGTATCAATGACAGTAAAAAACACATCGACGAGTTAATTAGTTTTATTCCTCCTGTAAAAGTAAATATCAATATTATCCCCTGGAATAGCGCAGAAGAACTTGATTATAAAGCATCTAATCCAAAAACAATCCGGGATATTATTGAAACTTTAAAAAGCAGAAATTTTCCTGTTACTCAGAGGTTCCGTCGAGGAAAAGGCATTAATGCTGCATGCGGCCAGTTGTTTACCAATTCTTGAAATCACACTCCTATATTGATTATTTTTAATTAGACGCAGATTTACAAGATTAGCATAGATTTTTTTTAGCGAAAACTGGGTGGGAATTCAAAAACAGGCAACGGCTACCAGGCAAAAATGATTTTTTGACTCAGATTAACACAGATTAACACAGATTAACACAGATGGAAGAGGAATATATACCTAACATTAATTGGTTCTCCCAGTGAAAAGTGAAAATGAAATGGAACTTTATGGCTGTTATTTTAATGCAATAGGGAAAACCATTTCATTTTCACCGTAGATATAAAGAAATAACAGAAAAAATTATTATAGAAGTTAAAGCAATTAAAAATATAATACCTATTCATGAGGTACAATTATTGAACTATTTAAAGGCAACTGGACTTGAAAATAGGGTTGCTTATCAATTTTGGATATTCAGTTGATATTAAAGAAAAATATTTAAAATCTGAGGTAATCTGTGTTAATCTGCGTCCTAAGAAAAAAAACCTGTTATTGAAATCGCACCACGAAAACTACTTCAATTGAACAAAAATATAAAATATTCTATTATTTAATATTACATATGAATAAATTAATACTTCTTATATGTTTAACATCTCTCTTTCATTGTAATAAAAACAATATAGATGTAATACATATCCGTAGAACAGAAACCATATATTTCTATCTGAATAAAGAAGCAAACAGTATAACAGAAGAAACTGTATGTAAAACTTTTGAAATCCGGGCAGATAATACACATTTTACATTTAATTATGTTGGGAGAAATACTGCAGGGCTTATTAAGGATGGAAAAAACACAATTTCTTTCCTTGTTAAATGGCCCGAAGAAATTCCGGGAGATAAAATTGCATGGTGCCAGAATTGGTATGACAGGTTTGGAAATATAATTGAGTCGGATATTAGAGTATCTACACCGTTCTTTCTAAGTGTTACAGCAGTATCTGCTCCTACCATATTATTATAATTGACTCGCAAGATGAAGTTTTTAACTGTACCATCACGGAGCATTGGATGTTTTATGTAGTCCTCAGTTGATTCAGTAAAAGAAGATATTAATTCATTGTCTTATTTTAAAGCTAATTTTAATAAGCTATTGAAAAATCTTGAAAAAATCATCGTCCAATTATCTTAACACAGAATGGAAAATCTGCTGACGTCTTTTTAGATATAAAAACCTGGAAGAATTGTTCCGGAATGTGAAGATCTTTATTATGATAAATACGAAATCATACTTGCAAATAGCAGAAGGTTTAGCGTACAGGCAATATACTTTTTAAATTATGCGACAGAGTTTTTCAGAAGTGGTTTTATAGGCCTAACAAAATCAGATGAGTTTGGAGACTTGTTTTACTTTGACTGGGCGCCCGTACAGTGGGACGAACAATTAGAGCACCGTACATTACGGATTATTCTTCCTATTACTGTTTCTAAAAACGAAGACTTTTGGGGTTTTGCAGAATCAATAGATTTAAGAACCGAGCAGTATGTAAATTCTGAAAATAAAATTGATTATTTTGCGAGTGAAGAAGATAGTGGAAATTTTTATTTTACAATCAGATTTCATCAGGATAATATAAATGGTGTACCTTATGGCTTATTTGCAACATTTTATCCAGATATTAAATCTTTTAATTTAAATGAATTAATTATATATGTTAATGTTATTTGAAAAGTAATCAACTCAATAAGGCTGTTGTAATATTTAATGAAGTTGAAAATGAGATATCAGAATTTAAAATACAATTTCCAACTACTAATCTAGATTTTATTTTAGACTTAACAAGATTGGAATTAAAAATAATAGAAGAACTTTAGAAAATTATTTTCTGAATAAAATTAAACAGTTATAAACTGTCCCTTACCCAGGCTATTTCCTTTAATCTGCCCGGCAAGTAACGTAAATTGATACTATCGCCAATAATAAGATTATCCTTTTCTGTAATTAATGAAGTTAATTCTGCTTCATAAGGTGTAATATTTTCCTCTAAAGGTGTAACAAGGACAGTTATAAGATAAATTGAATCTTCACCAACTTTTGTATTAAGATCCTCTAATTCCAATACAGAACCTAACGCAGGCATGCCCCTTTCTCTAATTACCTGGTACTCAGTTTCATTAAAAATCCTGTTACCATAGTAAGTATCTAAAAATATCCAGGTTGCTAACAAACTGCATACAAAAAAAATTATTCTTTTTTTATGAGATTTTTTTATTTCTTCTTCTGACTTATTGTGGCTGTCCTTATTAAAAGTAAAAAATACAAGTTTATAAACAAGGTTTGTTATATACACAAGGCCTGTATATTGCAGTAAAAATACAAACGAATTTTTAAATGCACCCCACCCCCTAATAATAAAATTTAAATAACTTCCGTTTATATAATGAAAACCTAAACCGTGAATGCCATGATATCCAATTGCCAGCATACCAATAGAATACCAACCTAAAGAGAACTGGCCTATAGACATAATAATTCCAACAGAAAACTGAGCAACTGTGAAAAATCCAGCCATAAACTGGCCTATACCAAAAATAATTCCTACACCAAACTGAGCAACTGTAAAAAATCCGTAGGCAACCTGGCCAATTGCAATAAAACCAAAAGCCGGTTCATCACCGGAAATACAGATTAAAGGGATTCCAAATATTTTAGTTTTACTCTGATAAGCCATTAATACCTCTGACAACTCTTTTTCACTTTCTTAGATAATAAATAAACTAGCTAGTTTATACAAGCGGATTAAGAGCTTTTAATAACTTACAATAGAAGTGATAACATTTCGTATAATCGAGGACAGAGTGAAAATTCCAAATAAAAAAAATATGAAAATTTTGTATCATATGGTATATTATTAAAAATAATATTTAAACGTTATATTTTATATTTATAGCTATTTGGAGCAAACAAAACATTGAAATCACCAAACATACTAAAAACCATTATTTTTATATTTATTAAAACTTCATGTATTATTATTCTTATTATTGCTTTAATGGGCCATTCTAATCCTGATGATACTAGCAATGCTCTTTTGTCTATTTCTGATATTAAAAGTACCATCTTAAGTATTTTGCGCAACAAATAAGTTTATTTAGAATATTTTT
>SDBV01005457.1_pt1 | contig 17951 bp, 19 predicted proteins | sample 2277081 | NCBI WGS metagenome assembly SDBV01 (sample SAMN10402039, study PRJNA504765) | marine sediment metagenome | isolation source: marine sediment core GS10_PC15, 223 cmbsf | place: Arctic Ocean: Southern Knipovich Ridge | collected 2010 | reverse complement strand
TGGTGCCCCCAGCGGAATTCGAATCCGCGCCGCCGCCTTGAAAGGGCGGTGTCCTAGGCCACTAGACGATGGGGGCTAGTATCTAATTTAATTGAAAAAACCCCGTTTGAAAACCACCAGCCAAAATCTTCACATTGATGGCAATAAAATCCAGGGCGACAAACACGCTTATTTGGCCTAACAAAAAATAACTAATCGCTCCTTATTTGTCAAGTAAAACGAGCTTGACGAGCTATCGGAGCAGTACGGCTCTCGCCGGCCCGCCATTTCCCTCGCTCACTCTGAGGGGTAAGCAGATCAGTTCATATTCTCCGGCTGATACTTGGCTAAGATTGATGCCTTCGATAATAGTAACATCTCCACCCAATAGAATGTGGTGGGCGGGCGCGTCCTTGTTTCCGTACTCGTCTATGGATAAATAATCGATCCCTATCAGTCCTACCCCCTGCTCTATAAGATACTCGGCACCATCTTTAGCGAGATAGATAAAATCCCTCGTAAATTCTTCCAGCTTATACAGATGAGAGTTATTCGTCTTAAAAAGAACTCTCTTAATCCCTGATAGATCATGTTTTTTTAGATCTTCCGCCCCGATCTTTTTCTCTACGTTCAACTCAAGAACTCTAGCCGGCCCGATAAGAATATCTAAAGAGATATCATCCAGCGTCTTTCCTCCGGATATAAAATGAACGGGTGGATCTATGTGCGTACCGGTGTGGGTCCCGATATTAAGCGTTGAGACATTCGACGCTTTTCCCGTGGACTGGTCCTTAAAAGCTCTGACATCGACCTTGGGGTCGGTCGGCCAGCTGAGCATTCCATTGTATATAGGCATACTGATATCTATAAAATCCCTCATCGGCTACCACTTTCCAATCTCAAGTACGACTTTTATCATATTGGGATCATTTAGCGAAAAAGCTTCCTTAAAATCATCCATGGGAAAACGATCGGTTATGACCTTATCGATTACCGGTCCAAATGTCTCTTGCATATAACCCAGATGCTTGATGGCTGATTCAAAATGGGTGTGATTTGAATTTACGCTGCCGATGATCACCTGATTAAATCTTACAACTTGCCGCAGTAGCATATCTCCATCCAAACAAACCTGGCGATCCCCCCTTGGGATCCCGGTAAATACATATATCCCGTTTCTTCCAAGTCCTCCGATAAGGTCCATCGCGAGCTGGGCCGCGCCCGTAGCTTCTATGATCACATCAAGCGTGCCTGTCTGATCTTTGACTTTTTTCATATCAGAATCCCGGGTATCGATAACATGGGCCCTCATCTCTTTTAAATACTTGACCTTCAGATTATCGTCACCTCTATTTACAGCTACGTAGGTCTCGACGCCCTCTACCAACAGTAATGCCGCCGCGAGAAACCCGAGAGGACCGGCACCGACTATCAGAGCTTTCTTGCATCCTCCCCATCCGGGCTCACTAAAGCGATGATCCGGATGGGCACAGGCCCAAGGGAGCCTTCCCCCGACGTATTGTATCTGCTCCAGCGCTTTTTCCCCGATGCTTAGGGGTTCAGTTAGAACCGCCAGATGCCTGATGCCCTCAGGAACCGAAACAAGATACTCTTCCTCTTCTACAATGAACTCGGTAAAAAATCCGTGTAACTTATGAATTCCTCTTTCTGTATAAAGGCCGGTCGAACACATATCGCTCATCCCATGAAGACAGCTAGAGCACTGATTACAGCCTCTTCTAGCCGTAGGGACGACGATGTCGCCGACTTTTAACCGCTTGACATCATCTCCGACCCCAATGACCCTCCCGACCGCTTCATGACCAAGGACCAGCTTATCCTCGCCGGGGGGTGGATCGACGAGTTTGTTCTTGACCATTGCCCTGTCGGTACCATCCAGCGCCGCCTCGATTATCTCAACCTTGACCTGTTTTGCCGATTCTATTTCCGGCTCGGGTATGTCTAGCGCTGTGATCCCGTCAATATTTTCTTTTATACCGATCGCTCTCATTTATTAACTCCGGTTTCTGATAAAGAACTTGAAAAAATATCGATCAACCTGTCGAGTACTTCGTCATCCGTTGACGACAACTCTATGCCTATCACCGGAAGGCCGTGATCCTCAAGCGCCTCGAAATCACCTCTCGCCTGAGCCTCTTCGAGTACCGGAAACGAATATTTTTCATCAGGTATCTTTAGCTCAGGTTTATCTTTGTACGTCAGTTGAATAAATATTCCACTAGGAGGACCGCCTTTTTGCTCCTGTCCGGTAGAGTGCAGATATCTTGGACCAAAGCCTGCCATCGTGGCTACATTCAAACTTTTAAGCGCCGCGTTCCTAAGTGTCTCCAAAGCTTGGGTAGTCGATTCGTTTTCCGGTAGATAAGCTTGAAAAACGAGATAATTACCCTCTTCGGCTGTTGAGAGATATGCTTTAAGAACGTCCCCGACGTCTTTAATCGAGCCGGATGTTGAATTTAGCTGATTCTTTATCTTTTTCTTTACACCCTTGCCTAGTCTTATGGAAAAATCATCCGATTTAGCTACGACGTTACCTTTGGGAAGGCTGCCTTTTTTTATAAAGTCATCAATAAGCCTGTTCGTATTATTTTTACTCTCTGTCACGTTAGGCTCATCAAAAGGATTTATCTCTAAGTAAGCCCCGCAGATCGCTGTTGCCGCTTCCCACAACCAGAATTGACCGCCAAGGCCAAATAGATTATCTATCTCAAATTCATAATGGGTAAATTTTTCTTTTACGCTCTCTTTCCAGCTCTCCATCCAGTCATCGTCGTCCCCGGCCAGTCTGATCGATATAAAGAATCTATCTGTTCCGTAATTTTCAACATCTTTAGACGACTCTCCGGTTATAGGTATTATGCCCTTCCCTTTCTTACCGGTACTCTCCGCTACCAATTGCTCTACCCAGAGACCTAGCGGTAAGAGCTTACCAGATGTCACCAGAGTCAATTTATCTCTGCCTGACATAGCTTGCTCTGCCATAAGGTACCCCAGTTTCAATGCCGGATTATCCTCGGACTTAAGCCTGCATCTCTTCGCCATTTTGACAGCGTTTTCTAAAAGTATCTCAATATCGATGCCGATCAGCGCCGCCGGTAACAACCCGAAATATGATAGCGCCGAATAACGGCCTCCTATATCGGCGGGATTAGAAAGAACCGCCCTAAATCTGCGATCCAGAGCCAGTGCTTCTAAGGACGTACCGGGGTCGGTTATGGCGATAAACTGTCGTCCCGGTCTTTCGCTGCCCGACTCGACTTTTTTCCAGAAGTACTTAAAAAGAGATAGCGGCTCGATAGTCGTTCCTGATTTGCTGGCAAAAATAAAAATGGATTTCTCGATAGCGATTCTTTCTTCCAGATCTTCTATTGCCTTGGAGTCTGTTGTATCCAGCACTTCCAGATCGAGATAACCGGACGTTACACCAAACATCCTCTTCAAGACTATCGGGCAAAGGCTGGACCCTCCCATACCCAAAAGGACGGCGGTCTCGAAACCTTCGAGTCTTGCTGATTCCACAAGTGTATCTATCTGCTTGACCATGCTTAGCATGTCACTTGCGACGCCCAGCCACCCTAAACGGTTGGAGATGGTTTTTTTTATTTCGGGATCGTCACTCCAAAGAGTCTCGTCTCGCTCAAAAAGTCGTTTCACGACATCGTCGTGATATTTTTCAAGAGGTTGTGAACTCATTATCTTCCTTTCATCATCCATTCTTCTATTCTAAAAGGTTTCAACGTCTGTTTGCAATAGACGAATCAAGCACCCTCGGTGATCTTTGTAAATTCATCGATAGCCCTACTTGGATCGGAAGCTTTTAAGATCGCGCTTCCTACGCAAATATAATCGGCGCCTGCCTCGATTATCGATCGTGCGTTATCCTGCTTTATCCCGCCATCTACACCGATTATCGCTCCCGGCTCTTTTTTCTTTAATTCCCTTATTTTTTCAAATATTTCATTAATAAACTTTTTTCCGTAATAACCGGGGTGGACCGCTAAGAGCAAAAAGGAATCAACTAGACCTGCCAGAGGTAATATTTCATCGATCAATATTTCGGGATTTATGGCAAGACCCACTGAAAGACCTTCCTTTCTGATCCTCTCGATCACCGAGGCGGGATCGCTTACGGCACTAAAGTGAAAAATCACCCTTTCGACTTTTATCTTAAGAAGCGCCCTAAGATAGCTAGCAGGGTCGCGGACCATCAAATGAGCTTCCATTGAAAACCGGGGGTCCGCCTTAGAGAGATCGTCCGGATCAATGCTCGTTGAGGGGACAAAGTCGCCATCCATGAAGTCTACTTGAACATAGGATGTTATCCGGTTCAATATTCCTACCATGTCCCTTAATTCGTTTTGATCATCCGACAAAAGAGCCGGTACGACGCTTTTCATTTATTGCCGCCATTTCCTAGAAACGTCTAAATCAAGCAACAGCTACCTAATATATCTCCATTTGTATGTAAATTTTAACGCCGCTCGTCTACTAGACATTTTTTATTTAATGCTTGATATGATAAAATATCTTACCGGTAGAGGACCTTTTAGAATATGCAACACAAGAGTATCGATGGTCCTCACATTTTAGGTCTTTGCAAAAGAGTAGCTCTATGAAATTTTACGCGCTTATACTTATCGGCATAACACTTTTGTTGATAGATTCTATGGCCATCAAGGCGTTAGTAAGATCAAGGGAAATATCAAGAATATATCGGGTTTTAATCGCAGCAGCTATCGCAACAGCACTTACTTTTTCCTTCTTTATCTCCTTTAAGGCCGTTTTAATACTTGTGCTAACAATTATTATCGCAACGATCTACGTCAAAATAAGGTACCGTTTCAAAATGTCAGGACGGATAGGGTAAAGAAGGACTATCGTGATAGACAAAAATAATTCATCTTCAAAAGACCAGATACTAACAAACCTTAAGATAAATAGCGGCATGACCGTGGACGAACTCGCCGGCGAGCTGGAAATCACCCCCATGGGCGTAAGGCAACACCTGGCGCTGATGGAACGGGAAGAATTAGTCAGAAAAGAAAAAAACCGACGGCCCGTAGGAAGGCCTAACTTTAAATATTCGCTTACGGAAAAGGCTGAAGATCTTTTTCCAAAATCTTACGATGATTTCGTGACCGGTATCTTAAGAGATATAATCGGTCTCGATGGTGAAGATAAGATCAAAGCAATTTTTGAAGCTAGAAAACACAGGATCCACAATGCCTTACAGTACCGTTTCGGACAAAAAAATCTGGCCGAGCGAGTGAATACCCTATCTAAATATTTAAATCAAAACGATCACTTCTCCGTGGTTTGTAAAGAAAAACAAAATATAGTTCTCACAAAATATAACTGCCCTCTTCTTATGGTCTCGAAAGAATTTCCCTATCTTTGTCAATGTGAAAAAAATCTTTATCAGGAACTACTAACCGCCGATGTCTCGATCGATCACTCTCAAGCCAGCGGAGAAAAATCCTGCCGCTTTATTATTAAATCAAAGAAGCAGATTCAATAGAAGGCAATACCGACCAAGCTTTCACTCGTCTTTAATGTTTTGTCGAAAGTATATGTGGCAATATTTTTAGCGTGGTTGCTTTTAATGACTATTTTAATTAAAATCTCTAAGGTACCGGCAGTAGGTTTTTTCGTTTACCCTACTTGCGCGGACATATATTTGGCGCATTAGTCTAGCGGTTTAGGACGCCGCCCTCTCAAGGCGGAGGCCACGGGTTCGAATCCCGTATGCGCTACATTTCCATGATAATGACTGTTCAAAGACATTATTTTCTTTAATTTCATAAAAAAGTAGTGAAAAGAAGACGTAGTTAATTACCATTTCCAACTCGCAAACCATGACCATACTTCTCTAGTTCCATAATAATTAAGTAAGGTGTCCCCAGAATTTCATAAGGCTTTACTCAAGAAAATTCGATGATGAATTTCTCATTATAAAAAACAATAATATACATGACTCAATAGACTTAAGCTGTCCGACATTTACGTTAGATGAATTAGACAAACTGATTGACTGTTCTGATTCTGAAATTAAGAACTTATTTCTAATAAAAAAGCGCTGTTTTTTGAATAGTTTAAACCATATACCTCGGACGTAAAGGGACTTTAGACGAATAGAGATCACTTTTCGCTGAAAAGAAGCCTTAGTTTACACTTGTCAACAAATAGAAACCAAAACTTTCGGTAAGCAATTGATTAATAATTAATTAAAGGATAGTATTTAATGTAAGCAAGCTACCGAAAAAGGGTTATTACAATTACCGTAACAAGAAATTCAGTGGCATTCATCGTTCAAGTCATAATTGGCGTAATAGTCGCTTTTGCGGGCGGTATATTAACGTTTAGTGGCGTTACTACCTCAGAATCTACATTAAAAATTGGTGACATTATCGAAATTTCAACGGAGACACCAGGAATAATTCTAATTATTGTTGGAATATATTTTGTTCTTATTGCATCAAGAGAATATGTAAAGACGGGTAATTTGCAAAAGACATCTTTAGAGCTAGGGAAGAAGAATGACAAGCTTGATATAACTGAAAATAATCTAAACAGTACTAAACTTGAATTGAGAGACGCCGAGGGTGTTATTAATATTGCAGCTCAACAAAATGTGGTCAACAATATTCAAGTTTTAAGAACAGTCAAAGATGCGGCCGAGTCCGAAGATATAATTAAAATTGAAAAAAGACCTACTAATGACAAGACTTTATATGAGGGAAATGAACCTCAAATTGAAGAACAGATAAGAGAATGGTATTCGATCTTACGGGATTCATGATAAAACCGATTATTCAATATGAACGCCCCAGTCTAATAACGTTGCAACAACTTCGCGAGTTTTAACATCATCATAATATCGACAAGCTGATAAGTATGGTCTGTCCTCTTCGATCTTAGAATATTCGGCTGAAACCTTACCATTTTTTACAAATACTTCTTTTACAATTCCTGGTATGTGTATGCTTAAATAAGGAATAGGTGACTCAGGATAAGCCGTAGCATCAAAAATAATTTCACCATAATTCTTAAGTGTGCCATTTAAAAGTTTCATTTCATCACTAGTAGTAATATCACAAACCCAAATAAAAACCGGCATATCCATATCACGATAAAATTCATAGAGATCGCTACACATTGATTCTTCCTTAGTCTTATCAAAGCAGCAAATTCTATTACTCATTTTAAAATAATTTGATTTCATTAATTGAGATCTGATTACTATATATTTATCATCTTTAAAATGAGCTTCAAGGAGCTCTTTTGCGTATTCTGGTTTAGTTTGGAAAGCCTTATCATAAAGGTAATCAACATCGCGACCAGTTGAGAGTGCAGTTTTTGCCCACATTGAAATATGTTCACTAGGGAAACTAACGCTCGAGGGTATAGGGATTATTGCTAAGGTTAGATCTTCGATAGAATACTTTGAAATTCTTTCCTTGCCATACTCTGCCAATAAATCGTTTCTCTTATCTTGAAATGGGATAATTTGGTATGGACCAATTAAATCATCCTGAATGATAAAACCAGTAACCCATTCTCGTGATTCAATGATTTTTTCATTGCCAAATTTAATCTCTTCATCTTTGTTGAGCGTGTGTCCAACTATTGTAAACGTATGCCCAATGTCTTTTAATTCATTTTTTTTCTTTTCTCTGACTCCTGATATAACAGGTATACCGCTTTCAAGATAATTGTAAATAAATGATTGCAATGAATCTTGAAACTCTTTCTTCATGCCTTCCCTTTTAGTATCATCTTCGCCATTAAGATACTTCGTATCTTCGGGTACAGCTAAGCTAACGGGAGAATAATTAAGATTTATTAGGGCGTTCAGCATATCACCCATCGTTAGTCCTTCCGAAGGAAACATTCGACCTCTCTGTCCCCGATGACGCATAGCACTTTTTGTGATTTCAAATGGACGGTGGCTTGGAAAGCCGAATTTTTGATGCATTATCCTTAGAGATGTCCATAATGCAGCGTGGGCACAAACCATAACACGTCTATCAGACTGAATGTAAGGAACACCTCTTAATGTGATTTCAGTCTTTCCAAAAGTAACAGTAAATTTTGCAGAACTTGTAATATATGCCTTGTTTGCAATTCCGGTTTTTTCTTCCTCCAAAAGTCCAAGTACGGTGCGTCCTACTCGATTTCGTTCTGTCGGTCTAATAACTGAAAATCCTAAATATCCAAGTCGTTCGCTATCTCCTTTTCCATCCAAGTATTTGTTGATAAACCCGCGTCGACGAGAGTTATTATTAAAGAAGTGAAGCCGATGACAGTCCCTGCCATAATTTCTAAACACAGTTGAATGAAAATTCTTAAATTCGTCCAAATACTCAGCATCTTGATAAGGAAATTCAGCCACAACCCAATTACAGCCATTTTTCTGCACATAATTAAGAATATTTCTGAGAGGATCTTTTCCCTTTAAATCAAGTTTGGATCCATAGTCATTTATAATTTTGTCAAGATCTTTCCTACTACTAATTTGATAAGTAGAAAATTCTTTAGTATTCAATTTTTTTTTCAAGATTTGTAAGAGGGAGGCAAATCAACCATAATTTTGCTCGTCACGTTCTTTTTTGGCCATGTTCTGAATAGTTTTTGTTTTCTTAAAATGGTTCTCCATAGATTCTAATCTTTTTTTTACACCTTCTTGGATATCATTATTTGAAGGTTTCTTAATATTACTAGTCTTATTGATAATTTTTTGTGCTAAATCGGCATCCATTTTCCCTATCCTCCTTCCAATACAAGCAAGCCATGTGAAATAATTTACCATAGTCGCTTACTTGAAACAATAATTGTCAAGTAATTGTCTTAAAATTTTTATAATTACCTGGTAGAAGACTTAACATATTTTACCCAATTTTTATTTTTTTATTCCTAGCAATCAGCTTTTCGACGGCTTCCATTTTCTTTTTTGGAGCTAAGTGAGCATATCGCAAAGTCATTTTTAGATCACCGTGACCTAAAAGTTCTCTCACAGTATTCAAATCAACACTTTCCATAACGAGCTTGCTTGCAAAATGATGCCTAAGATCGTGCCAACGAAAGTTATCTACTCTAGCCGTTTTAATAATATTATTCCAAGCAGTTTTGATATTGGATAGTGGTTTACCTTTTTCTCCAGGGAAGACTAAATTAGTGCCCTTTGATTGGCTTTTCCATTTTTTCAAAGCATCTAAAGCCTCGCTATTAAGCGGTATATGTCTGGTTTTACCACTCTTCGCTGATGAGCCCTTAATGGTTAATGTGGAGCGTTTAAGGTCCACGTCAGACCATGTCAAGCTAAAGACCTCTCCTCGTCTCATACCGGTATTTATACTTAACAGAAACATTGGTTTTAAATGATTGGTAAAATGCTTGTATGCAGGAAGCATTTTATAACCTCTTTCTTGTCGCCACTCATTGGCATTTATTCTTTCTCTTTTCGTTCTCTCTTCTATTCTTAAGTGCATATTAAATGCTTTTTAGTTTTTCTTTGACAAGATAATTCCAGAAATGATAAAAGTTCGAAGATCATCCCCTAAGCTCCAATATGCTCTAAATCAGAGTTTTATTTAAATACAAGGGATTAATTTTATAATGCTATTTTGGTTTTAGAATAAAGGACAGAATTTTTCCCCTGTTCTTTTGCAATAAGTAGGGCACTATCTGCAGCGTTTACTAAATCACTTTCAGTATCTGCGCAATCAGGATAAACGGCCACACCAAAACTTGCTGTGATCTTTAACTTTTCACCATCGACTGAAATATCGATTTCCTCAATGCTTTTTCTTAATCGTTCAGCCGTATTTAAGCACTCTTTATCATTGCTTTCAGGAAGAATAACTACAAATTCCTCTCCTCCATATCTTGCGACAGTATCAATAATTCGGATGTTAGCTTCTATCGTCCTTGCTACTTTCTCCAAGACAGCATCGCCGGTTTGATGGCCATAAACATCATTTATCGTTTTAAAGTAATCCATATCGATCATGATCAGGCCAAGGTTCTTATTTAGTCTTTTACTCCGATTATATTCATTTTTAAGAGCATCTCTAAAATATCTGTGATTGTAAATATTAGTAAGTCCATCAGTAACAGATAAGAACTCAAGTTTTTCCGTCAATGACTTTAGACCCTGATTTTTACTAGTAAGTACTGCCGCAACCGTTTCAGCATAGATTGCCATTATAATAAAAAGAAAGGCAAATAAACCCACTAGTGCTGATCGAGTACTAGCTAATGTCTTATTGATTGCTGTAAGAGGCGCATAAATTTCGAAGACGTTTATTATCTCTTTTCCATTTGAATTGTAAATCGGAAAATATACTTCTAAAGCATCCCCGATCAATTCACCTCCATTGACTTCTACCTTAGCACCCCTCTCAATTTCTGATATTCTTTTGCCTTTAAGCGCTTTAGCAAAATTACCGCTTATCTCTCTTTTCTTACCTAACATTGCGTTAGGATTAGAGCAATAAACAAGTGTGCCATCCGTTGTCCAGACGACTATCACCTTATAATTCGTATTTTCTTCTAGTTCATCAAAAAATTTAGAAAAATCATTATATTCTTTCCCGGTTAATGGCTCGTCGATCGGGCTTCCTTTCGTGGCTGACTCAAATATCGCCTTGACACTTCCTACTGAAGCATTCTCGTAAGCCTTAATAGAGAGCTTAACAACACTATTTGAAATAAAAAGAGTTACCGGAATAGAGATGATGAGAAAAGCCAACATTGTAAAAAGGACATATCTATTAAATATAAAATTAGACAGTCTTTTTATGACACTATTATTTTTTGCTTCAATCATTATATTAATATCGGTACCTGTGTATCGTTTATCAAGAGATTTTGTTTTAACCAGTGAGAAAAGACTATATATAATCATCACATATATCTTTTAAAAGCGAACAAACTTCGTTAAATATTTAGATAATTCTACAGAATGGAGATAAATTGACATTGGCTTTCTTCCAATAAAGTTCGAAGATCGTCCCCTAAGCTCCGCGGCTCTCACTGCGCGATAGAATTAAACCAGAAGAAGGGGTTTTGCAGTGAGCGGTGACGCTATGGCGATTCTTTATTAAGCTCATCTTCCATTTCTGCGAACATAGACTTGCAGTGCGACACCATCTCCAGCTGATCATCCTCGGCAAGTCCGCCGACAAACTTCTTCATCATGTGAGGCATTTTTCTCTTCATCTTGGCCATCATGAGCTTTTGCAAACGCTGTCGGCACGGTCTGCACTGACTAATACCAACACCAACGCCTACTAGTGATATCAATGATCCAACAAGCACCTTTCTTGCTGTGCTACGCTCCATCTTTCCTCCTTCTCAGTGGAATCCTCTTCTACCATTCTAACCTACTGATTAGTTGGCAAAACCAACTGGGCTTGTACCGTACGTCTAAGGTCTGAATTAACTGTTCCATCCAGTAAGCGTTAAGAAAATTCGAAGATCGTCCCCTAAGCTCCATTGATCGCCTTTGGCGATCCAAAGCATGTGATCATGTGACATGGGAAGATGTAAACATGCGTTCTAATAAAACCCGAAGGGCTGTTAGCTTTAATATTTATAACTAAAGGACATATAACAGTCATGGATAAAGATTCAATAAAACAGTTACTTTCAGAAAACAAGATGCCCATTATAGGTTTAGGCACTTGGCAGCTTACAAAAAAAGCCACTGTCACTGTCTCATACGCTATAGAGATTGGCTATCGCCTAATCGATACTTCCAGCGACTATCGAACACAGCCCTATATTGGGAAAGCGATTAAAAATGCTGCAATTGATCGGCGTAAACTCTACATAACAACAAAGGTAGAAGAAACTGATGATTCCTACGCGCGAACCAATTCCAACTTGAGAGAACTCGGAATTGAGTACATTGATTTGATGCTAATTCATCGCCCTCCGCTAGCAGGTGCCGGTGAGGAGTTATGGGAGGGTTTGGTAGCAGCTAAACAAGAAGGACTGATTCGGGACATCGGCGTCAGCAATTATTCAGTTCCTCTTATGGATGAACTAATCGAAAAAAGCGGTGAGATACCTGCCGTAAATCAAATCGAATGGAGCCCCTTTGGTCATAGCCGAGAAATGTGGGATTACTGTTCTAAAAAAGGTATCATTATCCAAGCCTATAGCCCACTCACTCGAAAAAAGCGGCTAAGCGACAGAACGTTGATTCAAATGTCTAAAAAGTATGGTAGGTCTCCTGCACAGATTTTGATTCGCTGGAATTTACAGATCGGAACCGTACCCTTACCAAAAGCAAACCAAAAGAAACATTTAGAAGAAAACGTGAATGTCTTTGGGTTCGAGATAGACGCAGAAGACATGCGCTTACTAAACGGCTTGAATGAACACTATTCTTCACTTGGAGCTTTACCATACGTTAGTGACAGTTGAAAAAAGGCGTCTTTTACTAATTCCTTACACTCATATGTCAATAGAAAAGTTCGAAAATCGTCCCCTAAGCTCCACAATTGCATGTTAGAGTATTGTAAATTAAGCGATAGCTTTTACTGCTTCATCTCGGTCCGGGACACCGATAAACTCGACTTTATCGTCAATAACAGTGGTGGGTACGCTCATAATCGAATGCTTTTCCACTAACGCTTCGCCGTCTTTGCTGGAGATATCTATTTCCTGGTAATCAAAATCATAAGACTCTTTTAATCCCTGCCAAAGACTCTCGGCTTGAGGGCACACGGGACACCAATCGGCTCGTACTAAAACTACTGATTTCATCAGGCTGCCGCCTCTATTGCGCTTGCTATCATCTCTCTAGTAGGCCAGCCGATAATGCCCTCATCAGTTTTATATATACGGCATTTACGACTATAAGCGGTGCTCTCTTTTGCAACTGGATCGACGTCTTCGCCGTTTATCTTGATCGATGGCGAGCCTAAGAATTTTTCATCTACAGCCATTTCCTCGCTTGTAACGTTTACTTTTTCAACTCCCACATCTAGATTTTTCTCTCTTAATACTTCATCCAGAAGCTCACTCGCTTTTTCATGCGATGGGCAACCGTCAAAATATAGAAGTTTGATTTCCATTATGTACCTCCTGTTTTACTAGTTTAATTGTGTCTCACTGACTATCTTACCCTCATAGCCGAAACTATTAAGCGCAGTAATCATCTCTTTTTTATTAAAGACCGCATCATTTATTAAGATGACCGCTGTTCCGTCATAAAAATTGATTTTGGCCTCCTTAACGCCTTTCATTTCGTTTAACATACTTCCGACGGTAGTAACACAACCAGAACAGGTCATGCCTCCGATCTCTAGATCTACCCTTTTATTAGCGACAATCATATTTTTCGAAGTTGTCTTTGTATTATTGATCGCCTGATATTGATTCGTGAGAAGCGGTAGTGCATACGTTAAACTAAGGAAAACGATTAAATAGGCACCAGTAATGGATGTCATGGTCATATAAAGTCTTTTCTTTTGCTCACTCGTTACGCAGCAACTGCTATTGCGCTTCCAGGTCCACCACAGTGCTCCGGCCATCAATACAAAGCTAAGCGCGATAAAATAAGGCCTATATCTGGAAAGTCCAACTAGAAACGGCACACTACCGAGACCTAGGGTCAAAGCAACAAGCGGTCCTGCACAGCAAAGACTGGCCAGTACCCCGAATACCGCACCGAAAATAGGCGTTCCCTTGATCTTTTCTTCTTCCTTGATGTCTGAAATTAGTTCATCCATAGACTGCTCCTTAATTAATTCTTGTACAGCTATAAATATGCTCGGCGTTATCGGCCATCATTGACTCAGCCAAGTTGATTACTTCTTTTACTCGCTCGTCGGCAATCTGATAATAAAGAAAGCGGCCTTTCCTTACGCTTGTTACATAACCACACCAGCGAAGACAGGCAAGATGGTTGGATACTCGCCCCTGAGGCGCGCCTAAGAATTCTACGAGCTCACCCACGTTTCTCTCTTTTTCAATTAACAATTTAAGAATTTGAAGACGGTTGGAATCTCCAAGGCCTCTAAATAACTTGGCTGTAAGTTCCGCCTGTACTTCTGTTGATTCCTTAGTCAAGACTTTATTCATCAGTAGCTCCTATTATATATAAGGTTATCCTTATATTATTATCTTAAGAAGATGAAGTCAATGACGGAGTTTTAGATCAGAATTACTCTCTAAGTAGATTCGAAGATCATCCCCTAAGTTCCACAGCTGCAGTTTTTCCTGTTATTGTAAGTAGTTATTTTTTCCAATTCAATATATCGTCTATCGGTAAATGGTCTCCGAAGTCTTTGCCATAGTACGTTCTGTAAATATGTTGATTTTCATCGATTAAGAAATCTGCCGGTATTATCGGCTTTTCTCTCATAGATTTTAGATTAAAAAAACCGCTGGTCATGATCTTGATCATTTTCGAAGGTTTGATCATTACATTAAACAAACCTGAGTGAGACGCCTCAATACCATATTCTTTATAAACTTTAAGGTCGGGGTCGGGAATAACGAGAAAAGGAGGACTCTGTTTACCAGCGTATTGATTAATTTGGTCTCGTGTGGCAGCAAAGAAAACAATTATCTCGATTTTCTTTTCCTTAAAATCAGAGTACCTGTTAATAAGTTGATTAACCCGTAAATTGCAAAAAGGACAAGGCGCCGCCCTGAAAAAACTTAGCAATATTTTCTTATCCTTATAATTAGCTAAGTCGAAGCTTTCACCCAGATGATCATCCATTTTAAATCCTACTGCCGGATCATTATTCATTAGTTTCTTCATACTTTATCCTTTTTTTACACATGCCATTAATAATAATTGCTCTTTAAAAAGCCTACACGATTTATAGATAACTAATTCAGTTAAAACAGTAATTAAAGGGCCTCGGTAATTTTCATTATCTCTTCAATATCGGATTGATGAAAATTTCTAATATTGTTAGAGTCAGTAATCATAGCTGCACCGATGGAAATACCATTGTCTATTAAAGGTATTATTAATATGGATAGCAGATTATAATTTTGGGCCAGCCATTTTAATTTTTTATCATCTTCGCGCGCATTTGAAACAAATATTGGCGTTTTGTTTTTTACAACGTTTACGACGGGAGCATTTTGCACCATGCTGATCCTGACTTTTGTGACGTTTGGCCACTTATCGTCTGGGTAACCGCAAAAGCCTTTCAGACAATTATTTTTTTTATTTAAAATAAATATGGCACAACCTGTCATTCCCCGACTATCAGCCAGTTTTTTGGCAACTTCCTGTAAAAAAATTTTTCTTTTTTTAACTATATTCATTTCACAAAGGCCTCAATAAATACTAGTCATTATTTTAAAAATAATATACTACTATTGTCAGCTTTATATTAAAACGTAATAATCTGATAACCGTCGGCTACTAATTTTTGCAAACTCGGATGACCCTGATAATCTCCTAGGCATTCAACTCCACAAGTTTCTACACTTTCCTTGACTCCAAAAGCAGCGGCACAATAGGAGCAGACTCCGTCTACTTTATCTTGAACAGCACTATAAAGGGGATTAAGAGGACTTTCTGTGTCCGCTAGCTTTGCTACCCACTTTGATCCGGCACCATCAAAAATGATCTTTACATCATCACCCGCTTCTTTAAATTCTTTCGCTATTACTAATGCGTTAGATACTCTACCCATATCCGCATGACTTTCTGTATCGGCTAAAATAAGAATTCCTACTTTTGACATTACGTTACCTCCTGGTGTGTATTTTAAAATAACTGTAAAGTTAACTAATCTTGTATTCTGTGAGATAGCTAACAAATTGTCGCATTTTTAATTATTTAATAGATGTAATTTATTCCCTAACAAGAAAAGATCGCTAACAGGGGTTCGAAGTTTATCTACAGGAACTATAAATATTAAAATGGTGCGTTGAAACAGAGTCGTTATTTAAACAACCATTCATTAAAAAAGTTCGAAGATCATCCCCTAAGCTCCACATTTATCTGGACCACCATTCATTATTTAATAGAGAATCGAGATTTGAAAATAGACAATCGATTTAAATCTTAGATTCGGTCCATTCTCTATTTTTAGTTTTCGTCTGTTTGTTCCAAATTTAACGCATCCCGGAATTACCCTTAAATACGTCAGGTTGGTCTCTTGTCCTAATAATAATACGATATTACATGTTTAAGTTGTGACCTTATAAGAAAAAATATTTAATACTTGTTTAATATTTATTTAAATAACAGATAAGGCAGTCATATTGAAGGAACGCTTGAGTTTAAAAAAGATCCGTATCGGTATTCTTCATTCTTTAACTGGCACAATGGCTATGAGTGAAAGGCCGCTTGTGGAAGCCGCTCAGCTGGCAGTTGATGAGATCAATGCTAAGGGTGGTGTAATCGATCATATGATTGATCCTGTCATCGAAGATGGAGCATCCGATGACAGGATCTTTGCCGATAAAGCATTAAATATAATCGAAAAAGAAAAAATAGATACGCTTTTCGGATGCTGGACATCGTCATCTCGACGCGTAGTTAAGCCAATATTGGAAAAATTTAACGCTCAACTTTGGTACCCTGTCCAATATGAAGGACTAGAAGAGTCGCCTAATATATTTTACACCGGTAGCTGCCTTAACCAGCAGATCGTCCCGGCGCTTAATTGGTGCTGGGATCAGCAATGGACAGATTACTTTTTGCTTGGATCCGATTATGTATTTCCCCGTGCCGCCTGCCAACTGATTGCGGCAGAATTAAAACATAAGAAGGGTATTGTTACCGGCGAAGAGTATGTTCCATTAGGTCACACGAACTTTTCTTCTATTATCGCCAAGATAAAACAACAAAAGCCGGATGTTATTTTTAATACGTTAAATGGCGATAGCAACATATCTTTCTTTCAGCAACTGTACAACGAAGGCTTGACTTCGGAAATATTACCCACCATGTCATTTAGTGTTTCCGAGGAAGAAATTCAAGATATTGTTGAGTACTTCGAGGGGCATTACGCATGTTGTAGTTATTTTCAGGCTTTGGATTCAATTAAAAACAGAAGTTTTATTAAGAGTTTCCAAAAGAAATATGGAGAAAATAGGGTTATTTCAGATCCGATTGCTGATGCCTATTCTCAGATATATATGTGGAAGCAAACAGTGGAGGCGGCAGGCTCATTTGACGTCGAATCTATTCGCCGACGTGCACCTGGGCAAGTCTATGAAACTCCGCTTGGACTAGTAGAAATGCAATCAAACAACCATGTTTCGAAGAAGGCTTATATAGGGCAGGCCGATAAGAGCGGACAATTTACGATAATGTGGGATTCAAATGAATTAATCAAGCCGTTGCCTTGGTTAGGTGTAGAGAAGCTGGATTTTCCTTCAGTCCATTTAATAAGGGATATTATGAGTAAATATCCTGAAGAGATCCAATTAAGTTCAGAAATGGATAAGTTAGTTAAAGAGCGTACGGTTGACCTGGAGCTGACTGTAGCAAAACTCAACAGAATAATAGATCAAGTCGTTGAGACGATCATCTCCATAGGTGAGGCAAGAGATGCCTATACTGCCGGCCACGAAGTACGCGTCAGCGATCTTTCGCTAGCAATCGGGGTTGAACTTGGCCTAACTGATGAGAAATTGGAAGCGATAAGGATTGCCGGATTACTTCACGATGTCGGAAAGATCGCCGTTCCTTTGGAGATACTTTTTAAGCCAGCGCCTCTCAGCGAGGAAGAGATGGCAATAATCAAGACACATTCTGCTGCGGGACATAAGATGCTCGCCGGGATAGAGTTTTCGTATCCGATCGCTGAGATCGTTCTGCAAAACCACGAGAGATTAGATGGTTCCGGGTATCCTTTTGGTCTAAAAGAAAAGGACATCATGTTGGATGCAAGGGTATTAGCGGTGGCTGATGCCTTTGAAGCGATGACCGCTCATAGGCCATACCGACCGGCTATTCC
>SDBV01005456.1_pt1 | contig 17951 bp, 16 predicted proteins | sample 2277081 | NCBI WGS metagenome assembly SDBV01 (sample SAMN10402039, study PRJNA504765) | marine sediment metagenome | isolation source: marine sediment core GS10_PC15, 223 cmbsf | place: Arctic Ocean: Southern Knipovich Ridge | collected 2010 | reverse complement strand
GGGCCCGGGATGTGGACGACCTGTCGTCGGCGCTGTCCGGATTGAAATGCGACCGCATAAAAGTAGTCGTTGGACTGGGCGGCTGTTTCCCATCCTCCAGGAACCCCCGGGCCTACTACCTGGGCATGGGCGAAGGGGCCGAGCGCCTGGTTTCGCTCTATCACGCCTCCAATGCGCTTATCAAGACGTTGGGCTGGGAGAGCGAACGTCGGCCGTATGTCCCTCATATCACGCTGGCCCGCGTCAAAAGGGGCAGGTCTTCCGATCTGCGGCTCGACCGCACTCCCCTGACCGGCCGGCCGCTTACCGTGGAGTCTTTCGTCCTCTACGAGTCGCGGCATTCGCCGACCGGCCCCCGGTACGTGCAGTTGCTGGAAATTCCCCTTGCTGACCTGAGGAGCTGTTGCTGTGAACGCCGTTGAGTTAATCCAAAAGAAGCAATCCGGGGAGGAGCTCTCCGAATCCGGGATTCGGTGGCTGATCGAGGGCTACCTGGACGGCAGTGTTCCGGACTACCAAATGTCCGCGTGGCTCATGGCCGTTTTCTTCAAGGGTATGACCCACGAGGAAGCAGGGCAACTCACCCGTGTTATGATCGATTCCGGGGAGGTCATGGACCTTTCGGAGTTGCCGGGTCCGTTAATCGACAAACATTCCACAGGTGGGGTGGGCGATAAGGTCTCCCTCATACTGGCTCCCCTGGCCGCGGCGTGCGGCGTTACGGTACCCATGATGAGCGGTCGTTCCCTGGGACACACGGGGGGGACGTTGGACAAACTGGAGTCCATACCAGGCTACAGGACGGACCTTGCAGAGGAAAGATTCCGGCAATGCCTGCAAACCGTCGGATTCGCCATGATCGGGCAGACCGAGCGCATCGCGCCTGCGGACAAACTGCTCTACGCTCTGCGAGACGCCACGGCCACCGTATCGTCGATACCGCTCATTACCGCCAGTATCCTGTCCAAGAAATTCGCGGAAGGCGCCGAGGGTTTCGTTTTCGATGTGAAGGCGGGCTCCGGAGCCTTCATGAGAACCCCTGCCCTGGCCCGGGAACTGGCCGACTCGCTCTGCCGGGCGAGCCATGCCCTTGGTAAGAAAGCAACGGCCTTGATAACCGATATGGATCAGCCCCTCGGCAACATGATTGGCAACCGGCTTGAAGTAGGGGAGGCGGTGCAGAGCTTGTGTGGGGAAGGGCCGCCGGATCTGATGCATGTTACCCTGCGGCTCACCGCCGAGATGCTGATAATGGGGGGTGTGAGTCGCAACCGGGACGAGGCAATGGCCCTCTGCAGCAGCCGCCTGAACGACGGGGCGGCCTTTGAAAAATTCAGGCAAAACGTGGAACTGCAGGGCGGAGACCCGCGGTTCCTCGATCGGCCCGATAAGTGGCCCAGGGCCGCCGTGATGCAGGATATCGACGTCGACGCCGACGGGACTCTCCGCCGTATCGACGCGCTGCAGGTTGGCCGGGCCGCTACTTTGCTCGGGGCGGGACGCATCAAAAAGGGGGACAACGTGCTGCCGGAGGTCGGCATCGAGTTGCTCAAAAAAGCGGGAGACAGGATCGACCGGGGTGATACGGTGTGTCTTATCCACGCAGCCTCTGAAGATACGGCAGACCGAGCTCGCCAGGCATTGCACGGGGCCTTCACGGTAGGGGACGCCCTTGCCCGGTCGCCGTCACTCATATTGGACAGGACAACAGGTTGATGCGCTGGCGGAAGAAGCCGGTCGATGCCGCGGATATGCGGAGCACGGCGAAGACCTTTGAGGTGGACCTCATCACGGCGGCGATCTTGGAGCGCCGGAATATGACCGATGCCGGCCGGATGCGGTTTTTGGAATCCGATGACCCGGGGCTGCTGCACAATCCCTTTCTCTTCGCCCACATGGCACGAGCCGTGGACAGGATCCGGGCTGCGCTGAGGAACGGGGAAAAAATCTTTGTCTTCGGGGACCGGGATGTCGATGGCATAACTTCCACCGCTCTCATGGTGGGGGTTTTGCGAAAAATGGGCGCGACCTGCGATTGGGCTGTGCCTATGGCCGACGAAGCCTACGGGCTGTCCCAGGCCGCTGTCGAGAAAGCCCTGAGCTCGGGCGCCCGCCTGATGGTGGCTGTGGACTGCGGCACATCGAGTTGCCGTGAGGTGTCTCTGGCCCTCGAAAGCGGGATCGAAACAATCGTGGTGGATCATCACAATCCCGCCGACACTCTCCCGGACGCTGTAGCCATCCTGAATCCAAAGTTAGTGGATTCGGGGTATGCTTTCGACAGTTTATCCGCCTGCGGTGTCGTTTTCAAATTGTACTGCGCCCTCGCATTTTCTCGGTGCGCCTACTATAACCGGGACATATGTCTCCTGAACATCAAACCTCTCAAGGACGCATACGTGCTGGAAACCGTAAAAACGAAAAATCTGATCGAGCAAGAGAGACTCATAGAAAATCTGGTACCCTATCTCACGGCTTTCAAAGGCAGTCGGCTGGAATCCTTTTTCGGAGATTCGGAAATCGTCGTGTTCGACGGGGAGATGCAGGTCGGACAGCTCGGCAAAATATTCAAGGACGCTCCTGAGCTGAAGATGGCGGATATCAAAGCGCCCATTTACGCTTCGTTACCTGAACTGCGCGGCAAGAGCCTTCTCAAGGTAAGGGAGCACCGCGCAGGGGGCCTACGCACGGCGAAACGGCCCGAAGAAATCGATGTCCTGCTCGATCTGTTCACGCACCTGGTTCTGGAAGAGGAAGGGCTGCTCGGAAAAGCGCTGGAAGCGAAAATCGATCTCGTGGCGCTGGCCACGCTGGCGGACATAATGCCCCTGGTGGATGAAAACCGCCTGCTCGTGCGCCTGGGGCTGGAGGTGATCAACCGCGAAGCCAGTCCGGCCATGCGCGAGATCTTCGCCCGAACCGGCATATACGGCAGGACAATCAGAAGCCGCGATATTATCTGGCAGGTAGCGCCACTCATCAATGCCAGCGGGCGCATGGGAGAACCGGACAAGGCCGTCCGGTTGTTTCTCTCCGAATCGCAGCAGGAAATTGCGGAGCTCTGTGATTACATCCGTGGCCTGAACGACCAGCGCAAAAAACAGGAGAAGCGCGCCTGGGACGCGACACTGCCGTTGGCGAGGCAGTCCCATGAGAAGAGCGGCAAGAAAGCTCTCCTGGTGCACAACTGCAAGATCAGCCGGGGCATTACCGGGCTTCTTGCGGCAAGACTGGCGGCCACGTTCGGCGTGCCGTCCCTGGTAGCTGCAACACTGCCGGATAAGGTAGTTGGCTCTCTGAGGAGTCCCAGGGAGTACTACATGCGAGACTTTTTGGGCCAGTTCGCCGATATCCTGACCGAGTTCGGCGGCCATGACCACGCGGCGGGCTTCACGATGCCCAAGCAGCGGCTCCCGCTTTTCGAAGAGCGTTTTTATCAAGTTGTCGCGGGCTTGGAGAGCCAGGGGACCGGGGAGGAATCCGTCCAGATCGATGCGGAACTGCCGCCGGCTTACTTGATTCCGGATATCTTGACTCTCGTGGATTTTTTCGAACCCTACGGCGAGGGCAACCCGCCCATTCTGTTTCTCACCCGGGGGTTAACCGTGCTGGACTGCCGGCTTTTCGGACGAAAACAGCCTTTTCACCTCAAACTGCTTCTCGACACGGGCAGCTATCGATGGCCGGCGGTGCTCTGGGGCGGAGCGGCGCGCGCGGAGGAATGCGGGATTTCCCGGAAAATAGACGTAGTCTATCGTCTCTCGAGAACGTATTTTCAGGGAAGTGAGACCGCCCAGATGATCGTCGAGGATTTTCAGGCATGAAACACATCGCAGCCGGCCTGATAATCCTGCTGCTGCCGGCGACGATGCACTCTCAGATGCACTGTCGGGACAACGCGATCCGTGGCGATCCCCACCTCGTTCGCATCCTGCTCCCGGAACCGGTAGACAGCATTGCAGGGAGATTGCTGTCCGACGACGGGAAGACGGTAATCGAGGCTCCCGGGTTTTACGTGGGCGGCGGTGAATGGGGCTGCGTTTACGCTGTCTTGTTGGGGCTGCCCAGCACTATGCGCGGCGGAACCTACAGACTCGAAGTCGAAGCCGTGAGCGGCGATTTGCTCTACCGGGGCAGGAAAGATATCGAAATCGAAGGAAAGCAGTTCCCCTTCGAAAAGATTCGGCTGAATGTAGATCTGACCGATCTGCTCACACGCCGGGATCCGAAAAAAACCGCCGAAGCCCGATTTCTGCATGCTCTGCTGCGCGAGGTGAACGGCGATGCTGTTTTTCACCTCGACCGCTTCCGGTTGCCGATCGAAGAAGAACGCCGGACGGCGGGGTTCGGCGATGTACGCCAGTATCTCTTTCCGGACGGCGGATCATGGCGGTCGATCCACAATGGAGTTGATTTTGGGCTTCCTACGGGAACAGCCGTGTATGCCTGCGGCGCCGGCCGCGCGGCTATGGCGCGAAAAAGAATAACAACCGGCAACACCATTGTTCTAGAACACCTTCCGGGCGTGTATTCGCTGTACTATCATCTAGACGAACTGGGGATCAGTGAGGGCGATACGGTTCGAGCCGGTCAGGAAATCGGTAAAGTCGGCAGCACGGGACTGGCTACCGGCGCTCATTTGCACTGGGAGGTACGCTGGACCGGAGTTGCCGTGGATCCGGATGCGCTCGTACAGGCCACCGTAGTTGACATGCGAAGTCTTTCCGATATATTATATAAGCATCCCATAATGGAGGGAGGTGAGCAAAAATAGCTTACGTCATTATAGATGAAAACGAACCTCTCGAAAAAGCGCTGAAAAAATTCAAGCGGCAGGTCGAGAAGGAAGGCATCATTCGCGAGTGGAAAAAGCGAGAGTACTTCGAGAAGCCTTCTGCGGTCCGCAACCGCAAGCGCAAAGCGCTCGAGAGAAAACAACTGAAGAAACTGAGAAAGCTGACTTCCATTCGGCACTTCTAAGGATCGTCGGGGCCACCTGAGGCGGCAGGCGCCTGAGCCGGCGGCCACCTGAGGCGGCAGGCGGTCATCCGAGATGGGGTTATTACCTGAAACGGTAGGTGCCTGTGAAGCGGTCTGCGCCGGCATAGCCCCCTGCCGTTGGCAGTGAATTGAACCGCTGCTTCGAGTTTACTCGAAAAGCTCCTCTATTTCATGTGCAAGCATATCCGCGATCACGTTTCGCTTCAGCTTGAGGGTGTGCGTGATCTGCGTGCCGACTTCGAAGGGCTCGGGCAGCAACCTGATACGGTTTATCCTCTCGAAGAGTTTGAAACCCCGCCGTGGGTTAACCCGCGACCCGATTTCGCCCATTATAAGGTTCGTGATTTCGTCATGGCTCAGGAGGTCGCCGGTGTCTTCGTACACGATGCCGTAGGTCTTTGCATATTCTTCCACCGCTTCCATATTGGGCACGATCAGAGCGGCCAGGTTCTTCTTGTCCTGGCCGACCACCATAGCCTGCTCGATAAACTCGGATTCGTTAAGCGTGTCCTCGATCGGTGCCGGTTCGATGTTTTCCCCGCCCAAGAGCACGATTGTCTCTTTCACGCGCCCCAGTATTTTTATTTCCCCTCTGTGCGTGAGCATGGCGAGGTCTCCCGTGTCGAGCCATCCCTCCACATCGACCGCCGCGGAGGTTTCCTCGGGCTTCTTGAGGTAGCCCTGCATGATGTTGAGGCCTTTGACGTGCAGCACGCCCTTTTGGCCCGGGGCAAGGACGTTCCCCGATTCATCGACCACTTTCACCTCCACCCCTGGGAGGGGAACGCCAATGGTGTCGGGCACCGGACGCCGGCAATCGCGCACCGACACGATGGGGGACGACTCAGTCAATCCGTAGCCTTCCAACAGCAGGATACCCGCTGCCGCGAAGAAGTCATCCACGTGGGGCGGCAGCGCCCCGCCGCCGGATACACCGAAACGGAATCGGCCGCCCAGGCGGGCTTTGAGCTTCTTGAACACCAAAAGGTTCCCGAGCAGGCGTAGGGGGGTCAGGAGCAATAGGGGGAAAAAGGCGACCAGCATGTCCAGAAACCGGGAGCGCTTCTCGAATTGGGGTTTCAAGCCGCGAAACCGTGTCAGCAGCTTCGCGTGGGTGGAGCCGATAGAAATGAAAAAATTGAAGAGAGCCTTTTTTAGGCCGCCTTCGTCGTTTACCGTCTTGTACACGGTCTGCTTGAACCGCTCCCAAATTCTGGGCACCGACGGCAACACAGTCGGGCGCAGTTTCTGAAAATCTTCGCGCAGCACCTGGCTGATGGGTTGCGAGTAACCCATGGTGCAGCCCGCAAAGAGCACGAAATATTCCACAGCCCGCTCGAAAGAGTGCCAGACCGGCAGGACAGACATGAACACATCCCTTTCGCTTACGTCGAGCGGTTTGTGCGGAGCCTGTATCTGATGCATGTAGTTGGCGTGACTCAGCATGACGCCTTTCGGCTCTCCCGTGGTGCCGGAGGTGTAGATAATGGTAGCCAGCTCCTCGGGCGTGCTTTTTTCGATTTCTTCTTCGAAGCAGGTCTGGTTTTTCTCGAGGTAGCTCCGCCCCAACTCCATGAGCCCCTGGAACGTCAGAACTCTCACCCCCTGCTGTCGGTCGGCCAGTGTTTCGAAGTCTTCGTCCATGACTACGATCGTCTCGAGCGAGGGCAGAGACGGTTTGATACCCAACAGCTTCTGGTATTGGGTTTCGTTCTCTACGAAAGACACGGCGCAATTCGCGTGCTTCAGGATGTAGGCAATCTCGTTCGGCATGGAATCCGAGCCTCTGGGAACGTCGGCACAGCCGATGGCGAGCATGGCCATGTCGGCCATGAGCCACTCCTTGCGGTTGTCGGAGATGATGCCGATGTGGTCGTTCCGCTTAACCTGCAGGCTGAGCAGCCCGGCACCGAGCTGCCTGGCGGTTTCATAGAGCTCGCCCCATTTTATCGGCTGAAAAACTCCGGCCTTGTCTTTGCTCAAAAGCACGACTCGTTTCGCTTTTTGCTCTGCGAAGTCTCTGAACAGCTTGGCCACCGTGTCGATCATGCTCTGTCTCCTTGTATTTTTTTCCGGGGGAAAGCAGGTTGTCAAGGCTCAGCGCCCATTATGCACAGCCACTCGGCTTCCGCAGCCAGCTCGTCGCCGACAAATGCCTGCCCGCGCTGTCTGATCATGCGGCTGGAAACCCTCAGGTTGGTAATAACCATGCGCACCTCGTCCCCCGGCCTTACTATGCGCTTGAACTTGGCCTTGCTCACGGAAGCGAGGAAAAAAAGCGCGTCGTCCTGCGGGTTGAGAGAGCGGATGCCGGCGCCGCCGCATTGGGCCATGGTTTCGACCAGAATGACACCGGGCACCACGGGATACCCGGGGAAATGACCGCGGAAGAAAAACTCCTCGTCGCCAAACACCTTGTAGCCCACGATCCGGTCCTTGTCGGCCTTCTCGATTTTGTCGACAAACAAAAACGGTTTGCGGTGAGGCAGCAGCTGCTCTATCTTTTCCATGCTATTACCTTAGATTCATTGATAGCCTTTGTCAAGAATCGCAAATGCGAGGCTGTCAACGCCCGGGCCCGACGGCCGTCAGCAGCAACAGGCCGAAATTGTAGAGCGCGTGGGCCAGTGCAAGAACGTGGATGCTGCTTTTCCGGTAGTAGGCGAAGGCAAATATGGTACCTTGAACGAGAGCGAAGAGAGCGCCTCCGATGCCCTGGTATGCATGGCCGGCGGCGAAGAGGACCGCACTCGAAGCGGCGGCTGCGGCGGGCGCCAATCCCATGGATGAGAATCGGGTCAACAGGTAAGACCGGAAGAAGAGCTCTTCGCGGTAACCGGTGGCGACGCAGAAGAGCAAGGCGAGCGGCCACCATGCAATACCGAAGCCGCCGCCCGAAAGCCTCCAGCGGAACCCGGCCTGAAAAGCGTCGCGCGCTGTAGGCGGAAGCATCATCACCAGAGCTCCCATGGCCAGGAACGCGGCGAAAAGTCCGGCGAGCAGTACCAGGGCGTAGAGGAGGTCTCGAAGCCTGAGCGGCGTCAGGCCGAAATCGGATAAGGCCGGGGTCTTCTGAACCCATAGGATGTATACCAGGAGCAAAGCTTGAGGTACGGCGGCCGTGATGTACACGGCCATGTACCGCGGCATGGCGATGGCGTCGGGCGTCTGCACGAGAAATCCCGGCAGGTAGAAGCAGAGATACAGGAGGGCGAGCTCCGCCAGGTGCCGCTTCATTGCCCCGGCCGCGCCTCGGCTGTGGCGGGCTGTTGCGGTCCCTCAGCCGCCGCGCTCGGCAACCGGGACAGCGAGAAAACGTGCAGCCTCTCCTCAAAGTCTATCAATGGCATGGCGATAATGGTATGCTAATGTAAGAACTGGGCGTTGCTCTGTCAATTCCAGGGCTCGCAAAAGCTTCAATAATATCCCGGAAGGTACGATAATAGGAATATGTGGCCTCTCATTGTATTTGCCGTCATGCTGATGCTTGCTGTCACTGGCTTCCTCATGCTGCGCAGAGCCGGTGGAGGGCGATTCCCCTGGTTGCAGTTCTACCTTAAAGGCAAAGAATCGGGTTTCGCTTTCAACGAGGTGAATCTGCTCAGACAGGTCGCGGTCGAAAGCCGAATCAAAGAGCCCACGTCGCTGTTCTGGTCGATCAGGCAACTCGATCGTTGCATCAAAAGCATGGTCATCAATTTCAGGGCCAAGAATATCGAAGGCAATGTCGAATCCGTGAATGTGCTGTCCAAGCTTTACGAATTCAGGCGAAAGGTGGAATTCGACCAACCCAAGTATAACCTGGGCATCAAGAGCTCCCGAGAAATCACCAAGCGGCAGAGAGTGAGGATTTCGCTTCCGGACTTGGGGCCTTTCGGCGCCACGGTCGTCGATAATCTGAGGCGCTATTTGGCAATCTCTTATCCCCAGGGGCCGAAGCTGCCGGAGGGTTTTACGTGGAAGGGGCAGCAGCTCGGCATAAGCTTTTGGAGGGACGGCGACGCCGGCTATTTTTTCCAGTCGAAAGTCATCGGTGATTATGCTCAGGAAAAGAGCTATCCTATCCTGCACATAGGCCACAACGAGAAGGTCATTCGAACCCAAAAGAGGCGCTCGGTGCGGGCGGAAGTCCAGACGGCCGGGCAGCTCTACCCGCTGCGATCGGTGGAAGACGCATCCGAAGACCTCGAGACACAGCGAGGCCTGAAGTGCATCATCCTCGATATCTCGGAAGACGGCGCGGCCCTGCTGATAGGCGGCAGGGCGAAGGTGGGGCTGCCAATCAAGTTCCAGTTTGCACTGTCCGAAAACACCATCGCCATGTCCGGCATCGTCAAGGGAGTCAATTTCGACCAGAGGAAGAACAGATCGGTGCTTCACCTTCAGTCTTTGCCGCTCTCCAACCGCACAAAGAATGTCATCCGCGCTTTCGTATACGATTTATTCGGCGAGCAACGCCGTGAGAAGGCTGACACCAAGAAGGCCGTGCAAAATTAATCGTTGATGTTTCCCGCGACTCCGGCTACACTTTGCATAGACGAAAAAAAAGGAGAACTCTGATGAGAAAGCCGTCTATCGCGTTGCTCTTTCTCCTGCTTGTCTCGCTTGTCTCGGGAGCTCAAGACTCGAAGGTTCTTCTGGAAACCTTGCAGCGCAATTTTCGGAAAGCCGATGGCCTGGATGTCAAACTCAAGGTGCTGGAAGATTCTGTGAAGATAGGCTCGGATGGAATGGGGCCGCTCTATCTGAACGCCGTCGATTTCAGCATAGACAATTCTTCATCCCTGGAAACCGACGCCGTGATGCAGCAGCTGGCTCTGTATGCAGTCGACCAAATCAAAGAATACGGGTTTGCCCCTGCGAAGACCTCTCTCTGGCGTCTCTTCGGAGAGCACAAAGGTACGATGCTGCGCGTCAGCATTCTCAATGCCCTGGGGATCGTGGGGCAGGGCGACGCGACTGTCGTTAAAAACATGGTGTCGTGGCTGGAGACGCAGAACAGCCTGTTTTTCAGCGGGGCCAAGCCGGACATCCAGACGGTGCTGGCTGCCGTCGTTGCGCTGGGAACTTTCAAGAACACTCTGGCCTTCTCCGTCCTCTTCAAAACCAATACTTTACAATACTCCGAGCAAATATCGGAATTGGCAGAAAAGGCGCTTCTCTCTCTGGAAGGCGACCTTAAAGAAAGCCTCATGGATCTCATTAAGACGGCGGATGTGTCTGAAAAGCTGGCGGCTCTGGAAATGGGTCTGAAAAGCGAGCGTCTCAGTGACAATCAAAAGGCCGATATCGCGGAGGTTGCCCTCGAACTGGGCATGTATACCACGACTAGCGATATGGACGAGCAGGCCGTTACCCGGGAAATGCGCTACGTGGCTCTGAACGCCTTGAGCGAGAGAAAGTGGTCCAAAGCCACGTCCCTGGCAATCGAGCACTTCGGCATGACTTTGTTGGAGTACGAACGGGGTGTCGTCGCTAAAACGTTTCTGCTCGACGCTATCGACGGTCTCGGCAACATGGGTACTCACGAAGCCGCAGAGAGACTGGCCCAGTTTCTGGACCTGACAAACTCTTACACCGAGCACGGCCGTGCATACGACGAGCAGATCGTTCTGGCGGTGCTCGCCAATTTAAAAAAGTTGGGCGACAAGGTGGCCTTTGCCAATCTGTCGTATACGCAGTACCTGAATTACAGCAACACGGTCAAGCAAGCGGCCAACGAAGCGATCGAGAATATTAAATGGTAAGCCCGAACACGATGCATGCGCATTGATCTCTCTCCCTCTCTTTTCGTCGCGCTGACAGTCCTGATCGTCGTGCTCGCGGCCAGCCCGTCTCTCGCGGCCGGCGCGGCCTGTCTATGCATGGCCGCATGCTTGTGGGCCGTCGCGATGGCTCTTCGGCCTTTTGCGCCCTGGCCCGGGCTGCTGCGCTTGCTGTTTTGCGTGGCATTGGGCCTGACCCTTGGTTGTTTTTTCCACCTCCGCCTCACGGCGCGGAAGGCCGCGGTGTATGCAGGCATTCCTACCGACAGCGTCGACCGGATCTATGGCACCGTGACACAGGACAGCGTTGTTACCCGCACGGGTGGCATGATGCACCGTGTTATGCTGAGTGCCGTGGCCGCGGGGGGTGGCGCTGTCCGGGTCGCGGCGCGGGGCAAAACGTACCTTTTCGAACGTGGGTCCGCGCATTACGCGACAGGCGAGATTATCTCCGGCAGAGCAGAGCTCAGGCTCGTGGAACGACCGGAAGAAATCGTCTTTTCCGGATCGGCTATTTCTACGCAGAGCCACGGTTTCGTGGCTCCCTATTGGGAGTTTCGCGCCGAACTAAACGACGGCATCAGAAGGCGGATCGATACCATGGGTTTCCCCGCATCGGCTCTCTTCGAAGCCCTGCTGTTGGGAACCAGAGATCGGCTGCCAGCTGAAATGATAGAGGGGTTCGCAGGCACGGGCACGATCCATCTGCTGGCCCTTTCCGGGCTGCATGTCGGCATCGTGTACGTGCTGGTCATAGTGGTTTTGCTTCCGCTGCCCGGCAGGTTCGCCAAGTGGCTCGGGTACAGCCTCTTCGTGCTATTCTACGTTTTTTTGGTGGGCCCCCGACCGTCACTGGTCCGGGCCTCACTCATGCTGGTATTGGCGGGCTTTTCGAAGCTCGCGGACCGGGATACCAGGCCCATCAACATCCTCAGCCTGGCCCTCATAGCGTCGCTCCTGGCGGACCCGGGGTCGGCCTACACGCTTTCATTCAAGCTTTCTTTTTTGGCGATGAGCGGAATCCTGCTCATCGGCAGGGGGTTGTCACGCCGTCTCCAGCCGACCCTGCCCGCGATAATAAGAACGCCTGTTTGCTATTCTATAGGGGCGCAGCTTGCAACCTTGCCTCTCGTGCTGTCAGAATTCGGCCTATACTATCCATCCGGAATATTGGCAAATATCCTGCTCGTTCCCCTGGTATCGTTCTATATATGGGCCGGATTGATCTTGCTGGCCCTTTTTTCTCTTCCAGTGAGCGGTCTAGATGCCGCGGGCGCGGCACTGATGCGCGTCCTGTACAGGGCTATGGCTGTCATTACCAAAACCCTTTCGAGCATCCCCGCGCTCCCGGCCGTGCCCCTGGTCTGGGCGGTGCTGATCGGGGCTGCCGGTCTGCTGATCTGGGTGGCGGTTCGCGGGTATTCGCGATCGGGGAGGTCTGTTGAACTCTGATTCTCCCCGGGAAATTCAGCATATGCTGCTCGAACTGGGGATACACCTGCAGAAAAAGTGGGGCCAGAATTTCCTCGTCAACCGGGGGGCGCGGGAAAAGATCCTGGGGCTACTGGGTCGTATCGACGGTGAGCGTGTCTGGGAGATCGGTTCCGGATTGGGCGCCCTGACCGATGGCCTCCTGGAGGCCGGTCAACTGGTGCTCTTCGAGATCGACCGCAAGATCGTCGCCTACCTTACCGAGCGCTACACCTACACGCGGCGCCATGTGAGAGTGATCAGCGGTGACTGCCTGAAAACCTGGCTCTCCGAGATGCAGACCCACGGCATGCCGGACAAAGTCGTAGGCAATCTTCCTTACCGGTCCGCCTCGGCCATAATAGCGGCCTTTGCGGAGGCAGGCTTTCAGCCGGCCCGGTTGGTTTTCACCGTACAAAAAGAGCTGGCCGAACGCGTCGTCAGCAAACCGCGGCGCAAGAGCTACGCGGCGCTGTCCGTGGTCTGCCAGGCCGCCTTTCAAGCCGGCACCCGAGGAGACCTGCAACCGGGGTCGTTCTATCCGAAGCCCAAGGTCACTTCCAGCATCCTGGAACTGTCGCCCAATGCGGGTGGACCGCAAAACCGGCTTTTCTTCTCCCGCGTCGTACGTTCGCTCTTCCGTTCGAGACGAAAAACCTTGAGAAACAACCTGCAATCGAGCTTTCTAGCGCAGAGTATCCCTTTCCCGGCGCTGTTGGAGCAGGTCGATGCGGCGGGAATAGATGCCGCCGGCCGGGCTGAGACGCTTTCCAACCAGGAATTCATCCGGCTGGCCGACCGCTTCTACCGGATGATTGACTGGCCCTAGAGCACATTCAGTTCTTTGAGTACCCGGACCAGCACTTCCCGGTTCCCGGGTGCCATGGGGCACATGGGAAGACGGTACGTTTCCTTCAGCAGGCCCTTCAGGGCCATGGCGGCTTTTACCGGAATTGGGTTGGTCTCGATGAACAGGGCTCTGAAAAGGGGCAGCAATGCATAATGCTCCTTTCTGGCCGCGTCCATCCGGCCGCCGACCGCCAGCTTGATGAATTCGCTCAGGCGACGGGGAATGAGGTTGCTGACAACGGATATGACTCCCTTTCCGCCCAGTGCGATGAGGGGCAGCGACTTGTTATCGTCTCCGGAAAGAACCACGAAGGAATCCGGCTTTCTTGCGATGAGATCCATGGTTTGGTCCAGGTCTCCCGTCGCGTCTTTCACCGCGACTATATTGGGGTGCCGGGCCAGCCTCAGCATGGTGTCGTTTTCTATATTCCTGCCCGTCCTGCCCGGTATGTTGTAAACGATGCAGGGAAGGTCGACATCGTCTGCGATCCGCGAGTAGTGGAGATACAGGCCTTCCTGGGTGGGTTTGTTATAGTAGGGCGCTACGTGGAGCAGGGCCGTAGCGCCGAGGTCCCTGACTTTGCGGGAAAGCCCCACCGCCTCTTTCGTCGAGTTGGACCCTGCGCCGGCGATGACTGGAACGCGGCCCTTACATTGTTCGATAACCAGGCGAACAACCTCTACATGCTCGTCGTGGCTCAGAGTGGGGCTCTCGCCGGTCGTTCCCATTGGTACGAGCCCTTGAACACCTTCACTTATCTGGCGGTCCACCAGTTGCCTGAGGGCCGGCTCGTCGACGCTGCCGTCATCCAGAAAGGGTGTTACCAGTGCCGTGTAAACTCCCTCGAACATCACCACCTCCTATCTGCCGAGAATTTCTTCAATAAAGTTTTCCACCGTGAAAAATCCCTGTTGCCCCTTCAACCATTCAGCTGCTAAAACGGCTCCGAGGGCGAAACCCTTTCGATTCCTGACGCTGTGGACCAGCTCTATCGTATCGGCATCGGAATCCAGCACAACCTTGTGAACGCCGGGATTCTCTCCGCCCCGAACCGAAGCGAAGTGCAGCTCCTTCTTTTCGATGCGTCTGTCCAGCCTGTCCACGACAAGATTTGTTTTGCGGGTGTTTCTGTCGAGAATTATGTCGGCGATCTTGAGCGCGGTTCCGGACGGGGAGTCTTTCTTGTGCCTGTGGTGTATCTCGTAGCCGTATATGTCGTAATCCGGGAACGGGTTTATGATCGCCGCTGCCTCTGCCACCATTCGAAAAAAAATGTTTGCTCCCAAAGAGAAGTTGGGGCCGTAGAGGTACCCGATGCCCCCCTCCCGCACGCGGTCAGCGACCTCCTCCTTTTTGTCGTACCAGCCCGTCGTACCGACAACGGCGTTCAAACCCAGGCTCGCGTATAACCGGGCATTGGGCACAGCCGCCTCCGGTACCGAGAACTCTATGGCACACTCCGCATCGCCGATCGATCCGGGTGTGATCTCACTCTGCTCGGCGCTGACGGGGTCGACCCTGGCGACAATCGTGTGATTCCTCTCGGTGGCCACACTTTCCACAAATTTGCCCATCTGCCCGTAACCGACTATCAACAGTTTCATGCCTTCGATAATAAACTTTAGGAGTCACTGGATCAAGCCGCAAATTCGCCGCCCCGCTTTAGGAGAGCCGATGATCGCCTGGAGCACCCGAGGCCGTCGCGAAACTTGACTTTTTCCTGAAATCCGGAAGAATCCTGAAGCAGTATGAAAATTGGAGTTTACGGTCTGGGCCGTTTTGGATCCTTTTGGGCCGGCCTGCTTGCCCGGCATCATGACGTCAAGGTGTACTCTCGCAACCGCGACAGGCCAACGCCCGAAGGGGTGGAACGGGTCAACCAGGAGGATTTGCTCCGGCTCCCCGTGCTGTTCATCTGCACGTCTATATCGTCGTTCTCGGAGGTAATCCGGAGCATCGCCGGCAAGCTGGCGCCCGGCACGCTGCTCATGGACACCTGCTCCGTCAAGGCCTATCCGGCCGAGGTGATGCGAAAGCACGTGCCCCGAAGTGTCGATCTTCTGGCAACCCACCCCATGTTCGGCCCGGATTCGGGTAGGCACGGTGTGCAAGGGCTGCCTATGATCCTTTGCCCGATTCGGGTGCCGGACACCAGGATGGCCGAGTGGTACGACTACTTTCGGTCCCTCGGGCTTCGAATAATCACCATGAGCCCCCACGAGCATGACTATAAGGCGGCCTACACCCAGGGTATCGCCCACTACGTGGGCAGGGTCCTGGCCGATCTGCATTTGCAGGAATCGGAGATCGGAACGATAGGTTACCAAAAACTGCTCGAGATAATGGATCAAACCTGCAACGACCCGTGGCAGCTCTTTCTCGATCTGCAACGCTATAACCCCTATACGCGGGAGATGCGCAAGAAGCTGCACGACTCGCTGGTGCGGATACTGGAGAAACTGGAAGGCTCGCTTGACATCACGGAAACGGGCCGGTACGATAAAAAATAAGGAAAGGTACATGGCTGAAGTACGCATCAGAAGGATAGACGAGAATGAGATCGACACCATTCTTGCCGACGATATCGAGTTCCAGGGAGTGCTGAGCTTCGAGAAACCTCTCATGGTCAAGGGCAATTTCAAAGGCGAGATCAAGGCTTCAGGGGACCTCTACGTGGGACCCGATGCGGTGGTCGAAGCGAAAATAGAGGCCAATTTGGTTTCCGCTAGAGGGACCATCAAGGGCAACATCGCAGCCCATTCCCGCGTGGAGCTCTACTCCACCGCCGCCATAGAAGGCGACATCCATACGCCCGACCTGGAAATGGAGCGCGGCTGCAAGCTCAATGGGTACTGCCGCATGGGCAACCCAGGCGGAGGCCGGGAATGAGACGACTGGCCCTGGCAGTGGCCGTTGCGGTTCTGTGCGCCCTCGTGGCGCACGGGCAGGAAAAACCCGATGCCCTGAAGCTGTATCGCGACGGGAGATTCGACGAAGCCGTCGAGTTGTGCCTCGAAGAGCTGAGCGTGCTCCCCCGCAACATGGACTCCTACACCGTAATGGGCTGGAGCCTGGTCGCGGCCAAGCGTTACGAGGAAGCGCGCGATCAAGCCCTAAAGGCCCTCAAAATGGCCCCTTACGACCACAGGATCATCGCGATAGCCGGCGAGGCCTTGTATTATCTAGGCCAGAATGCCGGAGCCCTCAGGTACTTCGAGCTATACGCTTCAATCGCTCCAGCGGGCGCCAGGATTGCCACCGTTTACTACTACATGGGCGAGATCTTCATCCACATGGTGCAATACAGCAATGCCGACATCGCTTTTTCTACGGCCCTGCATTTCGACAGCAAGCATGCCGAGTGGTGGTCCCGCCTGGGATACGCCCGCGAAATGGGTCTGGACCTCGAATGGTCTAGAGAGGCCTACGAAAACGCTCTCAAACTGAATCCGAACTTCATCGAAGCCAGGCGGGGCTTGCAGGCCGTCCAAAAGAAACTGAGCGGCGGGTAGGACGCCGCGGGTAGGACGCCGTGGCCGTCAGCCTGCAGGCCTTTACCTCCTATGGATAGCCTTCATGATTGTTGCCTTCCACACTCTCGGGTGCAAGCTGAATCAATACGAAACCGAATCTCTGGCCGAATCGTTCCGGAACGCTCAATTCACGGTAACATCGGAGAAGCAGGCGGATTTGTTCGTGGTAAACACCTGCACTGTCACCTCCAAGAGCGAGCAGAAGGCCCGCAGGCTCATCAGACAGCTTTCCCGCATGAACCCCGAGGCCGTGGTCATAGTTACCGGCTGTTACGCGCAGCTGGAAGAGGCCTCTTTGAGGCAGTTGGCCGCCAACGTGGTGGTAGTGCCTCAAGACAGGAAGAGCATTTTGCACGCTCTTGCCGAAAGGCTCTCGAAGCCCCGGCACCAGAGGCTCTCCGTGGAAGAAGCAGCGGCCCTCCTGGGCGAAATACGCGAAAATGCCTCACAGGGCTCCGCTCCTGTGACCGCCGCGCGCTCGCCCAACAACAATCACAGCCTTGCAGAGGCCGGCAGCAGCGACCCGTTCGGCTACACCGTCGACCGCTTCAGCTTTCATTCCCGCGCCTTTCTCAAGATCCAGGACGGCTGCGACTGCCGATGCGCCTACTGCAGGGTTCCCCTTGCAAGGGGTCCGTCGGTTTGCCTGGACCCCGGTCGTGTATTGGAGAGGGTGGGCAAGCTCGAATCCGACGGCCACCCCGAGGTCGTGCTGACCGGGGTCAATATAAGCTCTTACCGCAGCGGCCGTGGCGGCCGTGATCCTGTTGCGCTGGCAGAGCTGCTCGAGCAATTGCTGGCCGGAACCAGGACCATACGGGTGCGCCTCTCTTCTCTCGAGCCCGACCGGATAGGCCGGCGTTTGCTGGCGGTGCTGGGCCACGAGCGCGTCTGCCCTCACTTCCACTTGCCGGTGCAGTCCGGCTCGGACACCATTTTGGCGGCCATGCGACGTCGCTACAGGGCGGAAAAAGTTTACGATGTGGTCCGGGGTCTTCGATCCGCAAAGCCGGGCGCCTTCATTGCCGCCGACATTATCGTGGGTTTCCCCGGCGAGAGTCAGGAGGACTTCGAGGCGACCTGCGGCGTGATCGGCAATACGGAACCGTACGGCATCTGCGGCTCGGGCCTGATCGACTTCGACCACGAGTTTGAACACGAGATTGTTCCAGTCCTGCCGAATGTCGATGGTCCCCGGAATGGCGCGCAATGCGGCCATCAACTTGTCCGCCTGCGACCGGAGAACCTCGCTGTCCGGGCCACTCAGGCGAAACTCGACCAATCCCGTCTCGCTCGCGCCCATCCACATCCCTGCCAACGTCCATGTGATGA
>SDBV01005455.1_pt1 | contig 17953 bp, 17 predicted proteins | sample 2277081 | NCBI WGS metagenome assembly SDBV01 (sample SAMN10402039, study PRJNA504765) | marine sediment metagenome | isolation source: marine sediment core GS10_PC15, 223 cmbsf | place: Arctic Ocean: Southern Knipovich Ridge | collected 2010 | reverse complement strand
CCGGTATCATGAACACCGAAGAAGAAGAGAGTAAAATGTTGCTTGATCCGAGCAGCAAGCTTCCTAAATATGTGCAAATCCTCAACTGGATTCATGGCATGATCAGCCGCGGCAAGATAAAAGTCGGTGACCAGATCCCAACAGAAGAGAAACTCTCGCGAATGTTTGGCGTCAATCGGATGACGGTTCGTCAGGCCATAGAAGAGCTTTCGATAGAAAAAATGATTGAAAGAAAGAGAGGAAAAGGAACTTTTCTTGTCTCACCGAAACCAAAGGACCTCGTTTACAAACTCGAGCACATATCCAGTTTTACAGACGACATGAAGACGTTGCACATTACGCCGCGAACGGAGACTCGTTTGGTAGAAGTTGTCGAACCTACTGCGAATGTAAGGAATATACTCGGACTTAAGAAAAAGGACAAAGTCATCTACACCTTGCGGGTAAAATACGCCGAAGAAGAGCCGGTCTTAATTGAGAGAAGCTATCTGCCTCATTCTGAGTTCAGAGACATCCTGGACCTGAATCTGGATGGTTCCCTCTACCATATTCTGGTAGAAAATTTCAACATCACACTCCATCACTCGACCCAGGTTTTCAGCGCGATCCTCTCCGGCAAAGAGGACACCGAGCTGTACAACCTCAAGCGGCGCTGCCCGTGCATTATGGTGGAGAGTACCATATACGACCCCAACAACATCCCCATCGAAGTCCTTTATTCTTATTTTCGTGGCGATAAATATAAGTTCCGGGTGAGCTCAGGGCAATACTTGTTCCAGAAGTAGCTGTCCGTCGCGACTTGCAATAATCTTCCTATCCAGGCTTTATTTCTCAGAACCTCCACATAAAAAGCATTCCTTAGTTGCTTGACAACGGCTATCAGGCAATATAATGTTGCAGTTGTACAGATGTACAGACAAAATCTTATAAGGAGGACACTATGAAGACAACGCGTGTCTTTTGGGCGATTGTCCTATTGCTAGTCTCCACTCTGGCCGTATACGGTGGAGGCAAGGAAGAGGCAGCCGCAAAAGGGGAGCCCCGTACGGTTCTCAGGGTGGGTGTCGAGAACTTTGCATGGCGGTTGGACCCTGCGGTCAAGTGGTCCAATAATACGGCTCAAATGCACATCAATATGCACGACGGGCTCGTTCGCCTCACGCCATGGGAGGTTCCGTACCGTGTTGAGCCGGCAGTGGCGGAGAGTTGGAAAGAAATTTCCTCCACCGTAACGGAGTTTAAGATTCGAGCAGGGGTGAAGTTTTGGGACGGATCCACAGTCACTGCGGAGGATGTGGCGTGGTCGATCAACAGGAGCCTCAGGGGGGATCATGCACGATACAAGTCCTACGCCGGACGGTGGGCATACAACTTCGAAAAGGTCGAGGTAGTGGGTCCATTGACGGTCCGAGTCCATACCAAGAGACCCGACCCATTGAAGTTCGTCATGTTGGCCCAAACGCCGGCGGCAATTCTGTCAAAAGCGGCATACGATGCGGCCGCAGACCCGAATGATTTTTTCCAAAATCCCGTTGGGTGCGGGCCCTACAGGATAGCAGAGTTCAAAAAGAATCAGTATCTCAAACTCGAACGTTGGGAGGATTACTGGGGAGAAAAACCGCCGCTGGAAGAGCTCATTTATTATTATGTACCCGAAGTCGCCGCGAGAATCACTGCGCTTATGAACGGAGAAGTCGATTTCGTCGTGAGCATTCCACCGGACCAGATCATCGCACTGGAAGGCCGATCTGGGATTAAGACTATGGGAGTAACGTGGGACATGTTCCACGTGTTTGCCTTGAACGCGACTCGCGGGCCGTTGACCGACCCTAGAATTCGTCGGGCTCTGAACTTGGCCATCGATCGAGAGAAGCTCAACAAGGCTTTCTGGGGGGGCCAAGGAGTCGTTCCCACCAGCCACCAGTATCCGGGACGAGCTGGCTATGATGCAAACTGGAAAGTCTTCGAGTACAATCCGGACAAGGCGAAGCAACTGCTTCAAGAAGCTGGCTATGATGGAGCTCCGATCGAACTCAATTTCGGGGCGTCATACTACCTGTATATTGATCAGGCCTCCCAGGCGATAGCGAAAATGTGGGAAAAGGTCGGACTCAATATTAAGTTGCAGTATGTTGAATCATGGGGGAAGAGGGACCCTCCGGAAAAGTATGTTATGACGCGATCCTGGTCGAATCCAATGTATTTCCCCGATATGTTAGGCGGCTTCGATCCTCATTGGGCTCCGACGGGCTGGCCAATCCAAGATGGACTGAACCCGCAATTGGCCCCGGGAGGGGAGCTCCGTGAGAAGTACGTCGAACTTTATGAACAAGCGCGCTACGGGTTGGATGAGGCCGACAGGCTGAAAGCGTACCATGAGCTTGTCGAAATGTTGGAATACGAGGCGACGCCTTGGGTAATAATTTACCAACCACGTGAGTACTTCGGAATGGCTGAGGACATCGAGTGGGAGGTACCCAAAAACTATCGGCCCTTTACCCTGCCTTTCCGAGCCGGCGACGTCAAATTTAAGTAACTAAATTTAAGTAACTAAGTAGTGGCAACAGCACCGCGGACCACCGCGGGATGAAATAGACACTGGGGGCACCTCTGCCGGTTGGTAGAGGTGCCTTTTTCTGAAAACGGAGGCTGTAAGAGTGGGAGGATTCTTAATACGACGTGGTCTGAAGACGGTAGCCACGCTGTTTGCAGTGATCACGGCCGTTTTTTTTCTGACACGGATCACCGGAAACCCCTTCGAAAGAGAGTTCCAGGACGAAGGGCTCACAGTGGAGATGCGACAGGAACTGGAGGCATACTACGGGCTCGACAAGCCGGTATTGATGCAGTACCTAATCTATCTGCGGGAACTCGCGCGGGGCAACGCCGGAAGGAGCCTGAGCGGGGGGGGGGAGCCGGTCACAACGATGTATTGGGAAGCATTTCAAATGACGGGCAAACTGATAGTCTGGTGTTTTTTCATCGGTCCTTTGTTTGGAATACCGCTCGGCATGATCGGGGCAATCAAAAGGAATACAGCTATCGGGGAGGGGGCAATGGCTATAGCGTTTGTCGGGTACGCCTTCCCGAACTTTGTTATAGCGATCGGACTGATCCTGATTTTCAGTTATACCCTCGGGTGGCTTCCGAGTATGGGAGACGCAACCCCGGCACACTTCATTATGCCGATTATTACATTGTCAATTCGCAGGATGGCGAGCATCTCCCGCTATACACGCAGCTCGATGCTCGACGTGTTGTCTCAGGATTACATCAGAACAGCCCGGGGCAAAGGCCTGTCGGAAAAAATTGTCACTTATAAACACGCCCTGCGCAACAGCCTCATTCCGGTGGTCACAATATTTGGCACACAGTTGGCCGGTTTACTTGGAGGTTCGCTGATCGCAGAAACCATATTTGCCTGGCCAGGGTTCGGCTATACTTTGATCACGGCCGTTCAAGATCGAGACTACCCGGTTGTGCAATTCGGGGTGCTCGTTACGGCAGCAATCATTATCGTGATGAATCTTATCGTGGACATTGTCTACGGCGTAATAGACCCCCGGATACGAACGGAGGCATAGAGGCATGGGAAAAGAACAGTTAACGGAAAAAAACGAAGACCAGAGGGTATCCTTTCTTCAAGACGGAGGCAGCATAGCACCTGCAAAAGCCCATGTAAGCAAGAAGAGTTTTTGGGAGAAAATTCGCGACCTTCGGCCGGGCGTCAAGCTGTGTATGAGCGTAATCATCGTACTCACTCTTGCAACGTTGTTTGCCGAATGGGTAGCGCCGTATGACCCGTACGAGCCCGAGCTCGAGGCCCGGAACAAACCCCCAAGTCTTCAACATGTTTTGGGAACGGATCAAATCGGGCGGGACACGCTGAGTCGAACAATCTTCGCTTTACGGACAAGTGTGGGCATCGCTTTGATCGGAGTTTTTTGCGGCACGTTTATCGGGACCACTTTAGGCATTACTGCCGGCTTATTCGGCGGGTGGACAGACCGAATACTCAGCTCAATCATCGACTTTTTTTATGCAATACCGAACATACTGATTATGCTCGTTGGCATCGCCGTTCTTGGGACCAAAACCTGGGTGCTGATTGCTTTGATCAGCTTTGCACGGTGGCACTCCACCGCCCGTCTTGTCCGTGGACAAGTCTTCTCGCTGCGGGAAGTGCCGTCCGTCGAAGCTGCGGTAGCCCTCGGAAGCTCCCGTTGGCGCGTTGCCATCAAGCACATCTTGCCTAACCTTACCTCTATCATCGTGGTTAACATGACGCTCAAGTTCCCCGCGATACTTTTACTGGAGTCCACACTGTCGTTCCTTGGGCTCGGAGTGCAGCCGCCGCTTGCATCGCTGGGAGCCATGGTGGGTGAAGGTCGGGATTATCTGATCAGCGCCCCGTTGATTGCACTGACGCCGGCATTGGTCATGGTTGCCATCGTGATGTGCTTTCAGGTGCTCGGCGACTGGATGCGGGATATTTCCGATGTGCGGTATTCCGATTGAGGGTATGAAATGAACTCTGAACTGTCAGCAGCGCAAAACTATGGCCCGGAAAACACCGTACTCGAGGTCCGTGATCTGAGCGTGAAGTTCGTAATGGATACCGGCACCGTTATGGCGGTCAATGACGCAAATTTCAACATAAGGCGCGGTGAAACCGTCTGTGTGGTCGGAGAGACAGGAGCAGGAAAAAGTGTTACCGCTTTTTCCGTGATGCGATTGCTCGGTGCAGGCGGTGTATCGCGCAGGGCTCGTCTGGATGGGGACATCGTTTTCAGGCCAGGAGACGATAGAGAGTATCACATTTTATCATTGGATAAATTGGAATTGCAGGAAATCCGGGGGCGCTTGATTTCGATGATCTATCAAGAGCCGATGAACAGCCTGAATCCTGTGTTTACCTGCGGAAATCAAATCGCTGAAGTGTTGGTCTACCATGAGCAGAAAACGAAACGTGAGGCCATGACAGCTGCTGAGGGTCTTCTGAAGTCGGTGGGGATCCCCGATCCAAGACGGGTGCTCAAGTCGTATCCGCATGAGCTGTCAGGTGGCATGCAACAAAGGGTAATGATTGCGATGGCTCTGGCGCTTCATCCTGTGTTGTTGATCGCGGATGAGCCAACTACCTCCGTTGATGTCACTATTCAGGCCCAGATTCTTAACCTTTTCCAAGAGATCCAAAGGACCTCCGGCACGTCCATTTTGTTTATCACTCACGACGTAAGCGTCGTTGCGCAGCTTGCCGACCGGGTCGTAATAATGTATGCGGGTCATACCGTAGAAATCGGTTCGGTCAATGATGTGTTCCACAACCCGCTGCACCCGTATACCAAGGGGCTGTTGAAATCGATACCGAAACAGCGAAAACCCGGAGAGAAGCCGGAGCGTCTGACACCTATTCCAGGGACCGTACCGAATCCTGCAGCTCTTCCGTCGGGATGTCCTTTCCATCCCAGATGTGATTGGGCAGACGACCGCTGTCAGAATTCCATGCCTGAGATCGACACAGCAAAGACAGGTCAGACGGTGATGTGTTGGCGCTGGCAGGAACTGCAGGAGGCAATTTAGTGGACACTATGCCGATTGTCGATACGAAAAACCTATGCAAATGGTACACATCGCGAAGCCTGTTTTATGGCACGAAGAAGGGTGTGGTCAGGGCAGTACAGGACGTCAGTTTGTCAATAAGAAGGGGCGAAACGCTGGGGCTGGTTGGAGAAAGCGGTTCAGGGAAGACCACGCTGGGCCGTACTATACTTCATCTCGAAAAGCCGACCTCGGGGGAAGTAAAATTTAAAGGACGCGATCTAACTGCGATGACAAGATCGCAGTTGCGGGCAGTGCGACGGGAAATGCAGATCGTTTTTCAAGATCCCTATGCCTCGCTCGAAACCAGGATGAGGGTAGGCGATATCATCTCAGAAGGTCTGGATATCCATAAGGTGGGCACGAAAGAGGAGCGCAGGGAACGTGTGGAAGAACTGTTAAGTGTCGTCGGCATGGCCCCCGAATATGCATCACGTTATCCGCACGAGTTTTCGGGCGGGCAACGTCAACGTATCTCTGTTGCCAGGGCCCTTGCGCTGAACCCGGATTTCCTTGTTGCCGACGAACCAGTGTCGGCGCTGGACATATCTGTCCGAGCCCAGATAATAAACCTTCTTATTGACCTTTCAAAAGAATTCGGTCTCACGATGATGTTTATTTCACACGATCTATCGGTCGTGCAGCACATAGCAGATCGGGTGGCAGTGATGTACTTAGGGCGGGTCATGGAGCTCGCCGAAAAGGACACCTTATACAATCGCCCGAAGCATCCGTATACGACGGCACTTTTAGAGGCGGTTCCAAAGCCCGATCCCGCGGAGCGTCACGAATTCAAGGTGTTGCCGGGCGATATTCCCAGTCCCGTCAATCCCCCTTCCGGATGTGTTTTCCGAACCCGTTGCCCGAAAGCGATCGATGATTGTGCGATTGTTGTGCCGGAGTTGAGAGAAATTGAATCCGGTCATTTCGTCGCCTGTATTCGCGTTTAGCGATCTATTTCCCATAAAGTGCAGTTTCGAAGCCACTACGAGGAGGTCATTAGCAAGTGAAAGAAGGTAATGGATTCTATACAGAAGAAGAAATAAAGAAGCGCCAGTCCATATCCACAGTAATGTTCTTGAAATACCGCCCCATCGGGGAGCAAACACTTGGAGAACTGGCGCGAAACGGGATCACACGGATAGAACTGATTGAAAGTCGTGATCAGTTCGATATGGCAGATGCCCGATCGATGAAATATATCGCCGATATCTGCAATTCACAAGGTATTCAGATTGTCGCCTATCATGCCCACACCACTATGCTCGCCTCACCAGATACCGAGGAACAACGAAAGAAAGAGGTGGATCTCTGCAAGCGCCAAATCGACACGATGATCGAGCTGGGAGGAAAGGTCTGGGGGTCCCATGCCAGGATAATGGACAAAAATCTCCGGAAAAGCTACGAGGATCTGGCTCGTCACATCGAAGGCACAAATGTAACCGTTGCGATCGAGAACTTCAAGCATGAGCAATTGTGGGTCGAGAAACGGGTAGCCTTTCTCGATGAGATCGATCATCCTCAGGTAGGCATGATCCTCGATATCGGTCACGTCAGAAATACCGAAGGCATCAATCCGATGACGGTTCCTGGAGGTCCGACCAAAGTGCTTGATATGTGTAAAAAACGATTATGCTGGGTGCACCTCCATGGATTCAAAGATGGTGTGGACCACTTTCCCCCCTTTGCTGAAGGAGAGACAATTCAGTGGGTAGAGATATTCCGAATGCTTCGCAAGATCGGATACTCGAGGAATTTCAATTTCGAACCAAAAGGGGAGCCAACCCATCTCAACACGATCGAGGAGACGGCGAAGGCACCCAAACGTATCGTCGAATTGGAGGCCGCCACCCCGAAGATCGGTTAAAGGAATGCCAAAAGGTGTGACATGAAGAGGATTGGGTTTTCAAGCCACTGTTTTTCGAGATCTCTGCCAATTGAAGAAATTGTTGAGTTTGGTCTGACTCATCGATTCAATGCCATGGAGCTCAATGTTGATCGGACCACCTTCAATCCCGAAATCGTGACGGACACAACTGTAAAATGGATCAGAGGGATCAGCGAATCCAAAGAAGTACGCTTCAGCATGCATGGCCCTGAAGACATCAACTTCTCTGATTCCACCGCCGAAGGCCGAGAGGAGGCGATCAAGAGAGTCGAGGCCGCATTGAGATTAGCGGCGGAGTTGAAGATCGCTACAGTTGTTGTACATCCCGGAAAAGTACCTGTGGACCGTGGTCCGGAGGCACAGGCCGAGGCGATGGAGCAAACCGTCTCGGCTCTAAAACGGTGCGTGGAGACCGCAGGTGCCTTTGGTGTCATCGTGAGTGTCGAGAACCTGTGCCACGTGAAGGGTACCGTCGCTCCGGATATAGGAAGCTTTTTGGGTATGTGTGAACAGGTCGATCTCGCCACACTCGGTGTGACATTGGACACCGGTCACTCTTTCGTCGACGGTCTCGAGAGCACAGTTTCGGTGATTGGCGACTACATGGACCACATTCATATAGACGATAATTCAGGTCAGAGGAGTGAGCATCTCGAGCTTGGCAGAGGGAACATCGACTTCCAGAGCATAGCCGAGTACTTAAAAAAGTTCGAAGGAATCATCAACATAGAGCTCAAACGCACGCATACTGATAATACAAAAGAGGAAGATGGAGCGCCTGTTCTGCGGAGCAGAGACTATCTGTTGCGGCTGCTAAACGACGTTCCGGGCAGATAGTGATTGATCAGGGTTTCGCTCCGGCGGACAGTCTCCTGTTGATGTCATCTATGATGGGAGGCACATCCCATATGCCGTCAACGATATAGTGAGGCCCGGCCATGGCCAATCTCTCTCGGGCCCTTTCCAGCCTCCGTTTTCTGTCCTCAGCGTCAAGGGCTTTGACCTCTTCTTCGTTTAACCCTACTTCGTTTCCGGTAAGCGCAATGGCAATCACCCACATGCCGGCGTTGAGTCCCTCCCCTACGTCGGGAAGGGTGTCTCCGATTTTCACACAGGCCTCCACAGGCCATACCTGAAGATCGATAGCGTTCTGCCAGCAGGCGTACGGGTAGGGTCTGGCAGCAGGCACTTCGTCCGATCCGATCGTGTTATCCGGATAGTAGCCCTGTTTCTGAGCTTCGCGAAGATTGATATCTACCATAGCCCGGGTGTACCCAGTGGTAGAGCCGCTAAGCATTGCTCGCTTCTTGAAATCCGCCAGCACTTCGAGTGTGCCTGGGATTAATTTTGTATAATCAGCCAGGCAGGCGAGTTGCAGCGGAATAAAATCCTCGAACATCTTGTCGATATCTTCGGATGTTATGGGCCGTCCTTTGATTTCCCTCCACCTTTTGGCTACGGCGGGCATTTCAGAAACCTTTTGGATGTGCACCTTTTTATGAGCACCCATCGGGCCACGGGCTTCCTCCATGGTGATCTCTACCCCCTGCCGTTTATAAACTTCGATAAAGACCACAGCCGGTGCGTATACCCCGTAATCCATAGTGGTCCCGGCCCAGTCGAGGATTGCACACTTCAGTGGACCGCGATAGGTTCGCTTGAACACAAAGTCCATCATTCCCTCCTGATTAAATTTTGACTGAAATGTAGTATATTCTATTATTTGTCAATCGCATATGAACAAAACAGATGTAGTAATCATCGGGGCAGGAATCATTGGGGCGGGTATAGCGAGAGAGCTGTCCAGATACAATTTGAACATCGCGCTTTTGGACAAAGAGAGCGATGTTTGCAGCGGCGCGAGCAGGGCAAACAACGGCATGATCCACTCCGGTAACGACCCGGAGCCCGGGACGCTGAAAGCCAAACACAATGTGATCGGAAACAGGCTCTATTCCGAATGGGCAAAAGAGTTGAAATTTCCGTTCCGGCGGATCGGTGCCTGGATGACGGCCCGAAAGCGGAAAGAGATTCCGGCTCTGGAGCACCTCATGGAAAAGGGGGCAAAGAACGGAGTCACGGATCTCGAACTGATTACCGATCAGAGACGGCTGCAAAAGGAAGAGCCGAATTTGAAAATAATTGCAGCAGTAAACGCACCCGGCACTGCTGTTATTAGCCCCCATCTCACCGTTGTTGCTCTGGCGGAGAATGCCGTTCGCAACAGTGTCAAACTGTTACTGAACACAGCAGTTACCGGTATCGCAGTCGATCGAAACACCATAAGAGGAGTGAAAACTTCTGTTGGATTCATAGAAACAAAAGCAGTAGTAAATGCGGGGGGGATCTATGCAGATGATATTGCCCGACTGGCTGGAATCAGTGATTTTACGATTACACCCAGAAAGGGAGAATATATCCTGTTAGACAAGGATTGTTCTCCTGTGCGCAGGTTGATATATCCCGCGCCGACCAATATGAGCAAGGGTATCGGCATACTTCCCACGATAGACGGGAATCTTCTCCTCGGCCCGACAGCTGTGGATGTCGATGACAAGGAAGATCGCTCCATGTCTGCGGAGGCAATGACCAGGATTCTGAAAGATTGTTTGGATATCTGCCCTTCCATCAATAAAAGCAAAATAATTGCTGCTTTTGCCGGCCTTCGGGCCGTGGCTGATACAAACGATTTCGTTATCGGCCCTACGGCGATTGACGGCTTCTTTAATGCAGCCGGCATTCAATCACCCGGTTTATCCTCCGCCCCTTCAATTGCCAGGGAAATGGCCGTGACAGTAGCCAATTATCTAAGGGCGGGAAGCAATTTGCAGTTTGAACCTGAAAACGAAAAAAAGGTCCGTTTTGCAGAACTGTCTTTGACAGAGAAAGAAAAACTGATCAGGAAAGACAAACGATACGGCCACGTCGTCTGCCGCTGTGAACAGGTAACCGAGTATGAGGTTGTAGAGGCCATTCACTCCGCTTTGGCGCCCCGAACAATCGATGCCCTTAAGACTCGACTGCGTCTCGGCATGGGACGGTGCCAGGGAGCATTCTGCCTTCCCAGGGTTATCAGAATCCTACAGGGGGAACTGAACATAGATGTCGGCGAGATCACACTGAAGGGACAGGGTTCCTCTCTTTTCAGCAAGGAAAATCAGCTGTGAGGACAAATGAAGCCGAGGTTGTCATTATCGGTGGCGGTGCCGGCGGGCTCGAGGCGGCTATCGCTGCTAGAAAGAGCGGGGCAACGAATATTCTCGTTCTGGAGCGAGACGAAAGACTCGGTGGAATCCTGCACCAGTGTATTCACAACGGCTTCGGATTGTATCGGTATAAAGAGGAATTGACCGGACCCGAATATATTGCAAGGGTTCTGGCGGATTTCCACACACTCGAAATCCCCCACCGTATGAACGCGATGGTATTGGATGTCACTGCTCAGAAAAAAGTACTTTATGTTCATCCTTCAGACGGCCTGGTAGAGGTAAAGGCAAAAGCGGTTATCTTGGCTATGGGATGCAGGGAAAAGACCAGGCACATGATTCGCTTGCCTGGTGACAGACCGGCCGGTATCTACACCGCCGGCACGGCTCAGCGTCTTATGAATATCGACGGAATCCTGCCCGGAAGGGAGGTCGTGGTAATTGGCAGTGGGGATATAGGTCTTATCATGGCCAGACGTTGCACCCTTTGCGGTATGCTGGTAAAGGCCGTTGTGGAGATCCTGCCTTACCCGAGTGGGTTAATACGGAATGTGGTTCAGTGCCTTTACGATTTCGACATAACCCTGTTACTGTCAACCAAGGTAAACAGGATCAGCGGTAAAAAGAGGGTTGAGGGAGTCGTGGTGACAGGAATCGACGACACCGGTAGTTGTGTTTCCGGAAGTGAATTGGGCATATCATGTGACACGGTTTTAGTTGCCGCCGGTCTCGTACCCGAAAATGAATTGTCGAGAAAAGCCGGGGTTCAAATAAGCCCCTTGTCCGGCGGCCCGGAAATAGATCAGAACATGGAAACTTCAGTTGCCGGGATCTTTTCTGCCGGTGATGTCACCTATATACACAACCTTGTGGATCGGGTCTCCGAGCAGGGAGAGGCAGCCGGTAAAAAAGCGGTGGAACTATATACGGGCGCGAGTACGTGCGCGAAGCATGAACGTAGAAAGAGCATTCCCGTCGAATGCGGACCCGGACTATCCTTTGTTGCTCCGCAGCGAATACACCTGGATGGCTGCGATACTGTGGATTTATACTTTAGAGCAACGCGGCCTGAAGAAAACGCACGAGTTAGAGTCGTTAACGGTGCAGGTGATATACTTTCAGAACAGAAGTTTAGATATCTCCAACCGTCACAGATCGAATCAATATCGGTAAAAACCACAGTAAGTGAAGCTATCAGGATACTTGTCTCATGAGCACGAAGGTTGTATGCATCTCTTGTCCTCTTGGCTGTCTCGTTGAAGTCGATAGAGATAAAGTATCCGGGCACAAGTGCCGGAAGGGAAAGAAGTACGCCACCCTCGAAGCAACAAATCCGATTCGCATTTTTACCGGCTCTGTGAGGATAAAAGACGGTGAGCTTCCTGTGCTGTCAGTTCGATCAACCTCCGGTGTTCCGAAAAGCCAGATAAAACCAATTGCCGTGATGATGCGAAAAATCGTTCTGAACGCCCCTGTCCGGATGGGGCAGGTTGTAGCAGCTGACGTTCTCGGTACAGGTGTCGACATAGTGGCCACGCGAACCGTAACCAGCAGCGAAGCAAGCAGCGAAGCATTCAGTGAAACAAGGATCGAACCCTGATCGCCTGTCCCAAGTGGTCAGGCCGATAATTGTGGATTCCCTGGTGACAGCCTTGACCCCGCTCACTTCGATAACAACGTCGGCCCCCCTCCCTTCAATATCTCCCGTCTGGGTTGCTCAAATGCGGGCCTTAAGCACAACCTTGCTTACCTCCGAGTCGTCTCTGCCATCCGGGCCTTTGCATCCCGGTTTGAGAACAACATATGAATCGCCATCCCCCTCAAGCAGCTCTCCATCGTTCTGCTCGTTATACTCTCTAACCGTTGACAGATCTGCAATATGCTTGATGCTTGATGCTTGACACAGGGGGAGGCTCTCCTCTCCGGCGAGAACGAATTGAAGGTCAATATTTTTCCGCTCACACCCCAAGCATGGACCAAAGGAGAGTACCGCCACGTGATCTCCAACCTTGGCATATGCTCACCGAGCGGGACGCACGGTTGGAATGTCCCGGCTGGGACGAACCCGGCTTCAAAACCGATCCGTTCCAGTGGTATTTCGTCCGGCATCAGGCCGGCCCGGGCGGCATCCTTAAAGCGCAGGATTTGGAACCGATAAAGGTCGTCGAAACCTTTAGCCCTGTCAAGTTGACGAATCCCAAGCCCGGTTTGTATGTCTACGATCTGGGGCAGAACTTCGCCGGCTGGTGCCGATTAAACGTGCAAGGCCCCCGCGACACGGAAGTGGTACTGCGGTTCGCCGAAACCCTGTGCGAGGACGGCACGATCAACCAGGACAATCTTCGAGACGCCAAGGCCATGAATGTTTACATTCTCAAAGGCGGGGGCCGTGAAATCTATGAGCCCAGGTTTACCTACTATGGCTTCCGTTATGTAGAAGTAACCGGATTTCCCGGCGAGCCGGACCTGAGCAGCCTTGAAGGGCGGGTGGTTCGATCGGCTGTCGCAACGGGCGGCCGGTTCAACTGCTCTAGCGAGCTGATCAATAAGATCCAGCAGATCATTGTCCGGACAGAGGCCAATGACCTGCACAGCCTGCCGACCGATTGCTCGCAGCGGAACGAGCGCATGGCTTGGTTGAACGATATGACCGCCAGGGCGGAAACGGCGATCTATAACTTCGATTTGGTCCGGCTCTATACGAAATGGCTGCGGGACATTCGGGACGCCCAGGATGTACGCACGGGTGCAGTTCCCGACTCCGCTCCCTTCCGGTGGGGTGACCTGCCCGGAGACCCAGTCGACTGCTATCTCTTCGTCGTCTGGTATGTTTATCTCTATTACGGGGACAGGCGGGTCGTGGAGGAATACTACGGCAGCATCAAGCGGCGGGTCGATTATCTGGGAAGCCGGGAAGCCTTTAATGAGCGCTATTTCGATTCCGAGACGGCTCAATACGCCACAGGAAGCCAGGCCTCGAATGCTTTGCCGCTTTTCCTGGATATAGTTCCGGCGGATAAGCGCGATGCCGTTGCCGCGAATATCGTCAGAGACATCGCTGAAAAGCGCGACGGCCATCTCAATACGGGAAACGTGTGCACCAAGTACATGTTCGAGGCCTTGACCCGCAGCGGCCGGGGTGAGACGGTTTTCGAGATGGTTACCAAACAAACATATCCTAGCTGGGGCTTTATGCTCTCCAGAGGCGCTACTTCCTTCTGGGAACGTTGGGAAGAGTCGACCGGTCAGGGAATGAATTCCCACAATCATCCCATGCAGGGCAGTATTGGCGCCTGGTTTTATATGTATCTGGCGGGGATCCAAGCCGATCCTGATTATCCGGGATGGGAGTTTTTCAGGATTAAGCCGTATGTGCTCGGCGATCTGGCTCATGCGGAGGGATCGATTCAGACCCTGCGGGGTGAAGTACGTTCATCATGGAAACACGAGAGCGGTACTTTTTCGTTAGAGATCGTTATTCCGGTTAACAGCGGCGCATCCGCAAGCTTACCCTTTTCATCGGATCCTGCGGTTCTTATCGAGGAGAGTGGCCGGCCGGTTTGGAGGGAAGGCCGCTTTCAGGAAGGGGGTAAAGGAATCGAAGACGCCTACCTGGAAGATGAGCGAGTGACCTTCAAGCTTGGATCCGGAGTGTACGCTTTTTTGATTAAATGACGGTGATCTCGAGCGATGAGCAATTCTCAGCTGTTGAGGATCGCCAAACCGGCAAAATCAGAATTATTCAAGGGGGCAGACCAATGAAATTCGCGATTATTTTAGGCAATTTAGGAAATGCCTGCGACAGGTTTCTTGCCACTGGTTACAAAGAAGTCCAGAGCACCGAAGAGATGTTCAGCCAGGCGGCCTCGATTGACGGAGTGCGGGGAATGGAACTGGTCGGCAATTGGGATATCACCACCCAGAACGTGAAAGAGATGATGGACATCCTGGATGAGCTCGGGGGGGAGTTGATCAACATCTGGCCCGGGCAGGACGGGTATGATTATCCTTTCCAGGGTAATTTCGATGAAGCCTACGATCAATTCGTGGAAGGCATCCGGGAATGTGCCTCTTATAAGAAACAGGTGAAAATCGCCCTGGAATACAAGGCTAAAGAACCGCGAATTTTCTGCTATCTGGCCCGGTCGGCGGATACTCTCCTGGTGGCCCAGGAAACCGGTATGGAAAACGTGGGGGTTACCGTCGATGTAGGGCACGCCCTTGTTGCGGGCGAAAATGTAGCCGAAGCGGTTTACAGGCTCATGCGGGCGGGCAAGCTCTTCCATATGCATTTCAACGACAACTATACGGCCTGGGATGACGATATGATTGTGGGCAGTGTGCATACGGTGGCCTTCATCGAGTGGCTGAGGGCCCTATCGGGCAAACTGGAGGCTTACGGCTACGAGAAGATAGGAGAACTCATCAGCCGCGGCATGGCGGTGGAGATTACCCGGGAAATCCGGGAACTCATCCTATAGGATCCAGGGAATCGGAATGCCCTCTCTAACGCCCACTGATCGGAAGCCGTAAAACTTCTCCGGGATTGAGCTGCAGGAAGTCTGCGTCGAGATCTTTTATGTAAGGTAGGGAATCGGTTGGGTCACAGTTGCCCCAGGAGCCGACGGGCAGGTCGAATGTTCCGTAGTGATAAGCGATCATTTTCTTGGCCCCGGTGGTTCGGGCCAGCCTTGCGGAACCTTCCGGCCCCAAATGGGCCAGGGCTGCAACCGTTGTCACATCAAAGAACAGGACATCCACATCCTTTATTTCTTCCAGCTCCGGAATCAACCTCGTGTCACCCGGATGCCAGATAACGCCGTCGGGTGTCTTGATCAAGAAACCGCAGCAATCCTCTCTCTGCCATGGATTCACTTCCTGATAGTCATGAAGTGCCGGAGTCATGACAATCTCAATTTCCCCGAAAGAGTAGGACGCGAAATCCTTGGCAACGACGATGCGTTCTTCTTCTATTCCAATGTCCCTTAACCTGTCGGCAACAGGGTGCGGGGCAACAAATTTCGGTTTCAATCTGCTTTCCAGTACAGTCGCTGTCGAAACTGTAAAATGGTCGGCATCCCCATGGGTGTAGCAGACAAAATCGGCATTTGGAACATTCTGGGACAATATCGGGAGCGGGACCAACAGGCGATGTCCGGTTTCACACAGTTCGGGTGTTTTACCATGGGTGATGAGCGGATCAATGAATATGATCGTACCTCGGCTGTTGATAAGGGCGCCCGCCATGCCCAGCCACGTAATCAGGGTATCTTTACGGTCATCAAAAAAAGAGCTCGAAATACTGATTGTCTTCAAACCCAAAGTTTCCCCCCGTTTTCAATTTGTAAATAAAATAAACCGTCCGTTTCCCTGGCTCTTACTTATTCGCTGAGGAACCCCATTGAGACGAATCAAAACCCAGTGTAATATCAAAATCAAAGTATCTTCGAATGTTAAGCCTTTCGGGACCCGTCGCCACCGCCAACTTGTGGTATGCCTCCATTTCTGGATAAACAGCAACACGAATAAACCGCCATTCCGATGAGTATGTCCTAATAACAGCAACTTCCCTCCCCCCGGCCCCGGACCGGGCCTTCCCTATCTTCTCCATCAGGCTTTCAGCCTCTTCCTCCGATAGTTCCCACCGTGCATCCTTGGGCCTCATTTGGGTTACCACATAAACTTCCTCTGCCATTTCTGGACTCCTTGCCTTTGAGATGATTCAGTGTAGCACACTGTGTTCTCCCGGTTCCATGAAATCGGCATACCCTTCGGGATGCTGTTCCTTAATGGCTTTGAGCTGCTCGTCGTCGGCAAGCTTTTCCCGCCGTCTCGCGCCATGTTATGTGGCGAGTTGCGATATCTCCCACTTTTCCGACTTCTGCGAGCACTACGAGGAGAAGTACGCCGAAACGTACGGAATGTACCGCCTCGAGAGGATCCAAAAGATCGGCCATCGGTTCGCCACGTGCGGGGACTACCTGCAAGGGGTGGCGCGAATAAGGTGCACGAATCCGGAATGCGGCCATGACTACTTCCGGCGAGGACGCCCAGTCCCTTCTCGTGCAAGGGAAAGATCCTGTTCCACACCACCTACTCCGAGTATTTCAATCAGAACGTCCACATGTTTGACGCGCTCGACTTCCTTGCGAAGCTCACTCAGCCCATACCGCCGAAGCGCCTTTTGCTGATCCGCCGATATGGGCTGTATGCTTCCCGTACAAAGGGCCGGGGGGCTGATATGCCGTACGTCGCCGAACGTGCTCCTGCCGGCTGGAAGGCTTCGCACCCAACGGTAGTCCCTCATCCGGACGGACCCGAATTCGAACCGCTCGGCGACGGCGAAGAGATCAGCGTCGATGCCCGCAAGCACGCATGGGTGAGACTACTCGCAAAAGTGTACAAAGGCTACGCGTCGCAGCGGCGCACCGCCCGCTGGATCCGCTCGTCTGTCCGAAGTGCAGCCATAAAGACGGATTCCCGCGAAAAACCACTGTTCAGCCCTTGCGGCATGAGATAGGTTTTCCTGTCAGTAACTTCAAATGTGACAATCCGGAGAGCTTTTCGATCCACCGACATCTGCGCCATACCGTATTAGCGTTGTTCAGCCTGCAAGCTATGCTCAATAGTTCTGATCCGGGATATCCGGGATTGCAGATCTTGACAATATCTCAAATTGCGATATATATTAAGTATGCACGTGATAACAAGGAAACGAGTATTGGAGTTCTCACGGATTCATCCCAATAGTGCTCTTGCTCTTGAGTCTTGGTATAGGATTATGAAACATACGGACTTTAATACACTTACCCAGCTACGTCAGACATTTCCGAATGCTGATAGAGTAGGAAAGCTGACGGTTTTCAATATCGGAGGGAATAAAGCTAGGTTAATTGCAGCGATTCATTACAATACTCACCGAATTTATATTCGTCGCATTCTTACGCATGCAGAATACAGCAAAGGAGATTGGAGGGAATAATAAGTGAGTAGCAAACTCGAAGCAGTATCAAAAGTATGGCCCTTGATTGATAATGTCTTGGCTCTTCCTCACAAGGAAGAGGAATACCAACAATTGGTCGCTTTACTCGATGAGGTTATTGATATTGTAGGTGAAGATGAGTCGCATCCTTTGGCTTCTCTGATGGAAACCTTAGGAACGTTAGTGGAAACATATGAGATGCAAACTATTCCGGAACTATCAGGTAATCCAATTCAAACCTTACAGTCATTAATGGAGGAACATGATTTAAAGCAG
>SDBV01005454.1_pt1 | contig 17955 bp, 11 predicted proteins | sample 2277081 | NCBI WGS metagenome assembly SDBV01 (sample SAMN10402039, study PRJNA504765) | marine sediment metagenome | isolation source: marine sediment core GS10_PC15, 223 cmbsf | place: Arctic Ocean: Southern Knipovich Ridge | collected 2010 | reverse complement strand
ACAAAGTATTTCAGCCGTTCAAGGAGCCGGGCGGGACAATGCGGATTTATACAGCGAATATATACGCCGCCTTCGTCCTTTTTCACGTCACCGCCGCACGCAGGGCACGTCACGGGCAGGGCGAAGGACACTGAGTCGGCGGTTCTGCCTTCTTTCAATACATCGACAACCTGCGGGATTATCTCGCCGGCCTTTTCGATTATAACGGTATCGCCCAGCCGTACGTCGAGCCGTTCAAGTTCGTCGAAGTTGTGCAGTGTGGCGCGCCTGACGGTGCTCCCGGCCAACTGGACTGGTTTGAGATTTGCAACCGGCGTTAGCGTACCGGTCTTGCCGACCTGCACTTCGATGGATTCGACGGTGGTCTCTGCACGCTGAGCGGGGAACTTGTAGGAGATGCACCACTTCGGTGCCCGGCCGGTCGCGCCCAGGGCCTTTTGCTGTTCAATCGAGTTGACCTTGATGACCATTCCGTCGATCTGGTAGTCCAGCGACGACTTCTTTTTGTCCCACGACAGACATATTTCGATGACCTGTTCGATGTCCCGGGCCTTTTTGATATTAGGGTTTGTCGGCAGGGACAGCTTTTTGAGGTCCTGCATTATCTGGTAATGGTTATCGGAAACAGGTGGCCTGGCCTGACCGATGGCGTATGCGAAGAATGACAGTCTTCTGCCAGCGGTTACTCTGGCATCGAGCAGTTTCAGCGACCCGGCAGCGGCGTTTCTCGGATTGGCAAATTCCGCCTCTCCCGCCTCGACGCGCAGCCGGTTCAGCTCGGTAAAGGCGCTTTTGGGCATATATATCTCGCCGCGGACCTCCAGCACGTCGGGCACGTCGGGCACGTCGGGCATACTGCGACCGTGACGTAATTGCAGCGGTATCGCCCTGATGGTCCGAACGTTGGCAGTCACATCGTCGCCGCCGGTCCCGTCGCCTCGCGTCGCGGCAGTGGTCAGCGAGCCTCTCTCGTACCGCAGGCTGATTGCCAGCCCGTCAATCTTCGGCTCGACGACGTATTCATAATCCGCATCGCTACCCAGCCCCTTTGCTACCCGTTCGTCGAAGGTGCGTAATTCCTCGGCGCTGTAGGTGTTGTCGATACTGAGCATGGCTGTGCTGTGTGTGACGCTCTTGAATCCCTCGACGGGCCTTTCCGAGACCCGCTGCGTCGGTGAATCGGGCGTTACCAACTCCGGATGGACCTGTTCAAGCCGTTTCAGTTCGGCGAAGAGTCCGTCGTACTCCTGGTCCGAGACCTCCGGGCTGTTCATCACATAGTACAGATGGTCGTGCCTGCGAATCTCGGTTCGCAGCGTTTCAATTCGATTTTCCGCATCGGTTGCCATGCAGACAGATTACCCATAAACGTGGCGTTTTTCAAGCCCCTTTCACCGACAACCTTTGGGACGTTATCAATTTATTCCAGGCGGCGGATGCCGAGGGTCCTGGCTATCTCGGTCTCGCTGCTCATCGACATGATCGACTCGGCGAGGTGAAGTGCTTTGGTAATCTCCAGCTTCGAAATCCGCTGCTGGACACGCGGCAGATAAATCGGATCGATACTGAACGTGCGAACACCCATGCCAATAAGCAACGGAATATAGGCGGGGTCGTTGGCCATGTCACCACAGATCGAAAGGTCGGCGTTGTTTTTGGCGGCGGCGGATATCACGGTCCGGAGGCCACGAAGAACGGCGGGGTGGTGCGGTATGTAGAAATTCTCAACCGTCTGGTTCGTCCTGTCAACGCCCAGCATGAACTGAATAAAATCGTTGGTCCCTATCGAAAAGAAATCCGCCTGCTCGGCCAGGACGTCCGCCAGATGGACGATCGAAGGAAGCTCGACCATTATGCCGACCCGCGGGGAACTGTTGTGCTCCAGACCCTCACTCCGCAGTTCTTCAAGGCACCCGTTCAGCACCAATTTTGCCTCCGCGAAATCATCGAGCGAGGCAATCATCGGAAACATAATCCGCAGATCAGCGCCAGCGCCTGCGCGGAGCACCGCCCGCAACTGCCGGGCAAAAATCGCATGATTCTGCAACGAAAAGCGAATGCTGCGCATACCCATCGCCGGGTTCTGCTCCCTGGCGTTGTGGTAATAGGACAGGACCTTGTCGCCGCCCATGTCCAGCGTCCTGAACGTTACCGGCTTGCCGTCCATCCGGCTTACCAGTTTGCTGTATGTAGCGTATTGTTCCTCCTCAGAGGGGAAATCGCTGCGTATGATAAACGGAAACTCCGTGCGATAAAGGCCGACCCCCTCGGCGAGGAGGTCATTTGCGGTCGTTACGTCATTGAGCAGGTTTATATTGGCCAGGAGCACCACACGCGTCCCGTCGGTGGTGAACGTTTCGGGTTTCATCGAGGCAATACGATCGCTTATGGTCGCCTTGTCCCGATTTCGCTTCTTGAAACTGGCGACAACATCGTCCAACGGATCAACGTACACATTTCCCGTGTCGGCATCGACCAGGATCGGGGTTTTGTCCGGAATATCCATCAACTTAGGTTCATTGGCTATCACCATCGGTATCTGGAGCGACCGGGCCAATATCGCAAGATGGCTGGTAATGCCGCCTCCGACAAGTACCACGCCGTCAACCTCCTCCAGGGACATCCGCAAAAGGTCCGAGGGAAACAACTCGTCGGCGATGACCACCTTCCTGTGATGGTCGCCAAGCTCGTCAAACTCACGAACCAGATTGCCCATCAGCCTGACGATCAAATCCTCCACGTCCTGGACCTTCTCGCGGACGTAACCGTTCTGGCTGGCCAGAAAAATGTCTATGTACTGCCGGGCGACCTGTATGACAGCCTCCGGCGGAGTCGTGCCCTGTTCGATCAAACGACGCATCGCGCCGATAAACTCGTGGTCCTTCAGTATCAGCAGGTGCGAGGTGAAAATTAGGGAGGCTGCATCGGTCAGCTTCTCCTCGACCTGCTTTTGCAGCTTCTCAAGCTGGGATTCAGTGGCTTTGACCGCTTTTGTGAAGTCCTCGATTGTGTAGTCGGTGTCATACTGCCTGCTGCTGAGAAATTCGAACGTTTTTTCCCTGTCGATGACGCGGCATTGCGAAAAACAGTAGCCGGCCGAGGCGACTCTGCCGCGTACAAATTCCAAGCCGTCGGGTACCTCGGTACGCGATTTCTTCTTTTTCTCCTCGCGTGGTTCGTGCATCGTCATCAAAAATCGGGCGTTCTCGATTATATTGGCAAGCTGTGAGGCGACCGCCTTGCAGGCCAGAACGTCCCCTTCACTGAAGCGGCGTTTCTTTTTACGCTGCAGCACCAGTACGCCGATCTTCGAGAGGCCTCGTGTGATGGGCACAGCCAGGAAATTGTCGTATTGCTCCTCGTCGGTGCCCACAAACAGCTTGTAGTCCGGGTGTTTGCTTGCCCGGCTGACACAGATCGGCTGCATCTCTTTGAGCGACTTGCCCGTCAGACCTTCGCCAATCCGCATACTCACATGGCCAATCGAATCGGGGTTAAGGCCCTCGGTGGCACGCATGACCAGCGTCTCGTTGTCCTCGTCGTAGAGATATATCGAGCAGACCTCCGTCTTGAGATGTTTGGTCACCATCGTAACGGTCCGCTGAAGGAAGCTTTCCACGCTGACACTGTCGCGAAACAGATGATTCAGTTCGCTTATATCACACAATAGTTTTATATGATCCATCGTCGGTTATCCGCCCATATACCGCCGTGGTCCGTAGTCCGTCGTCGCCCGTCGTCGCCCGCCGTCGCCCGCCGTTCAGGAATCACGCCGTGACTGTCATATCGGCAACCTTTGCGGTGACCTTGAAGAACTTTCCGTGGGGGCGTGGGGGTTGTCAGTCTTTTATGCCCAGATCGTCCTTTGTAAGGAGGCTTTCGAATACATGGCCTGCGGCGGTGATATTCTCGCCGGCGCCCTGCCTGCGGTCGATGACACAGACTATTTTTTTGACCGTTGCCCCCGCTTCGGTGATGATTTTGGCGGCTTCGAGCACCTGTCCGCCGGTGGTGGCGATGTCCTCGACCAACAGGACGACGTCGCCTTCTTTGAGGATGCCTTCGACCATTTTGCCGGTGCCGTAGCCCTTTTTACTATTGCGAACGATGATCCAGTTTTTATCCGTCGCCATCGCCGTGGCCGCGGCCAGCGCGACACCGCCCAGCTCTGCCCCTGCAATCAGCGTTACATCGTCGGTGACGTGCCCGGCGAACTCGTCGCCCAGTGCCCGCAGGATGTCAGGACAGGTCTCGAAAAGATACTTGTCCAGGTAATATTTACTGCGTTTGCCGCTGCGAAGAACAAAATCGCCTTCCAGATACGATGTTTCCTTAATACGAGTTATCAGTTGCTCCTTCGTCACCTGTAGCCCCTTCCCTTCCATTCACAAAATCTATTTACAAGTCCTAATCGCCGGCTTTCCAGCGAATCTCCCCGAACCAGTCTTTGTCCCATACGCTTTCAAAGTCCTTGTCTTTCATCGCATGTTTACGTGTTGGCAGCGTGCCCGCCTTTTCACCTTTTTCCAGCCACTGCCTGCATTGCCCTTCGTCCGATTGCAGGGCATACACACAGGCCAGATTGTACGCCCCCAAACCCTCTTTTAACCGTTCGGCGATCATCAGCTTCTCGTACGCTTCCTCAAGGAGTTGCGGTGCCTCCGGTACGCCTGTCCCGGCCCAAAAGAGAAGGGTACCGCCCCAGTTGTTATAAATTCCAGCGTTTTTCGGATCCAATTCCGTAGCGGTGTGGTATTTTTCGCACGCTTCCTTGAATCGCTGTGCTGCGTTCGGCCCGCCTGTCTCGGCCCAGAAGGAAAGGGCAATGCCCCAATTGTAGTAGATTCCAGCGTCTTTCGGGTCCAATTCCGCGGCGGTATTGTATTTCTCGCACGCTTCCTTGAATCGCCGCGGTGCCTCCGGCCCGCCTGTCTTGGCCCAATCGGAAAGGGCAATGCCCCAGTTGTTATAAATTTTAGCGTCTTTCGGGTTCAATTCTGCGGCGGTATGGTGTTTTTCGCACGATTCCTTGAATCGCTGTACCGCATCCGGCCCGCCTGTCTTGGCCCAATCGGAAAGGGTACCGCCCCAGTTGTTATAAATTTCAGCGTCTTTCGGGTCCAATTCCGCGGCGGTATTGTATTTCTCGCACGCTTCCTCGAATCGTCGCGATGCGTCCGGCCCGCCTGTCTTGGCCCAGGCGGAAAGGGCAATGCCCCAATTGTAGTAGATTTTAGCGTCTTTCGGGTTCAATTCCGCGGCGGTATGGTATTTCTCGCACGATTCCTTGAATCGCCGCGGTGCCTCCGGCCCGCCTGTCTTGGCCCAATCGGAAAGGGCAATGCCCCAGTTGTTATAAATATTAGCGTCTTCCGAAATCCATTTTGCGTCGGCATGGTATTTTTCGGCGGTATGGTATTTTTCGCACGCTTCCTTGAATCGCTGTGTTGCGTCCGGGCCACCTGTCTTGGCCCAATTGGCAAGGAGGGTGCCCCAGTTGTAGTAGGCCTGATAGTTACTTTCGTCTTGCTGGATGACTTCCGCCCATAAGGAATCGGCCTTTTCGAAGTCATTGTCTAAACTGGCCTTGAAGGCTTCACTCCATTTCCCACTTAACATTCGCTGTTTTTGTGATTCTTCGAACAATTTGCCCAGGTAGTCTTTTGCCTTCTCGTCAAGCTCCGTGAATTTTTCATCGACCTGCTCATCGAAGTCGAAGATTCTTTTCTTTGCTTCTTTTTCGATAGATTCATATTTGTCCCGGGCCTTTTCTTCCCAGTCTTGAGCTTTTTGGGCGGCCTGTCTGGCCTCGGCAACAGCCTCTTTGTGGGCTTGCGTCTGCCTGAAACCGAGGTAGCCCACCATAGCGATAATGATTCCCAGTATGGTCAGTAAAGTTCCTATGAACCACTTAAAATCATCTGCTCGTTTTTCGAAGGAGTCGAGCCTGTCCTCGATAAGCTTTTCCTGATAACCAAGGCTGGCGTTTTGATTGGTGGTTTTTTCCTGCTCCTTTGGATTTGTCCGGTCCTGCGTGCGGATTTCGGGTTGTGACACATCCAGGGCATCCCCAGCACGCTGAGCATAGACAGACGAAAGACCGCCGGCAAGGAGGACGACCCACAACAGAACCCCAACCCCAATCTTTTCGAACCGAAGACTGCGCATGATTTCACCTTATCTTTTGAGTCAAGTCATACATTCAATTCCACCAGTCTGTTCAACTGCCCGCGAACCCGGTATCCGACCGCAAGAATCACGTCAAGATTATAGAAATTGACTCGGCGTTTAACCTTACGCTCCCCCTCGGATTGAACTATTAAGTATTCCTTAACAGTTGCCTTTTCAGCCAACTCGCCTTCGTCATAAATGTTTTTGATATGGATATTTACATTGGGTATGCTTGTCTGATACAACTCTGCCATAACCGCCTGACTCAACCAGACGGTCTCCCCATCGAGCCGAACCTCGATACGGCTCTGGTCATCCTCAACCTGATAAAACAGGATCTGAGACTGCGGCAAATTGTCAGGCAGATTGTCCGTCAAATGACTATTCCCCTTTCCACCGGATCATACATTCAATTCCACCCGTCTGTTCAACTGCCCGCGATACCTGCGTCGGATGGGGGCGACGGCTTCCTTTATAAACTCGCTAACCTGCTGAGGCGCTCTGCCGATATAATCCTTCGGGTTCATGACGCTCTTGAAGTTGACATTTGCAAAGGCTGAATCGCCGCGAAGCCTCTCGATCAGGTCGTTCTCCAGGCCGTGCTGCTTGACCTGGGCGGCGGCGGCGTGCGAATGGACACGAATCCGCTCGTGAAGCTGCTGACGGTCTCCACCCGCCTGGGCGGCGGCCATCATGATGTTCTCGGTCGCCATGAAGGGCAGCTCAGCCTTTATCCGCGCGGCAATGACCCTCGGATAGACCACCAGCCCGTCGGCGACGTTGATAAGTATCTCCAGTATGCCATCGACGGCCAGGAATGTCTCGGCAAGGGCGACCCTGCGATTTGCTGAATCGTCCAGCGTGCGCTCCAGCCATTGCTCCGAGGCCGTCATCGGCGGGCTGGACGCCAGGGACAATACCAGCCTTGCCAGCGAGGTGGCACGCTCACATCGCATGGGGTTTCGCTTGTACGCCATCGCAGAGGAGCCGACCTGCGAGGTGCCGAACGGCTCTTCAAGCTCTTTTAGATTGGCCAGCAGGCGGATGTCGTTGCACATCTTGTGCGCCGACTGAGCCAGCAGTGCCAATGCATTGACCGCCTGGGTGTCGATTTTTCGCTGGTAGGTCTGGCCGGTTACGAGACAGCGATTTTTGAAGCCGAAGGCCCGCGTGACCATCTCGTCGAGCCGTTTGACCTTGCTCTCATTGCCGCCGAACAACGCCATAAACGACGCCTGCGTGCCGGTGGTGCCCTTTACGCCGCGAAACGGGATCGTCTCGATGCGATGCTCCAACTCAGCCAGGTCCATCACGAACTCGTAACACCAAAGCGCCGCCCGTTTGCCCACCGTCGTAAGCTGGGCGGGCTGATAATGCGTAAAGCCCAGCGTCGGGGTGGACCGATGCCGCTGTGCGAACTTCGCCAGCAGGTCGATCAGGCAGGCGGTCTTGCCGGCCAGCATCCGCATACCTTCACGCAGGATAATCAGGTCGGCATTGTCGCCCACGTAGCAGCTTGTCGCGCCAAGGTGGATGATCGCCGCTGCCTTTGGCGCAGCGTCTCCGAATGTGTGGACGTGGGCCATTACGTCATGGCGAAACTTCTTTTCGTACCGCCCTGCCCGTTTGTAATCGATGTCGTCCAGGTGCCGGGCCATCTCGCTGAGCTGGCTGGGCTTTATGTCCAGTCCGAGCTTTTTCTGTGCCTTTGCAAGCTCCAGCCAGAGCCGTCGCCATGTGCCGAACTTCTTATCGGCGCCGAACAGACGCGACATCTCCTTCGAGGCGTTGCGCTCGACCAGCGGGCTTACATACACATCCGTTTTTTTTGCCATCTTATATCCTGCCTTCCGCAAAACCCTTTACATGCCCGATACATGCCCGATACATACCCGTCAAAAGAAAACAGCGTAGCCACCGCCCGGGCTACCTGGTTGGCTATTTCTGCTTTAGTGAAATAAAATACAATGTTGGACATTTTGCATTAATGTTTTCCTCTTTATGGCGGTATATTTCATAATTAAACCGAACGTCCCAATTATCCTTTACACACAAAAGAAATAACTCTTCGAAAAAGGTCAACATATCCGTAACAAATCCATTCATATCTATAATTAAATCACTCGGCTCATCCTGAACAGCACCTTTTTTACCACTGAAATCATATCGCCAGCATGGGTTAGTAAATTTATTACCTGCACGTGATTTGAAGTTTTCTATTGTCAGGTTGAAGTTAGGTTGAAAGTGATTAATATCGTGGGCATTACGGTACCATGCTAATAGTTGTATCCAATCTTTATTTTGCTCTAGAAAAATTGTAATTTCTGTTTTAGATGGTTTATTCTTTGCCATCCAACTTCTGTAAGCTGGGAAATCCGAATTGTAACAAGTACACCCATAGAAGATGTGGAGTAATTCATGGGACTTTTCTAAAAATCGTTTCCCATTCCCCAAGAATGTACCCACGCGTTGCTCAAGATTTTTAACTTGAGGAAGTGACGGAACGCAAGAAGCCGTTTTCCACCGTTTTATGATCTTGTCACATTCAAACATTAGCTTTGTAGTATCAGAGTATATGTCATAATAAGATTTTTGGCAATTAATCAGAAATTGTGCGCAATCCCAAACATGATCCAGTATCACTTGCTTATTGAGCCCTGAGTTAAAAGAAACGGAATTCAGAACATCTTTTGCTTGGAGTATAGTACGAGCAACAACAGGATTTCTTGAGCCAATCGAACATTTAAACTGATAGCTGTGTCGTGTGTCAGGCTCTTTGTTGTCTGGGTCAATAATACTTGCAGGCAAAATTTCTGCTATGCCGTTTTCTAAAAAAGACACCAGATGTCCTTTGAGATTTAGCATACGGTAGATTGCATCTATCTCATCTGACTCGGGATTTACCAAGTTTATAGAGAACGCGGCATTCCTATTAAATCTATTTAACTTAGAACTTTTTCTCATATCAATCTGTTAACTGTTTTAGCGGATTCAACTCATAAGTGCAACTGAGAGACAGCATGGGCACGGCCCACCCTACCCGGCTGCACCATTTTAACGATTGCCTATTTATTCTTGGCTTTCCAAGCACTCAATTCTGCTTCACCAATATGAGAAAAATAGATATATTCTTTATCAACAGAAAACCATGCGAAACGTTTATTTAATAACATCAATTTATATAAATAGCTATCAATCCGGCCCCAAATTGTTGGTTTCGATGGCCACTGTATAATGCAATTACCTTGAAAGCCCACTCCACACTCAATGAAATAAGTTTTTCCATTATCTACTTGTATTTGTGTTTCTATAGAATTATCATGACTCGTGGCTACACATTTACCATCAAAAAACAAGAAAGTTCGTGGATTCCATGCTTCGCTTATTTTTGTGAGAAATTCAAATCTTATTTCATGGCCTTCCCAGCCTATGTTCCATATTCGCGCCTTTGCTTCATATGCTTCCATCATCAAATTCCTTGTAAGTTTTCATCCTTACTCAAATTTCACCGCGCCATTTTAACGATTGCCGATTTTCTTCTTGGTTTTTTTCTTTGCCTTCTTCTTAGCCGATGATGAGCAGGGCTATGTAGGGGACAAGACAGAAGACCATGACGAAAATCTTAAACAACCCGATGAAACAAACTAATGCCACGTTAAATGCTTCTCTTGAGATCGAAAAAAATCTATGGTTCATTCGGTAAATAAAATCACTGAAGAAGACGCACATAACCGAAGACAAGATCAGCAGTCCCATGTTCAGGATTGTGCACCACATAAAGAATGTTGTTAGTGTCGGAATGTCCATGATATATCCCCTTTCAAAAAGTATTCACCTCACCATTTTAACGATTGCCTGCCGCAGGTCCAGCCAGCGGCTGTGTTATTCTGTGCCTATAATTTATCAGGTACGCACAGATTATCCATAGCTTTAGCTACTTGGCCGCAATGCTGACATTTGAACTTAGGATTTTTAATAAGGGCGTCGTATTCCTTCGGGTCGCTAAGATTAAAACCCTGAGATACGATGTAACAAAGATGCTGGCCATGTGTTTCGCTTTTGCATTCTGTATTATTTTTCGGGTGTTCTTCAGTCATAATTTCACCTTTCAGAAAAATTAATCCCTCACCATTTTAACGAGTGCTGAGCACAATTCAACTGAAAGTCTCGGCCAGTGCTCAATAGCCAATTTCAAGTCGTGGCCAATTGGGGGGATAGAAAACCAGCTGGGAGCAAGATTTTCCGAGATTTGCTGAAAATCGGCGTTTTTGGCCTCTTTTATGAGCAGCCCATGCTGTTTCCACAGTTGAAGCATCTGTAGCAGGTACCGTTTCTTACGCAGATTGAGCCGCAGACGTCACAGGCTGGTGCGCCGTCCTGGAAATGTTCGAACTGTGAGTTGAACTGGTGTATCATGGCAGCCTCGGTGCTGGCAGCATCGCCGTCGCCGGATATTACCGAATCGACAACCGAGACCACCTGGTCGGCGGCCTTGTCGAATCGGTCGGATTTGGAGATGTCGATAATCCGTCTAACTGACTTTTCAGCGGGGGCCTTTACAGCTGAAACGCCTGGGATGGCGGAGGCGGGGGCGGGGGCGGACTTTTTGTGCAGGGCCCTGGCTTCGTCAATCTTCATGGCCAAATCCTTGGTCTTTTCGACTAACTGCCGGGCGGTGGTGTTGGTTTTGCCGCCGACGGGAGTGCGATTTGGGGTGTTCTTCTCGGCGTAGCCGGGTATGAACTGGCAGCCCATCCAGCAGAAAATGTAGTCTATGAGACTCTTGGCGAATGGGATGTTCTTGTTGGAGGTCATGCCGGAAGGCTCAAATCGCGCGTGGCGGAACTTGTCCACCAATGTAATCAGCGGTACGCCGTACTGGAGGGCCATCGAGACGCATGTGCCGACCACGTCCATCAGGCCGCCGACGGTGCTGCCTTCCTTGGCCATGGTGATAAACAGCTCGCCGGGCTGGCCGTCCTCGTAAAGGCCGACCGTCAGGTAGCCCTCATGGCCTGCGACGGAGAACTTGTGCGTAATACTGTTTCTGGTCTCGGCCAGGCGCCTGCGGAAAGGCCTTGACGGCGGGGCTTCTTCGGTCTTCTGAGCCTGCTTGCTGCCCTGCTTTTCGACATTGACCGGCTGAATCCGCTTTGAACCGTCGCGGTATATCGCAATCGCCTTCAAACCCAGCTTCCAGCCTTCCATGTACGCCGAGGCGATCTCATCCGCGGTGCTCTCCTTCGGCATGTTGATTGTCTTGCTGATCGCCCCGGAAATAAACGGCTGAACGGCGGCCATCATCTTGAGGTGTGCCGAATAATGGATATGCCGCTTGCCGTTGACCGGCTGGAAGGCGCAGTCGAATATCCGGAGGTGCTCCTCCCTGAGCCTGGCGGCGGTCTCAATTGTGTCGTCCTCGTCGATCCGGTCGCATATCTCCTTGATCTCTTCCGGACTGTAGCCCAGGCGTTCCAGTGCCATCGGGACGGTTTTATTGACGATTTTGAGCATGCCGCCGCCTGCGAGCAGCTTGTACTTAACCAGGGCGATGTCCGGCTCGACGCCGGTGGTGTCACAGTCCATCATAAAACCGATCGTCCCTGTCGGAGCCAGCACCGTCACTTGGGCATTGGCAAAACCATGCCGCGTGCCAGCCTCATAGGCATTGTCCCAGGCATCCTTGGCTGCGTTGAGCATGTAGTCGGGACAATGCACCTCGGGGATATTACATGTGTGCTCCCGGTGCATCCGGATGACGTTCAGCATCGACTCTTTATTCTCTTTGTATCCGTCAAATGGGCCCTTCTGAGAGGCGATCTCGGCGCTTACGGTGTAGGCGGTGCCGGTCAGTATGGCTGTGATCGCCGAGGCCCAGGTGCGTGCCTCGTCCGAGTCGTAGGGCAGGGCCAGGCTCATCATCAGTGAACCAAGATTGGCATAACCCAGTCCCAGGGGACGGAATCGATGACTGTTTTCGGCGATGCCCGCCTCGGGATAGCTGCCGTTGTCAACGAGAATTTCCTGGGCGATGATGAAGATGCGAATCGCCTTCCTGAAACTTTCGACGTTAAACGAACCATCGTCATTGCGGAACTTCATCAGGTTCAGCGAGGCCAGGTTACAGGCTGAGTTGTTCAGGAACATGTATTCGCTGCACGGATTCGACGCGTTGATCGGCCCGGAATTGGGGCAGGTGTGCCACTTGTTGATCGTGGTGTGGTACTGCATACCGGGGTCACCGCAGATTCGTGTGCCCTCGGCGATCAGGTCCATCAGCTCGCGGGCGGAGTGCTCCTCCAGCGGCAGGCCTGTAGTGACGGCGTGCGTGACCCATTTGCCGTTCTTCTCCACAGCCTCCATGAACTCGTCGGTGGTACGTACCGACAGGTTGCTGTTCTGGAACATGACGCTGGCGTAGGCCTCGTTGTTGAGGTCGCCGCCGTAGCCCTGCTCAATCAAAGCCCATGCTTTTTTTTCTTCTTCGGTTTTGCAGGTGATAAACTCCCTGATGTCGGGGTGCTCCATCCGCAGAGACTGCATCTTGGCGGCGCGTCTGGTTTTGCCGCCGGACTTGACGACCGCGGCGATCTGGTCGAAGACGCGCATAAAACTCAACGGGCCGGAGGGTTTGCCGCCGCCTGAGAGCTTCTCACGGCTGCTCCGCAACGTGGACATATCGGTACCCGTCCCGGAACCATGCTTGAAAAGCATCGCTTCGCTGCGGGCGAGCCGCATTATGTCTTCCATCGTGTCTTCGACGGACTGGATAAAACAGGCTGAGGCCTGGGGATATTCATAACTGCTTCCACATGCAATCGCTTTTTGCTGCTTTTGGTCCCAATGAAAGTTGCCCTCATCGCCATGGACACCATAGACATCATAAAGGCCCACATTAAACCATACTGGTGAATTAAACGCGCCGTACTGGTTGGCGCACATCCATGTCAGCTCACCGTAGAAGCTCTCGGCATCTTCGTCGGAGGTGAAATAGCCGTCGCTCTTGCCGCGGTTGGCGATCGCGCGGGCAACGCGGTGGACCAACTGCTTGACGGAGTTCTCCCTTTCGCCCAGGTCGTCGTCACCGTAGAAGTATTTGCTGACGACGACCTTAGTGGCCAGTTGACTCCAGGCGGCGGGCACCTCGACATCCTTCTGCTCGAATATCACCTCTCCATTGTCACCGGCGATCTTCGCATTCCGCCTCTCCCACTCAATCTCGTCAAACGGGTGAACGGACGGGTTCGAAAAGTATCGCGGTATCTTTAGTCCGCTCGCCGGCGGGCTCTTCCAGGGCTGAAAGCCGGGCGCTGCCGGATTAGTCGGCGACGCTGCCGGATTAGTCGGTGACACTGCCGGATTAGCCGGTGACAATGCCGGATTAGTCGGTGACGATGCCGGATTAGTCGGTGACGATGCCGGATTAGTCGATGGTCTGGATGCCCTCTCATCGGCCATAATCTATTACCTCCATGTAATATATACGAACTCTTCGGCCACTATATGTAGTATTTCTCGAAAAACGTCACTATATGTTGTGAGAATCGACAGGGCATGATGATAGCTATGGCGGGGCGGGAAGGCAACAGGAAATCCTGATTTTTTTTCGGTCGGTTAATAAGTCCCTGTAAATGCGAAACCTACGACGAAAAAAAAAACTTACTCACAGGAACTATGTCTGTGCGGCGGTGACCTTCAGCAGCAGCAGATAGACGGAGATGATTATGAACACCGTTGCGGCGATTTGCAGCAGGACGACGGTCGCCGACCAGAACGCCGCGGTGGACCTGCCGTTTGACCGCAGCAGCGCCGTGTAGATCAGTCCGTCGGCGGCAAGAAAACACGCCATGATGCCCGCGAACAGCCAACCGTATCGACCGGACAACTCGGCCAGTCGAAGGGCGGCAGAGATGGTCTGTCCGCTGTTGACACCGAGACCGTCGAGGCTGTCCATAAACAACGGCGCTACGAACATCGCAAAGACAAACCACGCCGTCGGCAATATCGCATGTAACGCCAACGTCAGGATTGTCGCCGCAGGGGCGTTTTTGTTATTGTTTTTGTCCGGTCCCTGATCCATCCGGCTATCTCCGTGCTGATGCTATCCACCAGAACCGAGGATAGCACACTTGGCGAGGCGCATTCAAGGAAAAAATTCGGACGCCCCCCCCACGCCCCCCCCACGCCCCCCACGGCATACCCGGCAGCCCCACGGCACATCTGCGGAAACATGGTTTCAACAGGTGCATGGTTCCGGGCGCAAAAAAAAGGCCGAAAGCACATGGGCTTCCAGCCTTGTCAGTTAAGCAGTTGCAGACTATACTGCATGATTTCGTCTTAGTCTTCCCAGCCGGAAGCCCAGTAATCATCCAGGTATTCGTCCTCTTCGGTGTACATGTACTCACTGTCATAGTAGTAATCATAACTGTCATCGTACCAGCTGTACTCGTCTTCATCGTACCAGTTCTCGCTGTCGTCATACCAGCTGGACTCGTCTTCTTTGTACCAGTTGTACTCGTCTTCATCGTACCAGCTGTACTCGTCTTCGTCATAGTAGCCGTAGCTCTCGTCTTCATCGTACCAGTTGTACTCGTCTTCATCGTACCAGCTGTACTCGTCTTCGTCATAGTAGCCGTAGCTCTCGTCTTCATCGTACCAGCTGTACTCGTCTTCGTCATAGTAGCCGTAGCTCTCGTCTTCATCGTACCAGCCGTACTCGTCTTCGTCATAGTAGCCGTACTCGTCTTCATCATAGTAGCCGTAGTCCTCTTCCTCGTCCCAGAAGTACTGAGGCTCTTGCTGCCAACTGTACTCCCAGTCCGAATCCCAGTCCGTGTTCCATTCATCCTGCCAACCGGTATCGGCTGAAGTGTTAGCATCCTGGCAGCCAAACATAAACATGCAGGCTCCGAGGACGACACATAATGCAATCTGTCTGAGTTTCATCTCTTCTTCCTTTCAACTAAACAACAACAAATAAAGGTTTTAATGACGCCTATCAAAATGTAGGATATATATCGGCCATGTCAAACCACGAAGTACCCGTAAATGTGGACTACCTGCATGTGATTGATGGGCCGGTGCGTATGGGCCGTGGGATATGGATACAAAGACATCGACGACCGATAAAACCCACCCGACCGGTGCAGGGACGCGCCGTGGCGGGGTAATTGTTTTTCTGTCGCGATTTTCCCGATGATTGCCCTGGCCGTGGCATGGGTGTGGTTTTTTTGAAATTTTTTTGAAAAATTCGACATGGTCCCTTTCAGCGTGAACTTCAATCCATGGTGCAAGGCTTCCGGAAAGCAAGACGCCTGATTCTCGCAAAGCCTGGGGAAAATCCTTTAACCAGGACGGCAAAGTGGGTAGAATACGCCGTGGCTACTCCCGTAACAGGCAAAACAGGTCGTAACAAATAGACGTGCAGACAAGCAAAGTGACAGGGCGAAATTTATAGGGAGCTGGATTCATGGGGAAAATATCTATCGGCGTCAACAACGAATTTGTGCGGCACGAAGACAAGAGCTTTGAATGGGCGGTTCAAAAGGCTGCCGAGCTGGGCTATGAGTACTGTGAGCCGATGGTTCACTGGGGCAGAGAACTGCTGAGCGAGGCGGGGTACTTCCACAGTGTATCGATGCTTGACGATCCGTATCGTCTCAAAGACGCGTGCCGGAAGGCTGGGATCAAGATGTCCGGGCTAAGTGCCCATACGCCGTTGTGCAGGCCGGAGGTCAGTTGTGAGTATCTTAAGCAGGCGATCCGGTTTGCCGCCGAGTGCGGTGCGCCGGTCGTCAATACGGACGAAGGACCAAAGCCGGACTGGACCAGTGAGCAGGAGGATCATGTGCTCATGAAATATGTGCTGGGTGAGGTGGCCAGGGTTGCCGAGAGGCGTGGCATTGTCATCGGGATCGAGCCGCATCAGCAGTACAGCAGGACGCCTGAGGGGCTGGACAGGATATACGGGCTGATCGATTCGCCCGCTATAGGTATCAATTTTGACACGGGCAATTCTTATCTGAGCGGTCAGGACCCGGTTGCATGGCTGGAACGCGTGGCAGGTCGGCTGGTGCATCTCCACGCCAAGGACATCTCCGTCGAGCAGTCAGCCGACAAACGTGGCAAAGTTACCGGTACGCCGGTGGGTTGTGCCTGCGGCGACGGTGTTATCGACTGGAAAGCGATTATAGCAATCTGCAAAAAGGCCCCCCGCGACATCATAATGAGCGTGGAATGCGGCACGGTCGATCAGGCCAAACGCAGCCTGGCGTATCTGAAGGGACTGATAGAATAATGCGATTGGTAATTGGTAATTGGTAATTGATTATTGGGCTTTCATCCAATAAAGTTGGTGGTGTATGCTGGTGGGCCCGTTCAATAAGAAAAGGGCTGTACGATGGCCAGGGGCGGTCAAAACCCGTTTCTGTGACAGTCCGGGCTGTTGGCCTGCGATGGGGTAACGGGGTCGATGACGGAGTCGCGGGACCGACGGCGGTGGGGGCGGGCGGGTGTTGAGAGAAAAAATTTGGAAAAAATCTAATTTTCCTGTTGACCGGACGATTTTATTGGATAGACTGTACCTTTTGAAGCGGGCAAGAGAAGCTGAAGCAGTGACGCACTTGGCCGCTATCTTTTTCGCCTTACGGTGATAAGCTCTTTGACAAGTAAACAGTAGATGCCACAGTTTGTGTAACGAAAGTGCAGAGTACCGGACCTCGATCACGTTTGGGTCCGAGCTCTATAAAATGGTGTGATAAACGGATACTGAGAGATTGGTGTCCTAAATCAACTGTTTATCGTTACGTGAGCGAATTTTAAGTTGATTCCAAGTCGAAGGGTCCCGTTCCTTACGGAGCGGATTCAACGATATAAAGTGAAGAGTTTGATCCTGGCTCAGAATGAACGCTGGCGGCGTGGCTAAGACATGCAAGTCGAACGAACCATATGATTGAGTAATCAGGATTATGGTTAGTGGCGTAAGGGTGAGGAATGAATAGGTAACGTACCCCGCAATCCGGGATAGCGTCTGAATGCTTCGGCATTCTTCCGAAAGGGGCAGTAATACCGGATAATGTCGTACAACTCAAGTTGTATGACCAAAGATTTATCGTTGTGGGAGCGGCCTATTTCCTATCATGCTTGTTGGTGGGGTAATGGCCTACCAAGGCAGCGACGGGTAGCGGGACTGAGAGGTTGACCCGCCACATCGGGACTGAGACACTGCCCGGACCTCCACGGAGGGCTGCAGTAACGAATATTGCGCAATGGGCGAAAGCCTGACGCAGCGACGCCGCGTGTAGGAGGAAGCCTTTCGGGGTGTAAACTACTGTCAGGGGTTAGAAAGTGCGCTTCGGCGCATTGATCAGCCCCAGAGGAAGTCACGGCTAACTTCGTGCCAGCAGCCGCGGTAATACGAAGGTGGCGAGCGTTATTCGGAATCACTGGGCTTAAAGCGCACGCAGGCGGAACAGAAAGTGTTTTGTGAAAGCCCCCGGCTTAACCGGGGAATTGCTTGGCAAACTTCTGTTCTTGAGGCAAGTAGGGGTACATGGAACTCTTGGTGGAGCGGTGGAATGCGTAGATATCAAGAGGAACGCCGAAGGTGAAGACAGTGTACTGGGCTTGTCCTGACGCTGAGGTGCGAAAGCGTGGGGAGCAAACGGGATTAGATACCCCGGTAGTCCACGCCGTAAACGATGCCTACTAGGTTGCGGGGGTTCTGACACCTTCGCAGTCGGAGCAAAAGTGTTAAGTAGGCCGCCTGGGGAGTACGGTCGCAAG
>SDBV01005453.1_pt1 | contig 17958 bp, 16 predicted proteins | sample 2277081 | NCBI WGS metagenome assembly SDBV01 (sample SAMN10402039, study PRJNA504765) | marine sediment metagenome | isolation source: marine sediment core GS10_PC15, 223 cmbsf | place: Arctic Ocean: Southern Knipovich Ridge | collected 2010 | reverse complement strand
TCTGATTCTGTAAAAAAGAGTATAGCTGAGCTGGCTCTCTTGGGTACTGTATCTGATATGATGCCGCAAGAGGAGGACAATATTGCCATTGTTCAAGAGGGCATGGATGCAATTGTCGAGTCCTGGCGTCCGGGTTTGCAGGCCTTTTTTGAGATGCCAGAGTTTGCTAAAATTGATGGCAGAGAGGCAAGGGTGCAGGAGATTATCACGGTACTAAACGCAAGAGAGGTAAAGAACGGACTTCCAGGTGCCTTTCGTCTGCTTACCGCTCCTACTAAAGAGGAGGCAGAAGAGATAATTAATATTCTGCTTGAGGAAATGAGAGCAAAGAAGGAAGAGGTATGGAATATTGTACTTTTAATGCGAGAACGCATTGAAAAGAGTATGCCCAGTTCCGTGATTCTTGAGGGCACAGAGTCCCATGACTTTTACCGCTTAGGATCTGCTGCTTCCATTCTGACCAAGGAATACCATAAACCCATTTATTTATATAAAAAGATGGCAAAGGAAAGCATTGGATCAGCTAGAGCTCCAAAGGGATTTAATACCGTAGAAGCCATGAAGAGCTGTGAACACTTGCTGAAGACCTATGGAGGACATCCACCGGCGTCGGGATTTCTTATTAAGAACGAGAATTTAGAGGAGTTTAAGAAGTGTCTGCAGGAATATTTTTCAAGTCATGAAGAGCAAAGCTGAGTTTATGAAAATAAACACGAACCCAGATTACATTATATATACTGACGGAGGTTCCAGGGGAAACCCAGGCCCCTCGGCTCTTGGAGTTGCCATAAAGAACTCAAAGGGAGATACAATAGAAGGATACGGAGAGTATTTAGGGGAGGGAACGAATAACGAGGCTGAGTATAAGGCTCCAATATCGGGCTTAAAGAAGTTAAAGTCCATAATTGGAAAGAAAAAGGCAAAGCAGGCCAAGGTGGTAATGATTGCGGATTCAGAACTCTTAGTAAAACAGCTTACGGGCCACTATAAGGTTACAGAACCAAGGATACAAAAGCTCTTCTTGGAGCTTTGGAACTTAAAGATAGACTTTGACGAGGTTTCTTTTGAGGCGGTTCCTCGGGTGCAGAACAAGGAGGCAGATTCCTTTGTGAACGAGGCGTTGGATGCAGAAAACAGGAATGGCTCCCTTTTTGCTTGACATGGGTCTTTTTATGAGGTATGATGTATTTGCCCAAGTAGGCAGGTGATCGCTCTTCTCACGCGAGAAGAGAGGAAGGTCCGAACACTTATTCTCCTATTAGGAGTCTAAACAGGTAGCGGGTAACACCCGTCCGAAGTGATTCGCGAGGTGCGAACAGTGACGCTGGAGTATGAAAAGAATCCAGCCCCAGACTTGTTCTGGGTGAACCTGATTGGTAACATTCAGGGTGAAACGGCTAAATCCTTACCTAAGTGCAAGAGCAAACCGAGAATTCAGCTTACATGTTGGAGCTCTCGTGAAAAGTGGCTCGCATGAGTCTGGAGGTAACTTCAGGCCAAGATAGATGATCGCCCATCCCTGTTAAGGGGAGGACAGAATTCGGCCTATAACCTGCTTGGGTTTTTGGTTGCTTTTTTTATTAGGGTAATTCAGATAGAATAGGATAATGACACTGAGGGGATTATTAAACTCGCAAACCAATACAGTGACGTATGCTGCTGGCATTCTGTTTTTGGCTTCTTTAACAGCCAAGGCCTTGGCTTTGTTTCGGGATAGGTTATTGGCTGGGACTTTTGGGGCAGGGGAGCAGTTGGATATGTACTTTGCCGCCTTTCGTATTCCTGACTTTCTCTATAATGTTCTTATTATGGGCGGTCTTGCCGCTGTTTTTTTGCCTGTATTTGCTCAATACTTTACTAAGGATAAGGATGAGGCATGGAAGGTAGCGGCCAACATATTTAATATTGTCTTTTTGGCGCTTATTGGATTTTCTGTGGTTTTAGGTTTACTTGCGCCGTATCTAATGCGGCTGGTAGCACCTGGGTTTTCTCCTGAGAATATGGAGACTGCGGTTCTGTTAACGCGCATTATGTTCTTTTCCCCAATACTCTTTGGGGTTTCTTCTCTGCTTTCTGGGCTTTTGCAGTACTTTGGGAGGTTCTTTGCCTATTCTCTGGCTCCTGTGATGTATAATTTGGGTATTATTATTGGGATTCTTTACTTTGTTCCTCTCTTTGGGGTAGTTGGCCTTGCCTGGGGGGTTATCTTTGGCGCTTTGCTTCATGTAGCGGTACAGATTGTGCCCGCTCTAAACTCTGGTTTTAAATGGAGGTTTATGCTGGATGTCTCTCATGCCTCGGTATTAAAGATAATTAAACTTGCCATTCCAAGAACTGTTGGTGCAGCAGCCTACCACGTTAACTTGGTTGTGATGACAGCTATTGCTTCCACTTTGGCGGTAGGTTCTATTGCCGTCTTTAACTTTGCCGATAACCTGCAGTATGTTCCTGTGAGTCTTATTGGAATATCTTTTGCCGTGGCTGCCTTTCCCGCACTCTCTCGTTCCTTTGCTCAGAACAGGATAGAGGAATTTGCTCAGCACTTCTCCTCTACGTTTTCAAAGATTATCTTTTTTATGGTGCCTATTGCTCTACTTGTGTTTATTCTGCGGGCTCATGTGGTCCGTGCAATCTTTGGAACGGGAGAGTTTGGCTGGGAGGCAACACAGCTTACCGCGGCTGCCCTTGGTGTCTTTGCCTTGGGTATTATTCCCTTAGCCCTTATTCCTTTACTGGTGCGCTCTTTCTTTTCTATGCAGGATACCAGAACCCCTGTGCTTATTAGTATCTCTTCTGTGGTTTTGAATATTGTTTTAGCTCTTTTGTTTGTTTCTGTTTTTTCCTCATATAATGTTGTAAGTAACTCTATTGTTTCTATGCTGGACTTGACTGGGGTGGGGGATCAGAGGATTCTTGCGCTTCCATTAGCCCTGTCTCTGAGCGCTATTTTTCAGTTTTTGCTACTTGCCTTCTTTCTTTTTCGAAAGACTGGGAGAGTATTCCTGCCACATGTGTTTGCTGCTTTGAGAAATGCCATTTTAGCTGGAATACCAACTCTCTTTTCTGCTTTCTTTGCTCTGCGCCTTATGTCTTTGTTTATTCCCTTAGATACGTTTTGGGGAGTTGTGGCGCAAGCCGGGGTTGCAGGGCTTGTTGGTTCTCTGGTATACCTTGTAGTGTCATATTTCCTGCGCTCTCAAGAACTTCTTGAGCTTGCAGGGAAATTGCTTAAAAGGAATGGATAAGATAAGGAATTTTGTCATTATTTCTCACGTGGACCATGGAAAGTCAACCTTGGCTGATCGGTTTTTGGAGTTGACTAATGCCGTGGATAAGCGAGTGATGCGAGAGCAGTACTTAGACCAGATGGAGTTGGAGCAGGAAAAGGGGATTACAATTAAGCTTCAACCCATAAGATTAAAGTACGGGGAGTATATTTTAAACCTTATTGATACTCCAGGACACGTGGACTTTACCTATGAGGTTTCACGCTCAATGGCGGCGGTAGAGGGAGCTATCTTGTTGGTGGATGCGACCAAGGGCATTCAGGCGCAAACCCTAGCCAATCTTAGATTAGCAAAAGAGCAGGGTTTAAAGATTATTCCTGCCGTAAACAAGATAGATGTGGCTTCAGCTGATATTGAGGGAGCTGAAAAGGATATAGCCGCTTTGGTTTCGGCAAACAAGGTATTTCGCATCTCAGCCAAAACTGGGGAGGGAGTGCGGGATTTGTTGCAGGCTGTGGTTACTGAAATTCCAGCTCCAAAGCCAGGTGGTAAGGAAACAAAGGCCTTAATCTTTGACTCTCGGTATGATGCTTTTTTGGGCGTAGTTGCCTATGTAAGGCTGAAGGGAGGGGAGCTTAAAGCAGGGGACAAGCTTCGCTTTATTGCTCAAAAGACGCAAGCCGTTGCAAAGGAGGTGGGATACGTTACTCCAAAGGAGACATCCTCCTCTCTTATCTCAGACGGGGAGATTGGGTACGTAGCTACTGGAATTAAGGACGCAGGAGTTGTGCGCATTGGAGATACAATAACCTTGGTCTCTACTTCCTCGGCTACTCCTCTTAAAGGATATGCTCTGCCAAAGCCGGTTGTCTTTGTTAGTTTCTATCCTCAGGATACAGATGACTTTGATGTATTGAAGGATGCGGTAAGCAAGCTTCATTTAAATGATCCATCTTTTGTTTCAGAACCCGAAGCACACGAGGCCTTGGGCAGGGGATTTAGGTGCGGGTTTCTGGGAGTTTTGCATTCAGAGATAATTGCGGAACGCATACAGCGGGAGTTTAAGGTTCCTTTGGTTATATCCCGTCCGTCTGTTGAGTTTTCTGTAACTGATAAGAAGGGCAAGGAGCTTTCTGTAAAGACCGCAGTTGACTGGCCAGATCCATCGGTTATAGAGTCAGTCAAGGAACCATGGGCGCAGGTTGAGGTTATTACTCCAGCTTCTTACTATTCCAAGGCCTTACAGCTGTTGGAACAGATAGAGGGGAGTCAGAAGGACATCGTGTACTTAAGCGAGAAGACGGTTCAGTTGATATATGAGGCGCCTCTGCGCGAGATAATTATTGATTTTTATGACAAGTTAAAGTCCGTGACCCAGGGCATGGCTTCTATGGATTATGAGATTATAGATATGAGGCCAGGGGATTTGGTTAAGCTTGAGGTTTTAGTGGCAGGAGAGATTCAGGAGGCCTTTTCAAAGGTGGTGCCAAAGACAAAGGCATATCAGGAAGGGAAGGCCTTGGTGGCAAAGTTAAAAGAGGTTCTTCCTGCCCAGCAGTTTTCCGTACCACTGCAGGCGGTTGTTGGAGGTAAGGTTTTGGCACGTGAGACAATTCGTTCTCGTAGGCGGGATGTGACTGCTTCCTTGTATGGGGGAGATGTGACAAGAAAGAATAAGTTGCTTGAAAAGCAAAAGAAGGGGAAAAAGGAGCTAAAAGCAAAAGGAAGGGTTGTTATCCCTCCTAAGGTGTTTTTGGACGTATTTAGGAGTTGAAAACTCCCTTGTTTTCTTATAGTATAGGGTACACAAGAAAGCTCAGCATGGACAGCGTCATAATGGCGGCTAAAACAATCCAGATTATCCTAAGGGTTTTCTTTGACATCATATTACATACATGATAGCAAAAAGAAGGAGTAAACGTAAAGAGAAGTTAGAGAAGGTATCCAATGTACTGTTTGTTAGTATCTTTATTGTTATTGCTGTTGCGGTGATTGGGTTTTTTATCTATAACAACTTTTCTATTAACAGCAGGCGCTCTGACTTAGAAGAGAGAAAGCAGGAGCTTGAGGAACAGTTATTGGAACTACGACTGAGAGAGCTAGATCTTGAAGTTAAGATTGAGTACAACGATTCTGAAGAGTTTCAAGAGAAGATCTTAAGAGAACAGGGATTATTCCAGAAACCAGGAGAAGAGGTGATTACCGTACTTCCTTTAGAGGAAGGTGAGGAAACCGGTGTAGTGGAAGGAGAGCGTACTTGGTGGAATCCCCTCACATGGTTTTAGCGGGTGTAGTACAGTGGTAGTACGTTAGCTTCCCAAGCTAATAACGAGGGTTCGATTCCCTTCACCCGCTCATGGTATGCCAGCGTAGCTCAGTGGTAGAGCAACTCTCCCGTAAAGAGTAGGCCATCGGTTCGAATCCGATCGCTGGCTCCAAATACATCCAAAGCGAGGTGTTTTATTATTGGCAAACCCATTGATTTTACCTGTATTTCCAATTACAATGGCCTAATGCAAGATATTCAAGAGACATTGAAAGAACTAGAGGCAAAACTCCTCCATCTGGAGGACTGCCTTTGACTTGCCAGAAAAGCACAAAAGAATAGCGGTAATTGAAAAAGAGTCTCAGAACGCAGATTTCTGGTCGGATCCTGAGAAGTCAGGCAAGTTGAGTCAGGAGTTGGCCGGCTTGAAAGAGGAGGTTGAGGTAATAGAAGCGTTAAAGAAAGAGTTTTCAGACGTAAAGGAGCTGGCTGAAATATCAGATGAGAAAGATATTACGCTCCAGCTTGATAAGTTGCTAAAGAAGATTGCAAAAGAAGAGTTTCGTACCTTTCTTTCTGGTAAGAATGATAAAGGAGATGCTCTTTTTACTATTACAGCTGGAGCCGGAGGGCAGGATGCCCAAGATTGGGCAGCAATGTTGCTTCGCATGTATGAGAGGTACTTTAACTTAAAAGGATGGAAAGCGCAGGTACTGCATCAGTCATTTGGAGACCCGGGTCCAGAAGGGAGGATAGGAGTAAAGCAGGCGGTAGTTGAGGTAAAGGGAAAGTATGCGTATGGATACTTAAGACGCGAGAAGGGGGTGCATAGATTAGTTCGCATCTCGCCTTTCTCAGCAAAGTCTTTGCGCCATACCTCATTTGCCTCAGTAGACGTAATGCCAGAATTATCTAAGGAAGAACAGAAAGAGATTGAGGTTAAGACTGATGATTTAAAGATAGATACATTTCGGTCTTCTGGGCCTGGAGGGCAGAATGTGAACAAGAGAGAGACTGCGATACGTATTACACATGTTCCTACTGGCATTGTGGTTGCAGCCCAGTCCTCAAGAACCCAGGGCGAGAATAGAGAAAAGGCAATGCAGCTTCTCTATTCAAAACTATACTTAATGCAGGAAGAGGAGAGGCAAAAGGAGCGAGATAAGGAGAAGGGGGAAAGGAGAGCTATTGAATGGGGGAGTCAGATACGCTCTTACGTGCTCCATCCATATAAGTTAGTAAAGGATCATAGAACAGGAGAGGAAGACAGCAATGTAGATGCGGTCCTTGATGGCGCTTTAGATGCATTTGTTGAGTCCTCATTACGCATTTCATGATTAGATTTGAAAAGACATCAAAGATATATGGAAAGAATAGTGCTGCTATAGACGGAGTATCCTTTGAGGTTAAGAAAGGGGAGTTTGTCTCCTTAGTTGGAAAGTCCGGGGCTGGAAAGACCACGCTTCTGCGTTTGCTTCTGCGAGAGGAGAATCCGAGCTCTGGCAAGGTATTCTTTGATGACCAAGATATAGCTGATATTCCTTCTGGCTTCATACCTGACTTTAGAAGGCGTATTGGTACGGTATTCCAGGACTACAAGCTCCTGCCTATGAAAACAGCGTATGAGAATGTAGCCTATGTTATGGAGGTTATGGGAGCAGGAGAGGGAGATATTAAAAGAGATGTTTCTGAAGTATTGAAGTTGGTTGAGCTGATTGATAGGGCAGAGCATTTTCCAAATCAGCTGTCTGGAGGGGAAAAGCAGAGAGTTGCCATAGCCCGGGCCTTAATACATCGTCCAGATGTCATTGTGGCAGACGAGCCTACGGGTAATTTGGATCCCTATCATACCCAAGATATAATAAAGCTGCTTGCTACAATAAATGAGCTTGGAACAACAGTAATATTGGCGACACACGACAAGGACGTGATTAACCGTCTGGGAAAGCGTGTTATTACCTTGGATGAGGGAAAGCTCATACGGGATGAAGAAAGAGGGAAGTTTGTTTTATAATATGTTTACTGAGTTTAAAAGAATATCACGATACGGATACCAGTCCTTTATGCGAGACAGGGGTTCTTCTGTTGCTACGGTTGTTGTCATGGTGGTAGCAATTTCTCTGGTTACTCTTCTCATGCTCTTTCAGGGTACATCTGCTTTTGTTATTACTTCTCTTGAGGGAAGGGTGGATATATCTACCTACTTTTTAGATACTGTGTTTGAAGAAGAGATTCTGCAGGTTCGCGATGAGCTCGTAAAGTTAGATGAGATAAGAGATGTTCAGTATGTATCAAAAGACAAGGCCTTGGAAAAGTTTGTGGATGAGCATAAGGGGGATGAGGTTATTATTTCTTCTTTGGAAGCTGTAGGAAGAAATCCATTGCTGGCTTCCTTAAATATTCGTACCTGGAGCTCTGATTCGTATCTTAAGGTAACTGACTTTTTGGAGAGCTCCTTTGGAGGGTTAATCTCAAAGGTGGACTTTGAGGAACGGGAACCCGTAATTCAAAGATTAGATGGTCTAACCTCCGGTATTCAGACCTTTGGTATTCTGTTTACTATTGTTTTGGGAATAGTGGCGGTGCTCGTTGCTTTTAACACCATACGCCTTGCCATCTACTCCACCAGAGAAGAGATTGAGGTTATGCGTCTGGTTGGTGCTTCAAACTGGTTCATACGAGGGCCTTTCTTAATACAGGGCATTATTGTTGGTATTGTTGCGGCCCTAATATCTCTACTTTTGTTTATTCCAGCCACCTTGTTCTTAGCTGGTCCTTTAGAGAACCTTATTTCTGGTTTTAATATCTTTCAGTACTTTCTTTCCAATATTCTTGTTATCCTCTTAGTGCAGTTACTTGTTGGAATTGTACTTGGTGTGATTTCTTCTGCAATTGCGGTGAGAAAGTATCTGAAGGTATAGATTTTTCTCTCAAATTGTGGTATAAACTATCCATTGCCGGGTGGTGTAGTGGTAGCACTCGAGGTTCTGGACCTCGCGACCTAGGTTCGAGTCCTAGCCCGGCAGCTAAGTAGGGAGGAGTTCAAGAAGTTAGAACTTCACTTTATTATCGAGGATGATAAGATGAAGCATGATTATAGTTTTAAACTTTGGCAGTCAGTTCGCTCATCTTATTGCTCGGAGGGTGAGGGATTTTGGCGTACGAGCTGAGATCCTACCTTTTGATACTTCTGTAGAGAAGATAAGAGAACTGCAACCCCAAGGACTCATTCTTTCTGGTGGACCAGCTTCTGTTCTGCAAAAGAACAGCCCACGACCGAATCAGGGAATATATAAACTTGGAATACCTATATTGGGTATTTGTTATGGGCATCAGGTTATGTCTGTAATGCTTGGCGGAAAGGTTGCGAAGGGGAAGTACCAAGAGTTCGGAAAAGAAACACTTTATGTTAAGCAAAAGAAGGGAGTATTTGCGGGATTGACAAATAAAGAGACCGTTTGGTTTTCTCATGGCGACCAGGTTAAGAAAATGCCTTCTGGCTTTGTAAAGACCGCCTCTACTACAGAATGCTCGTACGCTGGATTTGCAGACTACAAGAACAAATTCTTTGGTATTCAGTTTCATCCCGAAGTAACTCATACAAAAAATGGGAACAAGATACTAAAGAACTTTCTTTTCTCAATCTGTAAAGCAGAAAAAGACTGGCGAATGAAATCTGTTGCAACGAGTATTGTTTCTGAGATTAAGAAAGAAGTAGAGAAGGACCATGTTGTGCTGGGAATCTCTGGCGGCGTTGACTCTTTAGTTGCTGCGACTCTTATTTATAAGGCTATTGGGAATCAACTCCATACTGTATTTGTGGATACGGGACTGCTTCGTAGGGGAGAAGTAGGTAACGTTGCTTCTTATCTCCGCAGGCACGGGTTCAAAAGACTTCATGTGGTTGACGCAAGTGGAGTATTTCTTAAACGCCTAAGAGGGGTAATTGACCCTGAGGAGAAGCGAAAGGTTATTGGGCATACATTTGTTGAGACCTTTGAGAAGACGGTGAGGAAAGAACTAAAGCAATATCCTGTGCGATACTTGGCGCAAGGGACGATTTACCCTGATCGTATCGAATCGGCATCAACGTCAAAAACTGCAGCGAAAATCAAGAGTCATCATAACCTTACACTACCAAAGAAACTAAGCCTCAAAATCCTTGAGCCGATTCGTGATTTATATAAGGACGAAGTGAGAAAAGTTGGAGTTGTTCTTGGCCTTCCCCAGGAACTGCTCTGGAGGCATCCCTTTCCAGGTCCTGGTTTGGCTATACGAATTGTTGGAGAAGTTACTCCCAATAAAGTAAAAATCCTGAGAGAAGCGGACGCTATATATATTGAAGAGTTAAAGAGAGCAGGAGAATATGAAAAGATATGGCAAGCATTCACAGCTTTACTCCCTATTAAGGTTGTAGGAGTCATGGGAGACGCCCGAACATACGAATATATTATTGTCTTAAGGGCTGTTGATTCAGTAGATGGCATGAGTGCTGACTGGCATGATATGCCGAGCGAACTTTTAGAGAGAATTTCATCCAGAATAGTCGGAAAGGTACGAGGAGTGAACAGAGTAATGTATGATATTACTCAGAAGCCCCCAGCAACGATAGAATACGAATAGCTTAACTAAAAAGGGTAGACGTAAGTGAGGTAGGGTAGTTACATAACTAAACAACCAATTCATACTCAAACCGTGAGTTTCTACCCAGAATACAGATTCTAACTTCGTCCAGTACCCCCAGCTAAATATACAGTGAGCAGCGAAGTAGGGGGATTTTTGGTAATATGTTAGTAACCTGTATGGTCGGGCAGGTCTACACGATCGTTATTGAGCAGGTATTTTGCATATCATTGCAAGAATAGTATAATAGTTGTATGGATAACAATAATACATGTACAAAGTGCAGCAGGACTACGGAAGGTTACAAGTGTGACATTTGCAGCGCAGAGTCTACAGAGCATGATACAGAACATGCATGTGGAGGAGAGCACTGCATGCCCAAATGCGCTAGCTGTAAGGAAGCGCAGGTGAAGTGTAGCTGCTAGTAGTCGCGTAAGCTTGCGTATCAGCAACATAATATCGCTTCTTTGAGGCGGTGTTATGTTTTTATATCGGTTGGGAAAATGGAAAGAGAGAAAAATAAGATACAAGAGAATACTCGGTAGGATTGACAGAATTCTGAGGAAATGTATAGTATAGAGTTCATGATAAAGAGAAAAATGGTAATCATTCTGGGTCTGATAATTCTGATTTTAATAATCGGATTCGTTGTTTTGGAGCAAGAAAACGAAGGTGGAATTTCTCTTGAAGAAAAACAACTCATTGAGGCCTGGATTGTAGAAAATGATTTAAATAGATACGGAGATATAAAAGACACAGTATATTCAGGTGGAACTCCGCTTTTTGATGAAAGAACCGGACAGAGCACAGATAGATATGAGTACATTTTACGAAGATATTCTGATAGACCCTGGAACAAGTAATAAAGGTCGAACAAGAAATATTATCAACTAACACACAAAAAAACATGAAATACCTAATTGTTTCAATTGCAATTGTAGGAGTCATAGGATTGGCAGTAGGAACAGGAGCTGGTGCGGTTGACATTGCCGCAACAGTAACGCCAAAGTTAATCAGCATAAATGTACCAACGACTTTAGTCGGATATGGCTTTGTTGATGTTCCTAGTGTTGATAACGAAACTACAACGCCCAGTGCTAATGTGATTCTTTCAGTAGAGAACACTGGAAACGTGGATGAAGACTTCCTCATTAACGGTGCTGATGCAGCAGGATCGACTGTAAACTGGACCATTGTTGATGGAGTAGTCGGTGGAACTCCTACATTCAATTACAATCACAAATTTGTAGATTGTGGTGTGGGTGATTCAACTTGTACAACGGAAGCAGCGGCAAACAACATGACTGCAACACCCGAGACTCTATCCACAGGCGTTTCAGCAGCCTCAACTGAGTACTTCAGGCTTAAATTGAGTACGCCGACCGAAACTGGTGATGACATCACTGAGCACGGTACCACAGTTACTGTAACTGCTACAGGATCCTAACCACCTCAAGCATTCTTCATGAAGCTGCAACTGTTGGAGGTAAGTCGGTCTCTAGCGGTTGCAGTGCTTGCGGTTTATACTAAAAGAGCGTAAATAATGTCAAAAACATTAAAAACTTTAATATTGGTATTTATTCTTGCTGGGATGGCGGCTTTTATTCTACCCGGCCAGATTTCCCAAAGCTTAGCTCAGCCAGAACTTCGTGTTTTTGTACAGCAAGAGCAGCCTTTGAAAGCTCCTCGTCCTTTGTATGTTCCAGGCGAGATAATTGTGAAATTTAAACCTAGGGCAAGCGAAAGTTCAATTAAAGGGCTAGAACAAGCCCAGGGAGCTACAGAGACATATATTAGCCCATTTGCCGGATTTAGAGTTTTCAAGATTCCCCAAGGACAATCCGTACCCAATATGGTGGATATATTTAAAAATAATCCTCTTGTTGAATATGCAGAACCTAATTATTACGCCTATGCTTCTTTGATTCCCAACGATCCCATCTACTGCCTACAATGGCATTTGGACGACAGCCTAGAATGGAATTCCGGAACTCAAACCTGCCAGACGGGAAGCAATCCTTTTGGAGGCATTCACATGGAACAGGCATGGGATATAACTGCAGGGAGTTCTTCAGTAATAGTTGCGGTTGTAGATACTGGTGTGGCTTATGAAAATCATCCTGCCCCAGCTCACTGTCATATAGACACCTATAGGGCATTTGGTGGAAGTGGCAATTCCTGGTGGTGCGGTTTGAATGAGTCTAGCTGGGCAACTGAACCTGGTTATGGAAACGGCTGGAAGGACTATTTACAGCATTCCTTTGATTTAACAAGCGCTATCGGCACGATTACCTTCTCTTATTACTACAAATACGATGTAGAAAGAGAGTATGATTATTTCTACGTAGATGTTTCCAGTGATGGCGGGAGCAACTGGACTACTTTGAAAACCTACACCAACCTGCCCGGAGGAAGAGGCGTTGATTGGACCCAGGACTCAGTAAACCTCACCAGTTATGCAGGGGGCAGCGTCCTCATTCGCTTCAGGTTTAACTCAGATGAAACATGGAGCGACGAGGATGGGAATTTCAACAGCGACGGCGCTTTCTTTGTAGACGAGATTCTTTTGGAAGATGGTTCAGGCACGCTTTTTTCCGATGATGTGGAGTCGGGAACAGGAACCTGGGAGACTACAAAATATATACAGGCACCCGATTTGGCCGGCACCAATTTTTGGGTGAATACCGGCGAAATTGCAAACAATAATATTGACGACGATAGCAACGGCCTTATTGATGATGTGAACGGCTGGGATTTCATAAACTCAGACGGGCATCCCAATGACGATGACGGTCACGGAACCCATGTTGCCGGAACCGTTGCCCAGACAACTAATAATAGTTTGGGGGTGGCGGGAGTAGCCTTCAATACTACTATCATGCCAATCAAAGTGCTGAGCGCAGCTGGCTCGGGTTCTTTTGCCCAGGTTGCAGACGGCATTAACTATGCGGTAGCTAACGGGGCAGATATTGTCAGCATGAGCCTGGGTGCATCAGTCGGAGCTGCAGTTATAGAAAATGCGGTTGCAAATGCCTTCAACAACGAGGTGGTAGTAGTGGCTGCCTGTGGGAACAGCGGCACTTCAGACTGTGATTTCCCCGCTGCATACAACTCTTATGTGATTGCCGTGGGCGCTACCCAGTATGATGAAACCAAGGCTCCGTATTCAAGTTTTGGGCCGAGCCTGGATGTTGTAGCTCCCGGAGGGAATACCGGAGTTGACCAGAACAGCGACGGGTTTACAGACGGAGTGTTGCAGAATACATTCAGCGACACGCCAGTTGACTTTGCCTACTGGTTCTTCGAGGGAACTTCTATGGCAACTCCCCATGTTTCAGGGCTTGCAGCCTTATTGCTGGCAAAAGACGCAAACCTTACGCCCACCCAGGTTAGAAACGCCATAGAATCTACGGCAGACGATTTAGGAACAACAGGCAGAGACAATACCTTTGGGTGGGGACTGATAAATGCGAAAGATGCTTTAGATAGCATAGCTGCAGTTTCCATTACTTTGACGAGCGATGGGGCCGTAGATTTTGGAGTTGTGGATTTAGGAAACATAGTAGATAGTTCTAGTGACATTCAAACCGTTTTTGTAAATACCGGACCCGCAAAGCTGGATGTTAAGAGCACAGATTTCTCAGACGGGAGCAATACCTGGTCTTTGAAAGCCGCAAACGGGGCAGATCAGATAAAGTGGGAGTTTTCTAAAGATGGAACAGGCTGGACGACTTTTTCCTCAGCTAATACGCTATTTTCTCTTGATACGAGCGTACCTCAAAGCGCTAGTCGTGACTTATACTTAAAATTGACCATGCCAACATCAACTTCTTCCAGTAACGAGCATGCTGGGACTGTTACAATTGTCGCTACCACTCCATAACTAATTAAGGTATAATTGAACACATGCAAAAAATCATTTATCTATCTATAGCTTCATTGATTCTTCCCTCTCTGGTTTTTGCCGGAGTAGGTGTTGGAGTAAATCTTGGGAAAATAGAGATTGACGAGCCTCTAAAACCCGGGGGAATCTATAACTTTCCATCCATCGGCGTGATAAACACCGGAGACGAGACAGGGGATTACGAGCTTGCGGTTACCTATCATCAGGATCAACCAGAACAAAGGCCAGCTGAAGAGTGGTTTACTTTCTCTCCTTCTTCTTTCCAGCTAGAGCCCGGTGAATCTCAAAGCGTAGTTGTACAGTTGGCTTTGCCTTTAAAGATGACGCCTGGAGATTACTTTTCCTATCTGGAAGCTCATCCGGTTATTAAAGCTGGGCCCGGCACTACCATCGGAGTAGCAGCTGCTACCAAAACATACTTCACGGTAGCTCCCGCAAATATCTTTCAAGCAGTAACCTATCGAATCTCATCCTTTGTCGTGAACAATGCGCCTTGGACGTATGTCGTTCTGGCAATGGTTGCAGGAGCCATTGTCATTGCGCTGTTTAAAAGATTCTTTGCTTTTCAGCTCGGTATTAAAAGAAAAGAGAATACGAGTAATAGCGATGAAAAGTACTAAAACAAAAACTTTTACTTTTCTTTTGGTACTTTTGCTCTTTACCGCCCTTTCCTTCTCTGGATTAACGGACAAAAAAGAGAATTATATCGCTCATGCTTCTTTCTTTGACATTATTCGAGCTTTAGTTACTATCAATCCCTTAGAGCTTGATGTTACAGCTCCAGTGGAAGCGGAAATCAATAAAGTTTTTAAGGTAGAGGCTGTGGCAACCAACAAAGGAGAGGATACAATTAAGAATGTAAAAGCTCAGATTTTCCTGCCCGAAGGATTAGTTCTTCTAAAAAGAGAACCAACGCAACAGATGGGTGTGATTCGCGGTAAGAGAGAAAAAAAGGTATCTTGGTCGGTGAGAGGAGAGAGCGCAAAGAATTATATCATTTCGGTTGTAGTATCAGGAGAATTAAGAGGAGAGACTTTGAATGCTGACGGAACCGCAAATATTACACTGAAAGAAAAATCTTCGCCTCCGGGGCGTTCTTTCAATATATTTCAAAGGTTTTTTGATTTCTTTCAAGGACTATTCTAGACCGAGGATGCCAGCCATCACATTACATGCCGAGTGACTGAAATGCCTCAGTTTGAATCGCAAAGGGGAGTCAACAAAAAATCGCTTTGAAGGCGATTTTTTGATAGAGTAAGATAATGGATGTAGGTAACTTATTAAAGAATAAATGGGGTTGGATTGTTGGCGGGATTATTTTATTGGTAGTTATTATTGTAATTGCAGATGAGAATGAGGAAAAATCTGCGCCTACTAATCAGCTACAATTTTCTCAAGAACAACCAAGTCAAAAAAATCAATTGCAATCTCTCCCCGATAAAATTGAGACATTGGCAGATTTTGAAAATTCTCAATTTTGCAGAGACTTTAAATGTAATAAAGGAGATAGTTGGCAATTGAGTTCCGGTGGTATAAATCATTTCTATAGCATACCTTTAGGCGGTGATAAATATAATTATATTACTATAGAGATTGTTACTGAAAATAAACAAGTAACGGAGTTTGGTTTGATGTATTTCGACAGGGAAGTATCTGGGTTAAGCCCGAGCGATTTAGAAATTGCATATAAGTTATTAAATTCTATAGATTCAACAGACAGTATAGATTCTGTGAAAAATTATATTATTCAGAATATTGAGCAGGAAAATTTTCAAATAAGGCAGGTTTCACCGATTTTGTGGGGAACATTTAATGTCTATGCCGGAAAAATAGGACAGCAAACCATTAGTATTGAAAGGGTGAAATAATTTTATAATCGGTAAAAATTATTCTGCATTAAAAATTGAGTAATCATGACACAAGAAAACCTTATTATAAACAAAGAAGTCGTAAACCTCGCCAAAAAATTTCAGGGAAAAGCTCAAGCAGACGGGCAAAAAGGAAGGGGGTTTGGGAGAAGGAACTTTTACGTTCCGCTCCTTTTGTGCTATCGTACATTCCAATGCAACAGCAATCTTCAAGCGGCGGCTTGAGCTTTTACGGCCTGGGCATCGCCCCAGCCCTCCTGGAAGTCTTGGATCGGCTGAAGTTTCGTGTCCCGACCCCCATCCAGGTCCGAGTCATACCTATTGCCATTGAAGGAAAGGATCTCGTCGGCATTGCGCAGACCGGAACCGGAAAGACGCTGGCTTTCGGCATTCCCATGATTCAGCGCCTGGTCCCGACAAAAAAGAAGGGACTGGTTATCTTGCCGACGAGAGAGCTCGCCCTCCAGGTGGAAGAGTCCTTGCGTACGGTGGGCAAGAGCCTGGGCCTGAGGACAGTGGTTCTTATCGGAGGAACCTCTATCGTGCCCCAGATACGGAAGCTGAGAAGGAATCCCCATATTCTCATCGGCACGCCGGGCAGGATAGCCGACCATCTCAACAAAAAGACCCTACGCTTGAATGACGTCGGAATCGTGGTCTTGGACGAGGCGGATCGTATGCTGGATATGGGGTTCCTGCCCCAGATACAGAATATCCTGCGCGTCCTGCCCCGAGAACGCCAGACCATGCTCTTTTCCGCCACCATGCCAGATGAGATAATGAAGATAGCGTCTTCCACCATGCGCCTCCCGGTGCGCGTAGAGATAGCTCCAACCGGAACCACGGTAGACAAAGTGAGCCAGGAGCTCTTCATCGTCCCAAAAGAACAGAAGGGGACCCTGCTGGAAAAACTACTCTCCGACCATAAGGGCTCCGCCCTGATCTTCACGAGAACCAAGTACGGAGCAAAGAAGGTGGCACGTCAGCTGAGGGGCGTGGGCGTTAAAGCCGCAGAAATCCATTCCAACAGGTCATTAAGCCAGCGCAGAGAAGCCCTAGAAGGGTTCAAGTCCGGCAAATACCGTGTCCTGGTGGCGACAGACATTGCCTCTCGGGGCATTGATGTCGTAGGGATTGAGATGGTCTTGAACTACGACCTTCCCTCCACCTCAGAAGACTACGTGCACCGCATAGGACGCACGGCAAGGGCGGGAGCCCAGGGGCACGCCGTGACCTTTGCTGCCCCGCAAGAGCAGCAGGAAGTGAGGGCCATTGAGCGGCTCATCAAGAAAAACCTTTCCGTAACGCAGCTCCCAGAGTTTCCCAAGACTGCCTTCGTGCAAGATTCCAAATCGCATTCCCCGAGCCGCGGTAGGTTCCCTCGACGCCAGAAGAACTTTAGGCGGCGCTCCGGAAACTCAAGACCCCGCTTTCGCAGATAACTTGTATCTATATGAAAATGCTCTACCTCATACGTCATGTTCTTTTATCCAGTTTTAGGGTTCTTTTACTGGAAACAGCTATTCTTTGATTGCCGCAAACAAAGATAAACTATATTACGTAGCAGGTTGATCCCCTTTGTAGCAAAAGGGTTCTAACTTCATCCAGTAGCCCCAGCATGATGACCGAGACGCCTACCGGGTTTGGGCGACCGAGACACCCGAGGGTTTTTCTCGGGTTTTTGTTTTGTGTCAAGAACGGTATAATAAAGATAGAATCAATAAAATATGAACAACCAAAAAGGTATAGTACCAATAATAATTATTTTAATCATTGTAGCTATTGTTGGTGGAGGAATTGGCTATTACTTCTATAAAACCTCAGAAGAAGGGAAAGAAAAAGAAGTTTTACAAGAACAGGCAGCTTCAGAAGAAGAGCTTTCTTTAGAGGAAAAAGTTATTCCTCAGGCTTACCAATTAAATGTTCCAAGAGTTTTTGCTGGGGAAATTCTAAAAGAAAAAGAAACCGAAGAGGCGCCGGGTTTATGTTATCTTGGAGCTTTTGCGATGTTGGCTTTATTTGATGATCCAGATTTAGATTTCACTGAAATCGTTGCCTATTCTGGGATTG
>SDBV01005452.1_pt1 | contig 17958 bp, 12 predicted proteins | sample 2277081 | NCBI WGS metagenome assembly SDBV01 (sample SAMN10402039, study PRJNA504765) | marine sediment metagenome | isolation source: marine sediment core GS10_PC15, 223 cmbsf | place: Arctic Ocean: Southern Knipovich Ridge | collected 2010 | reverse complement strand
ATTATCATTGCAGCTTTGCGTCGCTGGCCATTTCGTCTGAAACACATCCCCTTTCTGACTGCCCACGTTGGACTGATCATGATCTTGACAGGTACGCTTATCAAGTCGTATTGGGGAACGCAAGGCGCCATGCTTCTTGTGGAAGGAAGCGGAAATGATCAAATCATCGTAGCACAATCAGGTGTTCTTTCACTGGAAGATCGCTTAGGAAAGATCTATAAATTCCCAATTAAAAATCAAACAATTGATTCTAATGATCTCGTCGAGTTAATTAATTTTTATCCTCATCATGAATTCAAATACGCCTTATTGAATTCAGTCCAAAGTGATGATGTGGAAAAAGAGGTCGAGAAAGCCTTTTCAGAGGGGTTACGGGTACAACAAGTTTCTCGGGAAAATAATAAGATCATTGATGAAAATTTAAATTTTGATACACAGCTCAACTTTTCAAAAGAAAAAGGTTTTGATCAACCTAAAATACTGGTTGATAACATCACAATTCCACTTGATGGTTCATTAAGTCTTTTAAACCAATCTGATGGACATCAGTCTGTACGTGTCGAAATTGAACGACCCTCAACTTTTCTTCTATTAAATGATAACGAAGGAGATCATTATCTCGTGTTTTTCGATGAGCATGGAAGAGTGGATTGCGACATTTTTCGACACAATGAATTGTCGACAATTGTGGTTTACGAAGAGGGATATGGAGGCTATGCTGTCCAAAGCACTTTTGAGCATGAAAAACTCAATCTGGTTGAAAAGGAAGAAAGTCAAATCCTGGCATTAAAAGAAGACCTCCAACTAGCCTTTGCGGAAGCCGAACAATTGACTCCCCCGATCGAACTTTTAAGATCCGGTTGTCAAGACAACTTTTGTGACCAATTTGTTCAGTTTTTAATCGACTGGGACAAATCAAATGAATGGATTTATCCTTATGAAAAACAGGTCGATTGGAGTTTAATCTCTCAAGACCAGCTCAATGCAGCCTACTGGTCCATGATCTTGTTGGATCAATTAAACGAAGATAACCGAGACAAGGCTCCATGGAAATATCTATGTGTTTCAGGAAGCTGTCCTGAACAATCTCTTATTGAGCAGATGTTCGCGATTTCTGAAACTCTTCCCAACGACTACGAAATCAAGCCAGAAGAGTCGACTCGATTGATCACGATCCTTCTGAGAGCTTATGGGATTCATTTGAGGACTCTTCTGCGACGCATTCCCCCACAAACAGAAACCATTACGTTAGAAAGCCCTTTAATCCCAAAATTTAAAGTGATTCCTCCATTGAAAAAGCTGGAAGACAACCGTCCCTTGATTACTGTGAAAATCGAGGACAAAGTCATCCCTGTCGGATATGATCCCTATAGTACCTCGTTGAAGTGGCCGATTTTGGGTGGAAAGTATTTGATTCAGTATCGGCCTGAGTTCCTGACGATCCCCTATCATGTCAGGCTACGTGAAGGGTGCCAGATCGATTATCCTGACTCCCAGCAAACCTTCAGTTATGAATGTGACTTAATTGTGACAGGCGAGACATCGGAAGAAATTTCATTAAGTATGAATCATGTGCATCAGACATGGGATGGTTATCGTTTTTATTTGGCGAATGTAACTACCAGCGATGGACATTCAGCTAAGAAAGTTCAGCTGATCGTGAATCATGATCCTGCGCGCTATGTGTTGACCTATCCTGGAGGTGGGATTGTGGCAATGGGGATAGTGTTGTTGTTTTGGTTGAGACCATACCGAAGAAAATAACTACATCCTGTCCATCCTTACTATCCTTTTATCCTGTTTTTTTTTAGCACAGGATAGGCAGGATAGTAAGGATGGACAGGATGTTTTTATTTTTAATTATTGTCGATTTGCTTCCGTCGAATCGCAAATGATGGTGACTCCTCTAAACTTAGAATCACATCCTGAAACTGAAACTCAGGCAAGGGAACATACGTTTGCGAAAATGCATAAGTCTCCCTTAAAGGCGTATAACCATAAGGATCCTCATCGTCAATCTCTTCAAACAAGGTTACCTCAAGCTCATCATCACTCGTCCAGCTTTCGCTCGATTCATCACTCGAAACATCAAAGGTCAATTGACTCACTCGATCCATCATCGATTCAAAAATGAAAATCAAAGCTTCTTTTGGGTCTAAATCCATGAATTCCTCATAAGCAAGATCATCATCCGGAATGGAGCCATATCGATCCGCAATATGATCCGCCATCAAAGGAGTGAGCACGTTCAGATCAAGAACAGGTTCCCGTTCTTCCTGCTCCTTCGTAATTAACTCATCAAATGCTGGTGTCTTATTCAAAATCATTTTCGCCTCTTTCAACATTGTCGGTGTCACAAGGCTATCACTTTCTTCGTCTACTGGTTTTTCACGAGGAACCACTGCTTTAAGATTTTTCTTAATCTGTAATAACTCTTCAGCTGTCACGTCAACCATCTTATAAGAATTCACAAGATTCACCTTCTTTTTAGGGGGAAGTGGCGGAGGCGTTGAGACGACTTCAGGGGTTTTTAATTTTTTCAAAGCATCTTGAATCTCTTCACGGAATCGATTTTTTGCATCAGGCTCTTTTGACTGGTTCCCCTTTAATATCATCCGAATCGTAGAGCAAGCTTCTTTCAAATCATCATTCAGCTGATACTGCTCAATCCCATGCAACAATCGATGTAACTCCCACTTAAAGTTGAGCGAATCCCGTTTTTTCTTGGCTTCATGTTTGGCTTTTTCTCGACCCATAAAATAAGATCGAGTTCGGTAAAGAACATCATCCGCAGCCCTCTCAACCTTTCCATTCAAGATAGAATAAGTTTCTCTGGCTAAATTTTCCCTCACATACTTGTGATACTTCATCTGGATTTCATCAATTCTTTCCTTAGCCCCCTCATATCCCTCATAACGTTTCATCAGCTTATACAGATTCATATAACTCTTTTGAAACATCTTCATCACATCAGGTCCGCCATTATGAAGTGCCGCTTGAAACGTCGCATCCAAAACATCCAAGATATCCGAGACTTCACTGTAAGACCAAAAATAACTAGTATCTCGATCAATCTTCAGTGTGGCCAGATCAACCTTCAAATATGTCGAGAATTCAAGGTGAGAAAGTATGTCGAGATTATGAATAACCACTGTAAAATATATCTCAGGTTCTTGACTGACTTCAGATCCCTTAACACCACCGACATTCATATCATCTCCTATGCTTTATCCACTCGAAGTTATCTATATACCTAAAATTTTTATTTTTAAATATTTTTTTTTGACAAGACAATATCAAAATACATAACCCATAGGGCTCTGTATATTGACTTAAAGATCTAAGTTTTAAGGGATAATGATTTCTGTACCGGGTTGGATTTTATTCTCATCGGCAATGACATCCCTGTTTGATTCTAAAATGCGTCTCCACTTTCTAGTGGTACCGTAGTATTTCATGGAGATATGCATCAAGGTCTCCCCTTCTTCAACAATATGATGTTGAGGATCAGTCATCACGTGGTCTTGTGCGATTCCAGGTGAGGGTTGTCGTTTCGCAAGCTCTTTGGCTAGTTGAGAATAAGAGTCTTGAGTCAGCTCCAGTTCATCTTTTAGATTTTGTCGCGTGTTTTCTAATTTATTTAATGAGCTTTTCTGTTGATTGAGATGGGATTGAAGTTGTTTGAGCACTTGTTCCTTGATCAAACGCTTTTTTCTCTCTTCTTCGTACTTTCTCTCAAAGATCAACAAATTATTCACTTGCTCACTTTTAAATTTTAGGTCTCGTTCTAATGCCTCGATACGAGACAAGAGTTGTCGGTTGTGATCTTTCAGTTGATTGATATTTTCTCTCAAGAGGTCCTTATTATTTTCCTCTTGTTTCATGCTCGACTTCATAACCACTTCTTTTGCGCTGAGTTGTTTCTCGAGGTAAGAAATGGTTTCAGCATTCTCTTCAAGAGCTTCTAGTATATCTGCCTTGTCTCTTTTAAAGTTCACCTTGGCATTCTGATAATTTTCTTGGGAAAAAGCCATTTGGGATGTGGTTTCAATGAGTGTTTTTTTCAAGTCAGTGAAGGCTTCTTGTGACTCATGAAGAGTTTGTTGAGTCGCCAGGAATTCTTTTGATTGAGAGTTAAACTTCTCTTGCAACTCAGCGAGTTCATGAGACTTTTTGGTTAGCTCTGCATTCTGTTCTTGGATCTCTGATACCACTTCCCGCAGTTCCTGTTTCTTTTTCTCTTCGATTTCAAGATTTGCCCGAAACATTTCTTCCTTCAGGCCTAACTGATGCCGAAGACTATCGAGCGTTTGTTCGGAAGAAGATAGATCATCTTGTGTATCCTGAAGTTGGATCGACTTCTCTTCATAATCTGATTTCAATAACTCCCATTCACTTTGAAGGGTATTCATTTTTTCGAAACTATCAGTATTTTGGGTTTGTGTCTGATCCAATTGCGCAAGGAGATTATCGATTTTTTCATAACTGTTCTTTTCAATGGCATGCAACTCTGTAATTTGGCTTTCTAAATCAAGCTTTACCTTAGTTTCCATTGTCAGATCGGAATTGAGTCTCTCTTGAGCATCCAGAAATTCTCTATTCTGTTCAGTTAATTCAGCGATCTGGCTATTGAGTGTCTCTCGTTGATTCTCTTCACGCTGAAGATCTCCCTTAAGCTGTGCCGATCTCCCATTCAGCTCTGTAATCAGATCAACTAATTTCTCTATCTCAAGAGATTTCTCATTGTTGGCATTTTCCAGTTGCGAGAGATTTTCCTGTGATTGCTCAAGTTGCTCACGTTTTTGAGTGAGTGAGCCCTTTAATTCCTCCAATTGACTCAGTTGATCATTCAGAACAAGAATTTCATCCTTTGTTTTGTCTAATTCCTCATTTTTTTGATCCAGGAGTCCTGTCAGCTCTATGATTTTGCCTTCAAAAGCGGTTCGATCATCAGCTTTTGCTTCCAGAAAATCTTGCAAGTCTTCAATTTTCCGTTTCCATTCGATCACCTCGTCGCTTTCTTCTTTCGCGATTAACGACGTCTCCTGCAATGTAACCAATTGTTCATTTAAGACTTGGATGATGTGGAGATACTCTTCATTGGCTTTGAGTAAATCATTATTAACATTCTGGGTTTCAAGAGGATTCTCCATAGGAACCGGACCCTTTTGAAACTCATCTCCATAAGTCAGAGCAACAAGAATTGTGAAAATGGCAAGACATAGAGTCAATATCAATTTGCGACCACCGCTACGCTTATTTTCTGATGGCATGCTTTTACCCCCATACTGATGCAAATCAAAGTTATTTGTACAATACCTGAATCTAATTTGCAAATCCAGAAAATTTATTGTTTAGTTTAACTCGACTTTGTACAATTAAAAAAAAGGGTAACCTCGATCATGTCTGAAAAGAATCGACCGAAATTCACGAACCAACTCATTCATGAAAAATCTCCCTATCTGCAACAACATGCCCACAATCCTGTCAATTGGTTCCCCTGGGGTCAAGAAGCATTTAACATGTCTGTGGAACAAGATAAGCCCATTTTCTTATCCATCGGTTACGCCACTTGCCACTGGTGTCATGTCATGGAGCGTGAATGTTTTGAGGATGAAGAAATCGCCAAAGAGATGAATGATTTCTTTATCAATATCAAAGTGGATCGGGAAGAGTTGCCACAAGTCGATGCTTATTATATGGAACTGGCACAAACGATGATGGCAGGGACAGCGGGATGGCCTTTGAATCTTGTGTTGACACCGGACCAAAAACCAATTTTTGCTGCGACCTACCTTCCTCCCACTTCGCAATACAATCTGTTGGGATTGAAAGAGCTGATAGGTCGCATTAGAGAGGCATGGACAAGCGATGAGCGAAAAAAAATTAACATTCAGGCCTCCGCTATTATTGAGCTGTTGAGCCAAAACAAGTCGATTTCTGGAGACAAGCTACCAGACCCCACAGTCATCGAAAATGCTTGTGAACTATTTTATAGAATTGCCGATCCTGTTTACGGAGGAATGAAGGGAAGCCCTAAGTTTCCCATTGGTTACCAGCAGACCTTTCTGATGAACTATTCTGCTAAATCAAAAGACAGCCGAGCCCTCTTTCTTGCTGAGAAAACTCTTCAAATGATGTATCGGGGAGGACTTTATGATCATTTAGGGGGTGGATTCTCGCGCTACACAGTGGATGAAAAGTGGCTGATTCCTCATTTCGAAAAAATGCTCTACGATAACGCTGTGATCTCTGAATCTTACGTCTTGGCTTGGCAACTCACTGAAAATCCTCTTTATAAAGAGGTTGCAACAGAAACATATGATTACATTTTGCGCGACATGACAGATCCAAATGGAGGCTTTTATTCAGCTGAGGATTCAGAAAGCAATGGACAAGAGGGCTTATTTTATACGTGGCTTTTCCAAGATGTGATTCAGGTATTGGAGGACGATTTCACCGATTTTTGCGAGTATTACGATATCACCACCCAAGGAAATTTCCATGGAAGAAATATTATCAATATCCCCGTTGACTTAGAAACTTTTGCTTCAAAAAAAGGAACATCCTCCGAGACTCTGAAGGAAACATTTAACCAATATAAATCCACTTTATGGAGCATTCGCGAAACCTCAGAACATCCCTTTAAGGACAAGAAAGTATTGACCTCTTGGAATGGATTGATGATCCAAAGCTTGGCGATGGGAGGCAAAATCCTCAATCGACCCGATTACTTGGAGGCAGCAGAGACCGCTGCACAGTTTATCAAAGGGCATCTGTGGAATGGACAAGAACTTTTGCGAAGATGGATTGATGGCGAGGCATGTCATCCTGGAACCCTTGAAGATTATACGTTTATGATTCGGGCCTGCCTCACACTTTTTGAAGCCGATCGTGGAACTGAATGGCTCAAATGGGCACTTGAATTATGTGAAGTTCTCACCAGCATGTTCAAGTCGACAAAAGGAGCATTCTATCAGACATCATTGAATGACTCGAGTATTAATTTCCGGAACATTCAATTTTCCGACGGTTCAGAACCTTCGGGAAATGCCATACACGCTGAAAATTTGTTACGCATATATGAAATCACATTGAATGATCGTTACTTGAATGAAGTGGAAGACATTTTCAAAGCTGTCTCCTCTTTAGTAGAAGCATATTCACTGGGTTACATCTATCACGTCATGAATTTACAGAGGTATTTCGATACTCACCCCATTACTATTGTCGTGGCGCTCAATGAAAAAGAAGAGAATCGGCAAGAGATTTTCGAGTTAATTTACCGAACATTTATTCCTCACCTAACAGTTGTATGGAGAAGAGAGGGAAACGAGGAGTTATTCCGCTATCTTCCATTTGTCAAAGAGCAGAAGCCTGTCAAGAATCAAACAACAGTCTATATCTGTCATAAGGGAGTCTGCAAAGAGCCCCTCACTGACCTATCCGAAATGAAACAAGCCCTAGAAGAACCTGAGTGACTTTAAGTCATGTATTTGGTTTCGAGATCCCGATAGAAAATTTTCCCGGATCCCATAATCGGAATTTCGTCCAGCTGCATCACATCGGTGACTTTCACAATGTTGCTGAAGCCTCCTTCACGAAGAGTACTATTCACCTCTTCAACAGATGTAGGAAATATGGTAATGGCAATGATCTGGGCTCGCTCATCACCCCTCTCACGTCCACAAACTGCGACTGAAGGTCCTTCTTCCGCTAACTCCCATTTCTTTTGAGGTGCGGCTTCCAAGAGAGCATACTCAATAGCGCCTAGAGAGATCATTTCTCCACCTGACTTGATGAATCGCTTCAATCGACCAGAGATGATCAAACGATTGATCTCATCGAAATATCCTAAATCCCCAGTATTGTACCAATCCTCTCCTTCAAAATCGATAAATGGAGAAGCGACCATTTGATTCAGATAACCGGAAAAGACATTGGGTCCACGTGCGATAATTAATCCTGTTTCACCTTGAGGAAGCTTTTCATGAGTTTTAGGATGAATAATGACAATGTCGACACCATCCACTGGCTGTCCTACCCCAGCGGATTCCACGTCCAAACGGTTAATGGTCAAAACAGGAGAGCACTCTGTCACTCCATATCCCTCTTTGAGCATTCCTCCCATTCCCATTTTTTCCATCTGTGCAAACAGTTCCGGAGGTGCTGCTTCGGCTCCGGAAACCACCCATCGCGCGCTAGTAAACTGATCATAACGCCCGGCTTTAAGCATCCCCTTCAAGAAAGTTGGAGCGGCGCAGATGACAGTTGGTCTCCATTTCTCACATCCCTTAGCCATTCCCTGTCCGTTAATGGGATTCGGATAATAACAAACACGCATCCCTGTCAGTGGACCGAAGAAACAACCCGCTGTAAGTCCAAATGAGTGAAACGGAGGCAGCACGCCAAAAAACGTATCATTCGTATAGACATCAACACTCCTGCAAATAGAACGTAAATTTTCTAAAATATTCCGATGACTCAGAGGGACACCCTTCGGCGCGCTCTCAGTTCCGCTGGTAAAGAGAATCACCGCAATATCATTTTCATCCTTATGGTCGACTTTAAAATGCTTCAGCAGCGCCTTAGTACCTTTCTTGGAAGTCAACGCTCCCTTAATTTTTGTCCAAATCGAGAAATCTCTCTTTACATCTTCCAACATAATCAGCTCATCATCGATGCAATCAAGATCGACATTTCCCAGTTTGTCAATAAAAGCCCAAGATGAGATCACACGTTGGATATCGGTGGCTTCTGTCACCGCTCCTAAATGCCGTGGTCCCAAAGTCCAATTCATCACAACAGGGATTTTTCCTGCTAACTGGCAGGCCATAATTGTTAAGGTAGCTCCCACACTTGCAGGCAATAAAACCCCAACATGCTTTCCAGGTAAATTTCGAATATATTCTGCTAGAATGACAATCGCCAACTTCACTCGTTGATAGTCCAAAACCCCAGAACGGTCATCCGCACAACACACATCATGACCCATGATCGCTGCATTATTCAGGATGACCTCTGGAATTGTCTTCCCTTCGGCAATATCCACGCGGCGTTTCTCAACAGGTTTGTTCCATTGTGACAGATCCTTATGTTCCTCTTCTTCATCCGTCACCATAATTTGCCGATCCGCGATGGCCATCATGCGACCAACTGTTGTGAGCTCAATCACCGGCACCCCTTTGACGTCAAACTCGTCGTCAAGAAAGAGAACCAGCTCTGCCATATCCAAAGAATCCAAGCTAAGATCTGATGAAATAATCATCTTTTCCTTGATCGTATGAGGCGGCACATCAGCAAGTTCTGCGATGACCTGAACCACTTTATTTTTTGTCTCTTCCGGTATTTTTTCGAGATTGATTTCTGGATCATCTTCTTCAGCTTTTGGTGGCTGAAATTCTAAGTATTGCTTGCTCCATATACTATAGGAAACTCGAGTCAATGGCTCCCCTATCACATCGGGATCACCCTCGTTCAACCCTTCAGGCCTGTTATACCATTCCTCCAACCAACGATTCATCTCTAAACGGGTGCCATAACGAGGAAAATCATCGGGCATCGGCTCAAATTCAAGGGTGATGTGTCTCCGAGGGTTGAAGAATATAAAGTTTTTGAGAGTATGCAGGAATCCCTTCCAAAGAGCTGGGAAGAATGGTGGAGATTTTCCTGTGTAGGCCTTGGAAAAACTACTTCCCCAAAATCCCACTGAACGAACAAGAACCAGATTACACTCAGGGTTCTCACTAATAATCCTATGAGCACCTGAAGCCCCACCAATAAACTCATAACCCGTATCTTTTAATCGTCCAGAAGGATAAATCAGAAAGTTTTCTCCGATTTTCAACCCTGAAACCGCCTCTTTCATAGCTTTGTCACTGCGCTTTTTTTTCACACTATTCGAGGAAACTTCATTGTTTGGTACGGGAATTCCGTGAATGTATTTCATAATAGGATATATGAAGGGAGCGTAATACATATACTCCACAATCAAAGGTCTGACAGGATACTTCTTCCAAATCCGCGGAACAATGGAAAGAGGGTCCACTCCCATCGCAGCATGATTTGGCAAAAATAAAACCCCACCAGGTCGATTTAACGCCTCAGGAGTCAACTTTTCAAGTCCCTTAACCGTAATGCGATAGCGAAACCAAAGGGCAATTCTTACAAACCAACACAAAAGTCCTTCAATAATTTTTCTCACAATAGGCTCCTTTGTTTCTTTCTATTATACCCTATTTGCGTGTTTTTTATGTGGTAAAAAAAAATTGAGCTATAGCGGCTTTAAAATTTAACCGCGAAGATCGCGAAGACCGCGAAGATGCGCGAAGAAACGGACTATTTTTCAAATCCTACGGCTAGAAAAATCACTATGAGCTAGCCCAGTCTTCGCGCATCTTCGCGTTCTTCGCGGTTAACCTTCTAAAGAAATTGCTGATTAATATTCGACTTTATGAAGAAAAAGGCCATGAGAAGGCGCAGTGACTCCGGCCATCTTTCGATCGCGACTTTCCATCACCTCAGGAATCAGATCCACATCAAGTTTTCCACACCCCGCATAAAGAAGAGTACCCACAAGATTCCGCGCCATCCGATAAAGAAATTGATGACCTCGAATAATAATCACTACTTTTCCTCCGCCTAACTCACAAAAATCAATGGACTCTATTGTCCTGGTATAATCTGGTGGTTCTTCGTTATTTACATTTGTAAAAGCTGAAAAATCGTGTTCACCAATCAAATATCGACTCCCCTTTTCCATCAAGGTCAAATCCACGGGATAGGGGAAATGCCAGGAATACATTCGATGCTGTGGCCACTGAAATCTCGCAAGTGTCGCACAATAATGATACTCTTTTATTCGGGCATCCAAAGTGGGATGAAAGGAATCGGGCATCTGCTCGACACTCAAAACAGCCATGTCGGGCGGCAACAGTTGATTAAGACTCAGTTGGAATTGAGAAAGTTCAGGCTGATTTCCCTGAACAATGAAATTGACTACTTGCCCTTCTGCATGGACACCAGCATCAGTCCGACTGGCTGCTTGAAGCTTTATCGGATGCTGGGTCACCTTTTCCAGAATTTCCTGAAGCACTCCTTCAATACTCGGCCCCATTTTGGTCTTTTGCCAGCCAAAGTAACGTGTGCCATCATAGGCAATGATGAGTTTCAGATTAGCCATTGAGCGCTTCAACGAAGTAGTTGATTCCCTCTAAAAATCGCTGAATCGCCAGCAAAATCAGAATCATTCCCATCAACCGTTCAATCGCAATCAATCCATTTCTTCCCAACGCCTTCATCAAATAACGAGAAAAGATCAAAACCATGGATGCCAAGAACCAGGCAATCAATATCGGAATGACCACAAGAGGTCCAAACTTATGGGAAAATAGCAGGATCGTGGCCAACATGGCAGGACCCGCTATTAACGGGATTGCAAGAGGGACAATAAAAGGCTCACTGTCAGCTCTTGCCTGTAAACGGGAATTTCGAGAGTTCGGAAAAATAATCTTAATGGCGACTAAGAATAGAATTGTCCCGGATGTGAGGCTGACAGATGCATCGGACACTTCTAAGAAATCGAGAATGAGATCTCCGATAATATAAAAAAGGATCATCACACCCAAAGCGATAAACATCTCACGAATGATCACCCACTTTTGTTGTTGGGGGGGGATATGACTGAGCACTTCAATAAAATAGGCCACATTTCCTAAAGGATCCATGATCAAAAATAGGATCAATGTGATGGATGCTAACGACATTTAAGACCTCACGAGTTTATATACTTCATCGTTGCGGAGACAAACATTTCCACTGAAATCAGCATCAAAATCATCCCCATTAATTGTTCTAAGGCAATCATACCCCTTCGCTTCAAGACTTTTAGCATCATCGGTGCTCCGACCAATGCAAAAGTCACCGGAATCCAAGACAACGCAATCGCCGCGGTAATCACCCACCAATCTGTAATATCTTGAGATTTGGCCATAATGACGGTCATCAACCCGGGACCGGAAATCAGTGGAGTGGCAATCGGAACAAAAAAAGGTTCCTTTTTTGCCCTTGCAACTTGCTCTGGCAGAACGGGAAAAATCATACTAATAGCCACCAAAAAAAGTAAGATACCCCCACAATATGTTAACGTATAAGGAGCCACATGAAGAGTTCCCAAAAACACTTCACCGAAAAACTGGAAAAACAGAGCTAAAAAAAACGCAAAGACCGATTCACGCCACATGATGCGCTTTTGATGCTGGTAATCAAAATCTTTAATGATCGCAAGCATCACGGGACCATTTCCGATAGGATTAGCCACAATAAAAAAAATGAACGCTAAACTTAAGATAAGCATAATATTTTCTTCACCCAGTCAAAGTATGTCAATCCAGGAGGCTTCCGCAACGATCCCGCTTCTGTTAACTCAATTCCCAATATCAATCCTAGTCCAAGTGATGTCACTAATGCAAGAAAAGGATAAGATCCCGCAATCACTACAGAGAAAATCAGGGTGATCATCCTCAACTTGGGATACTTATGGAATAACTGATAGGCAACTGCGCTCGATGGATTAATCGAATGTAAATTATACTGACTCAGGACTTTAACAGCAAGCGTCGTGCAAGAAATGCCGATGAGAACACCGCAAAAAGGAATGATATAAGGTGACTGAAAAATCGCCATGGCAACTCCCCCTACAGCAACCCCAGCCGACTCTATGCCACCTTGGTGACAGAAATGGTCAAAATTTTCATTTAGGTGTTCAAATTTTTGATTGAGAAACTGAATCAACATCACCAGAAAGTATAGTGGAAAACGTTGTTTTTGACTCGACTTTATTGAATCGCTCGTTGATGATCTTTTTCTTCATTCACAAGTTTTTGAAGGGCAATCAAATCTTCAATATTAATGGATTGTTTATTCAGTAAACGCAGCAATTCTCTCCGCACTTTGACATTCTGAATGATGGTAGTCCTGACGTAATTCTTCACGAGCTTTGATTTCATTTCCAAATTCACCTTAGCCTTCATTAATTCCAGTTTTAACGAAGGAGGAACCTTTTTTGTGGTATCCGCAATCTTTTCTTCTAACTTGATGATTTTCAACTTATCTTTAATAATTGCCTCGTCCACTTGATCTTCAAACTCTTGATTTTCAACCGGTGCCAGCCCCGTATAGGCCACTTTGTGATCGGCATAAGCTCCTGAGACCAACGAAAGAAATAATGTAATTGATAAAAGATAACTGACTCTCATATGATAACCCCAAACAATCATTTAAAGCTTCTTATAGCACGACAAATATTTAATTCAAACTTTTATAATTTTATAAAAAATCTGTGTCATTCCAGAGTTGAATGACGGGAACATCCCGTTCATAACCGAGAATACTGAGAGATGCGGTGCTCAGAGCAAGTGACCTACCGTCACTGGCACTCAAGCCACACCATCTGGCTGCTAGGACTCGGGAAAAGTGGCCACTTGAGAAAAGGGCAACATTTCCTTCGTATTGTCGAGCGATTTCAATCATACGATCTGCCCGGTCACTCACCTGTTGGATGGACTCTCCTCCCGGCGCCCCATCATTAAAAATGGTCCAGCCCGGGATGGTTTTACGGATTTCCGGAGTCGTCTTTCCTTCAACTTCTCCGTAATTCCACTCAAAGAGATCGTCGGTAATTTCCGCATCTTGCATGAAGCCAACAATTTCACAGGTCATCTTTGCCCGAAGGAGAGGACTGACGTAGACCTTTGTGAAATCGACGTTTTCAAGTCGCTGCTTAAGCTTTTGGGCCTGGAGTTCACCATTGGGGGTGATGGGAATATCGGAATAGCTGGTATGTTGACCTGAGAGAGTCCATTCTGTTTCCCCGTGGCGACATAGGTAGACACGTAGCTTGCTCATGGCTTCATTCTATAGGGAACGTGGAGGAAATCGTCAAGGCCAAATAAGCACAGAGGTGCACAGAGAAAAATAGGAGCTGTCTATAGTTCAATCGATGGATAGTGATACGGTGGTAGAGGTAACAGCGCTTTTATTTTGTTACGATCATCGATTTCTTTTTTTCTTTGATAACTCTCTTTTGCAATTTCGAGAGCAGTCCCTTTCCATGAATCAGTAAACCATGAATGTAGTTCGAGTTTTAGACATCGACTGACATAAGGTTGCCATAAGGAATCTGTATTGGCTACATCGAAACATCTCTGACTCACCTTTGAAACTCGGTCGAGTTCTATCGGTGTTAGATACTGGAATATATGTAAAAGCACTTCATCAGGTAAATTTTCAAAATAATTATGATTAACTTGCATAAACACCTCATTTAAATAGCCCGGAGGGCTTAAATTGCAACAGCCCCGGGCACCGCCCGGGGAAAAGAACCGATTCTATCGCAGCCTGTAAGGCTGCAAGATTACCGTTGCAACTGCATCTTGCAGCCTTACAGGCTGCTACCTATCTATAACATTTACCCCGGGCGGTGCCCGGGGCTGTTGCAATTTAAGCCCTCCGGGCTAGTTTTTAAAAGTGCCAAACTTTACACATTTCAACCCTCTGTGTTCCTCTGTGCTATTCTCTGTGCCCCTCTGTGCTTTTTTTTATCCACGAAACCCTAAAGCATCCAAAACATGCCGCTCCACATACCGCTTCTCCCCATATGTCGGATACCGATGGATCCAAATAGCCGGATTGAAATTCAATTCAATGATTCCATGATTATCAGACGTTGGAGCTTCACGAATATCTTGAATCATGATATCGACTCCACAAAACGTCGCTTCAGCAACTTGAGCCCCTTGAACCGCGATCTCAGAATATCCCGGGTGAATCTCGTCAGTCATGTCGATTGAATCCCCACCCGTCGACACATTACTATTCTCTCGGATAAACACCTGAGTCCCCTCCTCAGGAACAACCTCAAAATTCAGTCCTTGATGGGCTAAATACTCAGCCTCTTCTTCTCCTGCACGTAAATAATACTTGGGAATTTTATAATACTTTGAATCATGGTTTTTGATCTCAATCAATTCTCGAATGGAATGCTTTCCATCGCCAATGACATTAGCGGGAATCCGTTTGCAAATCGCGACGACTTGATGATCGATGACAAAAAATCGATACTCTTCTCCTTCAAGAAACCTTTCGATAACCACTTCTTGGCCATATTCAAACGCTTTTCCGATAGCGGCTTCATAACCCGCCAAGTCTTGTTTTTCGACGGTATATATTCCTATGCCGTAATTCATGCGATTGGGCTTGATGACCAGTTTTTGATCCTGAACTTCATGATACTTTTCTAAAGCTTCTTTGGGATCGAAACAAAGAATCCCTTTGGGAACAGAAAACCCTTTTTCCGACAGCAGGTTCTTCGTCACATCCTTATTTTCCATTTGAAGATAGGTGATCAACGAATCAAGACTTGTCATGGTCGCCTGTTTGACATACTGAACATGATCACCTTTTTTTAGGCGAAAAAAATGTCCTTTGCGATCGAGTGCTTCGACCTCTACTCCTCGCTTGAATGCTTCTCTCAATAGGGCTTGAGTGGAGAGTTCAAGATCCTCATATCCCTTTAAAATAAAGTCGTCATAGCGTTCAAGAGCCTTTTGGTCTTCAAGTGATTTGTTTGCCAATTTATCGAGCTCCTCTTTAAAAGGTTTTGGCAGATTTTTTTGCAGGTATTCTTCTCTAAACTTATTGGCCAGTGCAAGTCCAAAGTCTCGAAAACTCACATTTTGAGAAGTGAGTTCTTTGAGAATACGCGCTGAAGGTGTTTTTTCAGGATTGTCGATTTTCTGTTGTTGTTGGGACAAGCTGTCTGTATATTCTCTTGTCATCAAAGAACTGTCTAAAAGTTCTGCCACAGAACGCATTTCATCGATTAACTGATTCGCCCAAGCTTTTAATGTTTTTTCTTTCCTGGTAAAATGAAGAGATAGTGTGGGTAACCTTCCGTGAAGAGCCACGATATTTTGATTGAAGGTTAAGTTCTTTTCCTCTTTTTTAGAAATTGGAGGACTCTCTTTTAATAAACAATAGAGAAGAAACGTATGTAAGAAAACGAGTTGTTGCGTGTCGGTTCCTTCAATGGACCAGGGGTAAAGATCCATTCCTCTCACCTCAAGGTAGGTAATACCGTCTTTTTTCAGAGAATCTAGGGGACGCAGTTTTTGATTAACAGGAGGCTTCGGGCGAATTCTCGAATAATGTTCCGCTTCAATTTGTATGATACTGTCATTGATTTGGTTTCCTTTTTGAATCTCTTTCCAGACTTTGGCCGGAGTCGATACGGCGTGCTCGAGTTCTTGAATGTATTCATCGAAGGAATTAAAGCTGATTCCTACTTGAGTCTGAACTTTGCTGTAATAGCCGTATTCGCTCATGCGTAATGAGGTCGCGTAAGGACCACCGATAGTATGAGGCGCTAGCAGTTCAAGATTTTTTGGTTTGGTCTCGAAATAGGTCTCATCGTAAACGGGAGTCGCTCCAAACAAATAAGTGGTGAGCCAGCCATAACGTAAATAATTGCGGACAATATGAAGATAGGCTTCTGATTTTGGAGAAGGGTCAAGTAGCTTGAGAAGTTCATCGCAAAAGGAAAAATTGTAGTGAACTCCTGATAGAGCCTGCATCGTACTCCCATATCGATAATGGAGCCCTTTGCGATAGAGTTCCTTTTCATAAGCAAAGTTCGAGCTACCGTATTGAGCAATGGGGATCTCATCGTCAATCATGCAAGGGGCACTAAACGGCCAGATTCTCTCCTCACCAAGATGATGGTAGATGTACCGATGAAGCAGTTTCATGAACTCCATCAGTTTCTCTTCAGAGGAAAAGGGAGGCGCAATCATCTCTAATTGTGATTCGGAGAAATCGGTACTGATAAAAGGGTGCATGAGAGAGGATCCCAGTACTTTGGGATGAGGAGCCTGTGAGATCGTCCCATCTTCATTGATACGGAAACACTCTTTTTCAAGCCCATGGAGGGATTCAAGAAGAAGAGCGCCATGAGACCGTAATCGATCAAGTTTTTCTTCAAATGCCTGTTCCATTCACACCACTATAGCGAGTTGTGAAAATGAAGTCTTGTATTTTTTATTCTGGTGGTTTGGTTATGATTGCTGTGTCAGGAAGAGCCTCTCTGAGCTCTTCAATTGCCCCTTCTGAGAGTTGATAACAACCATATAAATTCAGGAGTCTCAATTTTGTTAAAGCTTTTAAGTCCATTAAACCAGCATCCTCAAAAAAGGTACAATCAGTCAAATTCAGGACTATCAATTCTGTTAGTGATGCCAAATGCTTGATATCTTTATCCTCCATAGATGAGTTGTCAAAAGAGAGAACGGTTAATCCTTTCATCTCTCCAAGATGTTTAAACCCATCCTCAGTAAGTCTATGACAACCGTACAGAAATAATGATTTCAATCCCGAAAACGTTTTCAAATGCTCTAACACAGCATCTGTAACCCCATCTCCATACAGTGTTAGATTCGTCAATCCAGAAGGAAAGGTCTTAAGTACTTCTTCATTAATTTCTTCTTCAGGATCAGTATTAATTCGTAAGGACTTTAGGTTAGGGCAATTATTAAAAATAAAATTAAAAAAATCTGAAGAAATTTTAAACTGCTTTAAATCTAAACTTGTTGCGTATTTTAATTCTTTGCGATATGTCTCAAGGAACTCATCAGTCTTCCAATCACTATCTTGAATTTTATAATAATTAATCCAATCGCCTTGATCCTTTTCCCAATCATCAGGCTCCATTTGATTAATCACTTCTTGTAGCCGGTCATCATAAACACCTTTGCTTCCCTTAAGAGCTTCTTCCTGGCTAATCCGCTCTAAATCCTGTGAAACACGTACCACAGACGCCATGTCTGATATTTCCAACTCATTAAAAATGAGCAATTTTAGTTCATCTGGCAATTCTTCAAACCTTCCTAAAAAAGCATCGACATG
>SDBV01005451.1_pt1 | contig 17961 bp, 14 predicted proteins | sample 2277081 | NCBI WGS metagenome assembly SDBV01 (sample SAMN10402039, study PRJNA504765) | marine sediment metagenome | isolation source: marine sediment core GS10_PC15, 223 cmbsf | place: Arctic Ocean: Southern Knipovich Ridge | collected 2010 | reverse complement strand
CCACCACACGTACCCAAGTTGACCAATAATCTCGGATTCCAGCGATCAATCGCGTATTGGGTAGAGGCTGCTGCGGAGATCTTTCCCCAACCACCATGAAACAGGATCAGATTGCGATCGTGGTGCTTGATTTTCTTGGTTAATCGGAAAAACTCTCCAAGCGGGAAGCTCTCAGGCCTCGCTTCGGGTATCAACTGGCGGACAGCTTGCCATTCAATATTTGCAGAGATTATGACAATGATATCTACATCTGTTTTCATCAATCACTCCTTATTCCATCCATAACCCGCCATTTCCTTCCAGCCAATCGGCAATAACTGCAGCTGCGTGTTGGAGAAAAATCCAGGCACAACGTCGGCAGCACTGATTCAGCGACCAACTCATTCACCAATTCTTATCCATCAATAAAGATTTTGAGATCGTCGTATTGAGAAGGACTCCCAGAAACCTCAAGCCGTTCAGCACATGCTGTTTCGGATGATTCAGGGCTTCGGGTTACAAAAACCAGATGAAATCCAAGTAGTTGCAGACAATGTTCGAGCTATTAAAATCGATAATCCCTTGCCCTGTTCTTCAATTGATATGCCCGGTTGAAATTTGAAACCCATCGATGATCCAGGAATATTAAAGCTGCAATTCAAAAATTCTTGCCCAGGTCAGGTGAGTCTCCATTGCCAGCGCTTCCTCTTCTGGTCCATAATTAATCAAACCTCTGCCCCAGGGATAGTTTGTAAAAGGACCCCATTCTGCAGATATTAAAGGGGCATGATAGCGGTACTTTCGTGAGCCAACAATATGGCGCTGATCATTTAGGACCTAAGCGATTTCCGTTTAAAAAGTCAAACGTGTCCCCTAGAGAATGATTTTTGGACAAAGTTTCTTATTCATTAGCACCCTGGGAAGAATCACTTTTATGGAATCAGCAGTATTCCAGGATGCCACATTCGATCCCGTCCGACTATCCTAAAAAAATAATCGGGATCTAACTCCTTCTAAAATTGAGAGAATATCGTAAAATAATGACACTATGTGCGAGGCGAAATTCTCTTTCCTGAATGAACTTAATGATCTCCTTCCGAAGAGAAAGCGGTCTCAAGAGTTGACCATCAGTTTTATGGGCAGCCAGTCTATAAAACATATCATTGAATCTCTGGGCGTCCCTCATACAGAAGTGGGATTACTCATTGTGAACCATCAGTTCGTCGATTTCAATTACCTGGTCCAATCTGGGGACGTTATTCTTGTTCACCCGGCAAGACATCAGCTTGACAATCTTTCCGGATTATTCAGAGATGGCAAGCTGACGATTGAGCCGCGCTTCATTCTAGATAATCATTTAGGGAAATTAGCTGCATATCTTCGCATGTTCGGTTTAGATGCTGCCTATCGTAACGATTACCAGGATGATGAGTTAGCGCAGCACACTGTCGATCACAACCGCATCCTGCTCACCCGAGACCGCCAGCTCCTGATGAGAAAAACCATCCACTATGGCTATTTGGTTCGATCTTTAGAACCAGAAACTCAAATGCGCGAGATATTTCGTCGTTTTGATCTAACCGGCCAGGTGACTCCTTTCCATCGTTGTTTACGTTGTAACAGTCCCTTGAAACCAATCGAAAAGGAGGCGGTACTTCACCGCCTGCAGCCATTAACTAAAAAATATTTCCAGGAATTTCAGATTTGTCCAAATTGCCAACAAGTGTACTGGAAAGGTTCGCATTATGAGCGCATGGAACGGCTGGTTACAAGGTTGGTTGCAGCCTCGCAAAATGACGGGCTTTAGATTTATTATTCGTACGGATCACCAATATTAAGGAAAAGCACCAGGAGTATCCCGGCGCTTCACAATCAGGGTAACAGATTTGGTTCCAGAACCATTAATTTTCGATTGAAATCAGGTTCCCAAAGGTATTGATATTCAACGTCCACTCGCTTCCGATCTGAGCCTCCTGGAAGAGACTGAGATCATTGGTCGAATAAACATAGGTCTCATCCCCGGACCTGAAAAAGATCGTATAGCTCTCTTCCCACTCTTCCCCCACACGTTGATCTGCGTGCAGAACAGGCTCCGGCCAGGTAGGAGAAAAGTCACTGCCGGTCAAGACCGCTACATCAACTACGCTCCATTCTTCGAGTGCATATGTGCAGAACGTTCCAAAAACCTCGTATTCACAATCCTGCACGACTTCTGCAAAACCACTACCTGAATCGACTGTATAAGGGGTTCCACAGACCTCAACAGAATTTGGCGCAGGTTCAGATTGAATAGAACGCACCTCCTGGCTGCAGGATTCGATCACCCCCTCGACCGGGATTTCATCATCCCAACCTTTATGATCCACTGGGACCAGAGCCTCGACAGGGACCGAACGTTCCCAGCTAGCACTATCAACGATTCCTGTGGTTGGATTAGTGCGGTTTGCAAAGAAAAGATAGGCTCCACAAGCCAGAACCAGTACCGCCGCCACTCCCGAAATTATCCAAATGCGAGCTCTCGACTGCGGTTTAGCTGGAGGCACAACTACTTGTCCACTTCCAACAGCCTTCTCCACCAGGCTGCCTCCGCAATATGCACAGGACTTTTCTGTATCGGGATTTTCTTCCTCGCAGTGAGGACAGGCTACCATGCTTACCGGACCAGTTTTGTAAGCACCAACCACACGGCCGGTCTCTCGCTTTACTCCTCCAACCAGATCGCCCCCGCATTTATGGCAAATTTCGTCTCCGGCAGAGTTCCGCGAACCGCAGTACGGGCAGTGGATATTCGCTCCAGCCTCTGCCTGGGCAATCTTCTCCTCATCCGTGATTAATTTCTGCCTTTCAGCCTGTTCAAATTGGACATTATCCGGTTGCGGCGCGCCACAATTCCCACAATGCTTATCTGGTCCAGGGTTGACTCCATTACAATTTGGGCAGGTCCATTGAAGTTCGACGTGTCCGATTTTTTTCGAGCCATGCTTCCTCAGCCTCCTCGATAATCTCATTTCACATTATTGGTTAAAAATTGAAGATCTGATGGATTTGTATTAAATTAATACCCCAGTCTTGTGAAAATATGATTTATTTTTCAACTGCCGAAAAAAATTGTTAGCAATAATCTAGATCCATTTTATCAAACGATAAAGCCTAAATACTTTTCAAGTCTGCAAGCACGATTTTCCAATTAATTGAACTTATAGTTGAGAGGTGCTTAACGATTATTGGCAGGAACATCAATTAAAAAATAACCCGCCCAAGGATAAACCAGGGCTGGAGATTAATATTCCAACCGATTAATAATCAATCAATCCCCAATGCCTTGCGCACCTTCGCAATCTTGGGCCGCGATATCTTGCGAGCTTTTTCAGCACCCTGTAAAAGTACCTGGTCTAGATAATCCCAATCCTCCATAAATTGACTGTACTGCTCACGCGCCTCAGCGAATTCAGTCTCTAGCAGTTCATAGAGATCGTTTTTTATTTGACTATACGCTAAACCCCCTTCAAGATATCTTTGACGAACCCGCTCAACATCCTCAGGTTGGGCAAAGTGTTTATATATTGCGAATACATTATCGGTCTCAGGATCCTTCGGTTCGTCCGGTTGACGCGAATCGGTTACGATCCGCATCACGCTCTTGCGCAGCTGCTTCGATGGGGCAAACATCGGGATTACGTTCCCATAGCTTTTGCTCATTTTACGCCCATCAAGCCCTGGAATTGTCCTTACATCTTCTCGAATAACCGCTTCCGGCAGGGTTAGCACTTCACCGTAATTACTATTTATCGCCTGGGCGATATCACGCGCGATTTCGATATGCTGCTTCTGATCCAGCCCTACTGGAACATAATTCGTGTCGAAGAGCAAGATATCCGCCGCCATCAAAGCTGGATAAAAGAACAACCCCGAATTAATCCCTTCATCGGCACTGAAGCCTCTCTCCAAATTCTCATCCACCGCAGCCTTATATGCATGAGCCCGGTTCAGCAGTCCCTTAGAGGTGAAACATGCCAATATCCAGGTCAGCTCCATCACTTCAGGGATATCAGATTGCCGGTAAAATATCACTTTGTTTGGATCTAGTCCTAAAGCCAACCAGGATGCAGCCACATCGTAAGTCAGGCGTTTCAGCGTGACCCGATCTTTGACTGTCGTCAAAGCGTGGTAATCCGCGATGAAGTACAACGCCTGATATTCCCTAGCCAGTTCCAACGCAGGACTAATCATACCCAGATAATTTCCGATATGTGGCGTGCCAGATGGTTTTATTCCCGTTAGTGAAATTTCTTTGGACATATACAATACCCTTTTCTTCGATGATAGTGGTTGATTGTATCAATTTAACTTCTTATATTCAACAGGCTTCATCATGCTCAGATCGATCTCTGAGATTCTCTCCGCGCCTAGATTTAGCATTTCCTGATGAACTGCACGTGCCTCTTGGCGTAGTTTCTCAATATTGATGCCGCGACAAATCTCCGGTAATGGATCGAGCCACTTACGCATACGTAGAAACATCTTTCCTGCACCATTAAAGTTTCCCCGCAGAATTTGATAATAGGCAACGGAAACTTGCAATATGGCTCTATATAGGTCTCTACCTGGACTATGATCCTCCATCCAGGCAATTTCAAGCAAATCATGTGCTTCAAAATACTTGCCGCGATTGAACTTTTCCAGACCCTTTAAACCATAGTGAGATAATGGTTCCTCGCATGTCCTTTTCAGCTCATCCAGATCTATTATTTTGGCTTGTTTCAATAACAAATCAGGTAAATTTTTCACAAAATTCGATCTGGGCACGACTTTAGTTGCCCCAGCTTCTTTCGCTGCGTTCAGATATTCAATATCCACATGCGGTCCATAACACAAGACTGGTATTCCACGCGTGGCAGGTGCAGATGTCAGCATCATGATCCATTCCAACCATGGTACGGAATCATTCCCAAGATCGAAGATGATTAATGCTGGTCTCCATTGGGTGATTTTATCCAGCAAAACCCCATCTCTCCCTTGAAGTGGTTCAGCAAGGGTACGCCCCGCATTCTTATCCTCTTTGGCGGAGATCTCGATCGCGGATTCGATTAGTTTCACCTCAAATCCTTGCTTTTCAGCAACACTCTCAATGCGAATGGAGAAGTTCAAGTCCTTGACAAATGCCAGGATCATTGGAAAATCATTCATAAGATATATACCTTTTGAGCCAAATTTCTAAATTCAAACCTTTGAGTTCCGCAAGTGAAATTTTACCAGCCCTGGTGACTTGACACTTTTTCTAATTGATCAACAATCCTGATCAATTCCTGCAGCAGATCTCGCGAGCCATGCTTGCCAAATTCTTTAATTAATTGACGATAATACCAAAGCGCACCTTCTTTGCCACCATTAAAACGTTCCCAACCCGATTCACCTTCCCGCCGAATATCTCTTAGTGTAGCGCGGGCATTATGAACCTTATCCGCTAACGATACTCGCAATGCTTGAGGACTTGCCGTGCGAACTGAGGCAATATATTTCTCTTTGCGAGCACGCCAGGGCGGTTTCGGATCAGTGTGAGCATCCGTTACCGCATCCACAATCTCGGCCACACCTGTTCCATATCTTTGGCGAATATCTTCAAGAGTGTCTAAACCTCCTTGATCTTCCACCGCATCGTGCAGCAGAGCTGCAATGGCTTCATCCTCACCACCACCATCTTCAAGCACCAAACTAGTCACACCAAGCAAATGAGCAAAATAAGGTACCTGGCTGCGTTTTCTCACCTGCTCTGCGTGCAGGCGGTTTGCATAAACCAGGGCTTCCTCAAATCGCTCAGTTAAGAAGGATGTCTTTGCATCCATTGATGACATGCCTGGCCTCCTGATTTATCAGATACTCTCGAGACGATTCCTGAATAGCATAAGGACACTCATGAAATTTTTGTGTTCTCAATTCCTGCAAGATTATCTCAAACCGCAATAGTTAAACTTTCCAAATCGCGGGGGTAATAAGTTAATATTTCGTTATCGTCTTCTGTGACAACCACGGTATCTGAATGGCGGAATCCACCCAATTCAGGTACATATAAGCCCGGCTCAACGGTGAATACCATCCCTGTTTGAATCTCGGTCTCATCACCCACATCCAGGAAAGGTGCTTCATGGTACCGTAACCCGATGGCATGACCAACATGATGCTTCCAAAAATCCATCAAATCATTATCTTCGTAATAAGATCGCACCGCTCGATCCACATCTGAGCATTTCACTCCCGGTCGAATTGCTGAAAAAGCGATATTTTGAAGGGCTGCCATATGATCGAACATACGCTTTTGATCATCGCTTGCAGGTCCGATAACCATAGTACGCTCTAATTCGGAATTGTAACCCCATACTGGGGCTCCCGCACCTGTTACCAGTACATCACCGGCCTGAAAAATCAAATTGTTCGCCAGTGCATGCGGAATGGCTGCATTGCGACCGATTTGTCCCCGGTATCCAGCTCCAGCCCCATCAGAAAATGGGCTTTGCGCCCGGTAAACTGGTCCAATAGTATCCAACATGATCAGATTCGCCTCCTGGCTGGCTCGCTGGCTGACTTCGGTCTCCGTTGCTCCGATGCGTGTATAGCGCTGAAGCAGCACGTGTGCCAGATGGCCCCACTTCACGCTTTCCCGGATCAATGCCAGCTCGGATTCGCTCTTGAGCATCATCTTGTCTTCAATGAACCCTGTGATCTTACTCGTTTTGCAGCCCATCAGCTCACTTAAATCAGGACCGCGATATCCAAGCATCCAAGGATATCCATCGCTGTCCACTCCAATGTCTCCAGTTATACCCATATCCATTAGCATATCTTTCATGATCATCATTGGATGGGGTTGATATGGATACTCCAGGTAGTGATCAACGCGTTGGATAAGTGAATTGTCTTCTGCATGTTCAACTTCCAGCCTGGGAACAAATAACGCTCTCTCGCCCGAAGCGTTCAACACAAAAGCGATCGGGCGTTCCGTGGGGATGAACGCAAACCCGGTAAAGTACAGGATGTAATGATTATCGAATAAAACCACGCCAGATAATTTTTCTGCCAGGATCAATTCCAGCATTCGATCGACTCGCTGAGAATATTCCTCGATTGGAATACTGATAGAGGTTTCCATCTCATTCTCCTTTATTCAATAATTTCAAAATCACTGGTAATCTCCACCGAGCCTTTGAGTGTATTGATCACCGAGCAATATTTATCCTCCGAAAGGTGGATCGCCTTCTTGACATTTTCATGTGATAGATCTCCTTTTAAATTGTAATGTAGGTGGATATGAGTAAACCGGTTAGGCGGTTCGCTATCCTGCTCTCCGGTGCAAATCACTTCTACACTCTCAAGTGGTTCCCGCTGCTTTCTCAATATATTCACCACATCATAAGTGGAACATGATGCGGCTGACATCAGCAGTAAATCCGAAGCCTTCAAACCTCTCCAGAGAGGCTCATGCTCAGACCACAGTCCAATTACAACCGGTGTGCCGCGCGAATCTATACCTGCCATCAGCGTAGTTGTGGAATTGATCCATTTAATATTTACCGTGCTTGATGAAGAGGCCATTTCCGGTTCCATTCTTATTGTTTTCAACTCAACTCCCATAAAATCTTTGTCTGTTCAAGGATAGAAGTAAATGTGCTCGAATCACCATGGTCCACAGGGCTAAGATTATCATCATACCTCTTAGGAAAATTCTCCCCCAACAAAGCCGCCACAACTGCGGTGGAACACGCCCTGGCGGCCTTCAAATTATAGCCTCCCTCTAAAAATAAGCTGATCCGCCCCTGACAGTTTTCATCTGCCCAATATGCTAATCGCTTAATTAATTTACCGTATCCCCCAGAGGTGAGCTGCAGGTTTCCTAAAGGGTCATCGAAATGAGGGTCAAATCCATAGCTGACTAATATCATCTCTGGTTGGTAACGATACAGCAGGGGAAGGATTATCTCATCCATGACTGTGCTGAATTCATAATCTCCCGAAAATGGGGGTAGCGGGAAATTTGCGGACCTCATCTCTCCTGAACCAGTGCCGGTCTCATTCAGCCAACCTGTACCTGGATAATGTGGATATTGGTGGGTGGAAAGGTAAAACACGTCTCCCCTCGAGAAAAAAATATCTTGGGTACCATTGCCGTGATGCAAGTCTAGATCAATAATTGCCAAACGGCGAGCTCCCTCCTCCTGGATTAAGTTCTCAGCTGCCAGTGCAATATTATTTAATAAGCAAAATCCCATAGCTCGTTGCGATGTTGCATGATGACCCGGGGGACGAGTGAGTGCAAACCCGCGCTGTGCTTCACCCAACCACACCGCGCGGGCAATCGCGATCGCTCCACCTGCTGAATTTAATGCTAAATCACAAGAAACTGGGGTTGTATAAGTATCTGCGTCAAAATGCATTCCTCTTTCACAGATCTCTTCCAACGCACTGAGGTATTCCGGGGTATGGATTGCCCATAATACATCTTTTGATATTTTATCGGGTTCCAGTCGGGGATATGCTTGCCAATACCCATATTCTTTTAATGCAGATTTGATCGCCTCAACCCGTTCCGGTCGCTCAGGATGACCAATTTCATAATGTCTTTCATGTCCATCGGGATAGAAAAATGCTAGATCATTCATGTTCATCAACCCTTGCTGAAATCAGACCAATTGTACAGCCGATGGTATAGTCCGTCAATTTCCCAATATTGACTTAGAGTGGTCTTATTCTATATAATATAAGTAACTCATACCCAGGAATGATTGGCATGGTATTTCAAAAAAGGTCATTACTCGTTATTTTTTTGATTTTCATCTTCGCCTGCCAAACTGGAGTTAAGACCTCTTCACCAATACGGACACCGAGCCAAAATCCACCAACCGTAACGCCAACTGAGCTTTTACCCACTAACTCGCCTGCTCCTCCGACCGAAGAAAACCAATTCACTCAGAAACGATCTCAAATGGTGGACGAACAGATAGCACCTCGCGGCATCGAAGATCAAGCCATATTAACAGCTATGCGCAAAATCCCCCGGCACAAATTTGTGCCTGAAGATATGGTTGACCTGGCGTATGAAGACCACCCTCTACCCATCGGTTATGGACAAACCATTTCCCAACCTTATATTGTGGCTCTAATGACTCAGACTATTGATCCCAAACCTGGACAGCGAGTGCTTGAAATTGGCACTGGCTCCGGGTACCAGGCTGCGGTGTTGGCTGAACTCGGAGTGGAGGTTTACACGATTGAAATTATCCCAGAGTTAGCTCAGCAAGCTGCCCAAATATTGGATGAACTTGGCTATACGAATATCCACACTCTAAATGCTGATGGTTATTTCGGGTGGCAGGAGTTTGCCCCCTTTGATGCTGTGTTGGTCACTGCTGCGCCTGATCATCTGCCCCCATCCTTAGCTAACCAGTTAATCGAAGGAGGGCGTCTTGTCATCCCAATCGGCCCGGTTGGTTTCTTACAAACTCTGTGGTTGTTCGAAAAAGACGGTGGAGAACTTCAGGCTACAAATCTGGGTGGAGTGACTTTCGTTCCCTTCACGGGAGAACACTGAGCTAACTTAAATAACTCATGTTACGCAGTTGAGGGCTGCTGAGAAAACTCGGATTGTAACGAGTGTAATTCCTGAAAGGCATGTTGCAAAGCTGTCAAATACAATTGAGCCTTCAACTGATAATGGTTTTTGTTAGTTTGCACCTTCAACAACTCAATTTTGACAAATGACCAAAGTGCAGCTACGAAGTGATTAGTTTGAGTGGTCTCAGTGCGAGTTGGTGATTTGGCCAACGAAGCATTTTGCTTGAGAGACCGATGATACTCTTCAACTTTCCACCGTTTTTGGTAGATTGTGATGATCTGGTCAGCATCCAAGGTCAAGTCACTGGTCACCAGATAGCGCACACCCGTTGAGCCATCTTCGTTTGTGAAGACCTGGCGAACCATATGCAAGGGAAAAGCAACCCCTTCCAAGTAAATGGTTTGGATAGTGCTTTCTGGTAGGTCCAATTGGTCGATCCGCTGATACTTCCCATGGAGTTTATCATCTGCGGACAGGGCCACTTTGCGATTGCTCTTGAGCGCCATGATGAACTCTTTCTTCAAGTCCAATTTCACAAAGCGCATGTTCTCTACAGACGCAAACCATAGGTCATTGAGCACATATTCGAACGGGATCTTGTTCTTGCAGGTGGCTTGTAACATCCGCCGATAGCGTTCATTCTTGGTATGTTTACTTTTGCGTTTCTCTTTGCCGGTTTTCTTGTCTATGTATATTTCCGTTTTTGAGACAATCTCAAACGTCACCGGTAAAGCGACATCCTGGGCATAGTACAACGTTGTCACGAAGTTGATCCCTTTCACGGTGCGACCTTTGGTATGATCGAAATGCCAACAGACGATCTCATTCTCATCCGTGTATGGTTTCTCTACGATTGAATCATCAACGATGATGACACCATCTTCTCGCTCTACCTGGCGCACTTGTGGCTTGACCAGGCGCCACCATTCTTTGGATGACATTCTTGGACTAGACAACATCCGGGTTACCTGATCATGGCTGATTGCTCCATCCATTAGTTGGGCTAATCCTGTGGCTGTCGTTTGTCCAAATGAGCTGAGTAAATAATCTGAGTATAGATCAAGGATATCTCTTTTCATGCTTTACTCCTTGACCTTTATTGTAGCCCGTGATCTGCTATTCAGTGCGTAACATCAGTTAAATAATCTCAATCAGTTGTCGATCGTTATTGCAGCAATCCCGTAAAATAGCGCTCCCAGCAGTAGAACCACTGAAAAGTTGGTACTCAAGACAAGAATTGCCGCTAAAACAGCTGCCATAACCGACGCACACCCATTTACCGCCCATGCCCATGACACTAACGGGGAACCAGCACCTTCTAACCAGGCTAATCCCATGGGAAAGGGCACACCCATCAAAATCCCCATCGGAGCCAGGCTCAATCCGAGTATCAAGCTTCTTGACATCAGCGGCCAACCTAAAATGTACTCTTGAATAAGACCATAAACTATGGGGGTGACAATCGCCAACCCAAACAAAATGATCAGCATCCATCTTCTCCCCGTCCACACCCTACGCGAGTAAACACTTCCCACACTCGAAAATAACAATAACGAGAGGACAACCAATGTGAAAGCATAAGTTGGATGTTCCATGGATAAGATGCTCTTTTGAATCAGCGGTATTTCCAGAAACAAGAATGCTAAACCAATGCTCCCAAAATAAATGAGAACCCGCCATGTTGGGACTGGTTCAGCAGAGTTTGCTGACTCATTTTCTTTCAGATGCAGGTTTCCCACATGCCTGCGTTTGATCATCAACGGCAAGATAATTAGCAGAACACTTAATCCACTAACCAGGATCAATAATGCCAACAGCACAAAATACCCACTCCCCCCGAAGGGCTGCCAGACGCGGCCAATGGTTGCCAAAATCTGGGGAGTTTGCTCCCATTTGAAAAAATGAAAGAAAAACGGATGATTGTCTATCGCTGGTGTGACAGAAAATGGATAACCTGAATAATAATTATTCCTTGAAGAAGCATTAACCAGTTCGCTGAACACTTGGAAATAAATAGGTTCAGGTAATTGATTGAAGCGATTCGTCTCCTCCGGTGTTATATCCGCTGCCCACACCAAATCGAATCGGCGGTCGCGAATGAATTCCCGTACATGAGCCAGCTGCAGTTCGCTCCATTCACCGGACTTGACCAGAAAGGTCATTGTTTGAATCCCGCGATAGGCAACGATCTTGTTACCAGGATTTTCTATTCCTGCAATCTCAAGCGCCTCGATCAATGTGGCGAAAATTCGGAGAGACTCACTGGGTGATGTCTGCAGCCAACGGGTCACCACAAGAACGCCCTTCTCTGACAAATGTGGGATCATATCTGCAAAGGATTCAACCGTTAATGTGAAATTCTCAGTCAGGCTATACGCACCACTGGCAACAGGCCGGTAAGGATCATTGAGCGGTAAGAAGATAACATCGAATTCCTTTCTATTTGATTCTAAATAAACTCGGCTGGATTCAATCTTGATATCCACCCTCTCAAATGCATACACGTCATACTCTGGGGTAGTTTGCGAAATTGCCTCCAGCACTAATGGGTTATCTACGACAGCTGTCACCTTGCTCGCACCTCCGGCCAAAGCTTGTATCACCCCTAACCCCCCTCCGGATTCCAAAACCAAGACTTCTGCTTGAGGATTTATTTGAAAGGCAATTGCTTCTGGCAGATAATCAGCTGCTGAAAATTTCTGTGGTTCGATCAGTGTTACCGGTTGCAGTGTATCCGCATCGATCGCCATCCCTATCTGTGGTGGTGGATTATCCGGGTAGGTATAACTCAATCCAGGCATCACCCTGGTGCTCGCCCCAGCGACCACATCCAATCTAGAAATCGCATTCCACGCACCGAAGACCTTCTCGGAGCCGGGTATACGCAGCGCATAAGGAAGCCCTTTGTAGGGGGAAATTGTCACCCCAATGGGTGCTAAATATCTGCTGTTGATCGCCGAAATGAACAGCAAAATGACCGCTCCAACCACCAAAGCTGTCAACACGATCGCATTTAATATTTTTGGTCTTTGATAATCAGATCCCAATACTGCTATGAGAGCAATCATTCCACTTACCAATAAGGCTCCAGGCACACCAGCCAGCTGCATCACAATTAAAGCCAGGAGAATACCCGCAGCAGATCCCATCAGATTTACTGCATAGACTAGATTACTCTTTCCAAGACCACTTGAAAGCCCAGCACCGATCCCCAGACCGGCAAATACAAATGGAATGGTCAGTGCCAGGTAATAGAGACCAAAATACAACACCTGCCGGTAGTCCCAGGCGATACTGTAACTATCAAAAGGAAGCCAGTTCACTACAATATAAGATAATCCCACACTGGCAGTAAACCCGAGCCCAGAGATCGCTAACAATCTCTCGAGTTTTTTCCTCCTATCTTGGATTTTGCCATTCTTATACCAACCAGGGAAAATACTCAAAAAGGAACCACTAGCTCCAAATCCCAATAGAGCCAGGCTGACCACCAGGAATGCAAAGTGATAGTTTTGTGCTACAGCCAGCAATCGGGTCAAGGTGCTTTCCAGCATCAAGGCAGCCGCCGCCAGGGAAGCTATACTGAGATTGACTCTCTTATCAAAATACTGTGAGCTGCTGATACTATATGCTCCAAAGATTTCTGACTGAGAATGGATTAATAAAATACCCCTGGTTCGGGGTATTATTCACCTGAGAAATTTGACGATATCGATATAATCTGCTAAAGATATTTTGGGATTCACCCTGGTCTGAGAGCACAATCTCACCACCTTTCCACAGGACATTCCCACTTCCTTACTAACACCTGGGTTCAATCACCGTGGCACCACAACCTGAGGTGAACGATCGAAACTGCCTGTGCAAGAATCTTGCTAAATTCTGATCATACCATCCACAACACGAGCTAAAGCGAAGAGAATACCCTCGATAATCTAAAACATGTGCCCGCTGCGCGTTGTCGATAATATTCATCGGACATGGATCACCCAGTATGAAGGACCATTAACCCATTCCCATCCGGTTTGAAGGTCAAGATCCCTTGAGGCACCTTTTTATCAATCACCAACCAACCCTCATCCATATACTCCCACATGACCTGGAAGGGTTCTTTTCCTGGTACCCACTTTTCGGCGATCACGATGCCATGTCCAGGTAAGATGGTAAAAACAACCTCTCGAGGATCACTTGGATCCTGTAGAGCTTCTGACCTTGAGAATGCAATTTGAATTGCGTGAGCCTGTGCTTCGGTAGAGCATGAAACGGGGTAGTGATAATATGGCTCGTCAAGGAACACATGCTCGATGTGCTGCGGGTCGTATGCTGACACTCCTCGATGTCCATGGAGTTTTGATCTAGAGACCGGAACCTCCAACCCATTATCTAGCTTGATCTTAGGCAAATCTTTGTCCATCTCCACCAGTTCAACAGCTTCTGAAGACGGAGGATCGTTCCGTTTGCCTTCCACATTTCTAACCATGGCCCCTTTGCCATCTGGACGGACACCGACAATTATCGCTAATTCATCATCGGTAAGTTTATCCTTGACAACCGGGCGTGCACTCCCTGTGACTGTCGTAACCAGGCTATTAATCTTAGGATCCCAGGTAGCAAAACAGCCTTCACTATATTGGCTGGCAATGGCATCCGGTACCGAAGGTACTGTTGCCAGATTCGTAACCAATATCATTTCAGTGAAGAATTGACGCTGACCCAATTCATAACCAGCTCTCTGCATCGCAGCTGGAGTTTCGAGTGAATTCCATACCTCTTTCGAAATTGGATCACCAACTAGTTGGTGATCTGTGATCTCATTGGTGCTGATGGCGGTGACGATTCTTCCCATAATATCTTCATAGAACAAATCTGGATCGGAGGCATCAATCCTTGGATGGGCACCAACTAAATCAAAAACGTATGCCTGCTCAACTTTCTTATGACCAACTACCAGCAGCACGCGAATACTCATACTCTGGGTTTGGACTGTCCGCAATAATGCCAGGATGGGTCCGCCGCGCTTTCCCTGCTCGTACAAGGTATGGTATGCCTCTGGTCCCAGGCCAGGTAAAGTAAAATCCATCGGATCAGGTGGATCTTTCTTTAACGCCCGCTCAAAACAATCTAATTTTTCCTGTACTTCTTCTGGAGTAGCCTGCACAATCGTGAAGACTGTCGGAGAATGGTCCAGGTTGTACTTTCGCCGAGCAGTGAAGATCAATGCATCCCGCCAGCGGATTGGCTGATTAAATTGGGAGGTGGTCATTAACACTTCAGTATCCGGACCTGGCTCATCGTAAACACTGTGACCAGCTTTGCGTAATCGATCGAGAAGGTTTTCTGCAAAGTCTTCAAGTAGAGGGGATTCCTGGGCTGGCACATAAGATAATTTTATTTTCCGCCACCAAGTGTGCGCAATTTGTAAATTTGGTTCAGGTTGTATCATTTTCATGCCAATAATCCTTCCTCACGGGTGATTAAACAATAAACTCTTGGGGGATAACTTTTAACGATTATCAGTCTGCTTCTGAGATACGCTGCCTCAAGCATTTTGAATTACAATTACCTCCGATACATGTATCATTACCGAGTGATACATTCATATATCATGGGGCTATTGGGTATCAAGTATTTTAGCAGATAATCGATAGTTTTTACATAAATTTCAAGATCAATTTGCTCATTTCTGATCTATTCCACCTATAAGATCACAAAGTCTTGCGTCGCTGGAAATTATTCTGTATACTGGTTCCTATCTCCAAGGTTATTTAATAAAATGAGAGAGCAGCTTATGACCGAACTCCTTTATCAGATAGATAGCTACATCCAAGAATTTCAGGGGATGATCACCAGGATTGATATCGAGAATAACGCCATGATATTAGATCAAACTGCGTTTTATCCTGGAGGCGGTGGCCAACCTGCAGATTCAGGCCAGTTAACAGTCGGAGAATCGGATTTCCGGATCAAAAGAGCCCGCAAAGTTGGGCCAGACATCTTGCACATCATTGACGGTGAATTGCCACTACCAGAAATTGGTTTGGCTGTCAGGGGAAAGCTCGATTGGGATCGCCGATATCAGTTAATGCGCACTCATACTGCCATGCATATCTTGTGTGGAGTTATTTTCCGGGACTATAGTGCTTCAGTTACCGGAGGTGCGATGGAACCACTGTCAGGCAGGATGGATTTCGAATTCGAGACGATGCACAAAGACTTGGTGCAGGCAATAGAGACCGCCATCAACCAGGAGGTTGACAATGCTCGCCCTGTCAGGGTGGATATTCTGCCGCGCGCTGAAGCTTTCCAAATCCCAGATTTGATCCGCACTAAAATTAATTTGCTTCCCAGGGGTATCCAGGAAGTGCGGGTTGTTGAAATTGAAGGTCTCGATTTACAGGCGGATGGCGGCACCCATATCAGCAATACATCTGAAGTTGGCCGGATCGAGATTGTAAACTACAAGAGCAAGGGTAAAATCAACAAACGGATTTATGTACGTCTGGTTGCCTAACATAACATGGATCGAAAAAATGTAGTCATCTGCGGAGCAGGAATTGCTGGAATCAGCACGGCGTACAACCTCGCTGTTCGGTACGGTTTGAAGGATGTTCTCCTGGTCGACGAACGTCCTCCGTTGAGTTTGACCAGTGACAAATCCACCGAATGCTACCGCAACTGGTGGCCGGGACCGGGCGACGCCATGGTAGGCCTGATGAACCGCAGCATTGATCTACTTGAAGACCTGGCTCAATCCACCGGTAATGCATTCCATCTTAATCGCCGTGGGTATTTATACTTAACGGGTAGTCCGGAAAAAATCCCCTCCATGCTTGCCAGCGCTGAGGAAATCTCGCGGCTTGGAGCCGGTCCCCTGCGTATTATCAGAGAAGACTCAAGTGACCCTCAATACATTCCACCCAAGCCACATGGATATACGGCTAGTCCGGATGGTGCAGATTTGATCCTCGATCGAAACCTGCTGCGACGGCATTATCCATACATTACTGAGAAGGCTATCGCTGGTTTGCACATCCGCCGGGCAGGTTGGTTCAGCGCTCAACAGCTTGGCAGCCTGCTTCTCGCCAAAGCAAAAACCCAGGGAGTACAGTTGCTCGAGGGGCGAGTTAATGGTATCGATCTTGAGCATGGACGGGTTTCTGCAGTTCATCTCGAGGGAGGAGAACGCATTCAAACACACCATTTTGTCAACGCTGCTGGTCCATTTCTGAGCCAAATTTCAGAGATATTCGAAATCCAGTTACCGGTATATTGTGAGCTGCATCTTAAAGTCTCGACCAATGATCAACTGAAAATCATCCCCAGGGAAGCTCCATTGTTAATTTGGAATGACGCCCAAAAATTGCCCTGGTCGAAGGAAGAGAGTGCATTTCTGGCCGAGGATCAAGATACTCGCTGGTTGCTGGAAGAATTTCCACCAGGAGTCCATACCCGTCCCGAAGGACTCGAGGATAGCCCAATAATTCTCATGCTTTGGGAATATCACACCTTAGAAGTAGATCCGGTTTGGCCGCTTCCATTAGATAGTGATTATCCAGAAATCGCCCTGCGCGGTCTGGCGACAATGATCCCAGAATTGAAGCACTATTTCGAGAAACCGCCACGACCATATCTGGACGGTGGGTATTACACGAAAACCAAAGAAAATCGTCCATTAATCGGTCCGCTACCTGTCGAAGGCGCCTGGGTTATCGGTGCACTATCCGGATATGGCTTGATGGCTTCATTAGCTGCTGGTGAACTTCTCGCTCTCCACTTGTTGGATAAAGATCTTCCAATTTATGCAGCAGCATTTGACCTCAAACGCTATCAAGACCCAGCTTATATAGATTTATTGTCTAAATTGGATGATTCAGGCCAATTGTAGATTTTCCTCCAGGAACAGTGGTTCACTCATTCGCTTCTCTGCCGAAGATTAGGAATAAATATTGACCTCAACAACCGTTGTTCTGCTGCAGATAAGCGCCTTTGGTGCTGACCAAATTAAGAATCAAGCCAAGGGCATTCAATATTGCCGCCAGGCCGCTCAACTTGGCGCTGATATTGCCCTCTTCCCAGAAATGTGGAATATTGGTTATACCTCTTTTGATCTCGATCAACCTGGCGCTCGTCAGGCATGGTTCGATCTGGCTATCGACCGCCAATCTGAATTTATTACAGCTTATCAAACGCTCTCCGCCCAGCTTAATATGGCGATTGCTTTAACCCACCTGGAAAACAGCTCCGGTTTACCTCACAACGTTGTTTCCCTAATCGACCGTCACGGTGACATTCTCTTCACATATGTCAAGGTTCACACCTGTGATTTTGATCCTATGGAAGCTGTCATCGAGTCTGGAGAAGAATTTTATGTTTCCACA
>SDBV01005450.1_pt1 | contig 17962 bp, 17 predicted proteins | sample 2277081 | NCBI WGS metagenome assembly SDBV01 (sample SAMN10402039, study PRJNA504765) | marine sediment metagenome | isolation source: marine sediment core GS10_PC15, 223 cmbsf | place: Arctic Ocean: Southern Knipovich Ridge | collected 2010 | reverse complement strand
TATATTGAGTTATGTTATTTTTTGTCGCTTGAAAAATCAATAAAAAAATCGCGACCCATTAATTAACAGGCCGCGATCGTAAAATTTACACAATATTCAAATTTACAGAAGAATTCCGCTACCTGCCGAGTATATCACCTCGCCAAGCCCAGCAGTTAACACTATTTGTGCGGTTATTATTCTTCATGATAGAGTCATTTAACCATAAAAACGATTATTTGTCAAGCATAAACACACTAATCGACCGAATAAAGGTAGATAATCAAATAATATGTTGAAAATTGAGAGAATAAGCAATATTATAATCGCAATAACATCTAACTATAAGATTACGGAAGGTTAAACATGGAGACAGCCGAAAAGATGGAAAGTAACGTATTACCACTAGATCTGAGTTTGAAACATAAAATAGCCGATATTTCGCTTGCCAAATGGGGCAGGACAGAGATGGAACTGGCAGAAAACGAGATGCCGGGGCTCATGGCAACCAGAGCCAAGTATGGCAAGGAAAAACCGTTAAAAGGTTTTAAGATCATGGGCAGCCTGCACATGACCATCCAGACTGCGATGCTCATCGAAACACTCGAAGCCCTTGGAGCAGACGTCCGCTGGGCATCGTGTAATATCTTTTCAACACAGGATCACGCCGCCGCTGCAATCGCAGAAAAAGGCACCTGTCCCGTTTTCGCATGGAAAGGCGAAACACTCGAAGACTACTGGTGGTGTACAGAAATGGCCCTTACCTGGCCAGACGGTTCCGGCCCGGATATGATCGTTGACGACGGCGGCGATGCAACCTTGTTCGTCATCCAGGGTAAAAAGTGCGAAGCAGACGTTTCGCTCTTCGACAAAACATACGACAACAAAGAGTTCGTAATGATAATGGACCGTCTGGCAGATAGTTGCAAGACAAGCAGCGACCGCTGGACAAAGGTCACTGATAATATCCGCGGCATCTCCGAAGAGACAACCACCGGCGTACACAGACTCTACCAGATGCAGGAAGCCGGCGAATTGCCGTTTGCCGCGATCAACGTAAACGACTCTGTAACAAAATCAAAATTCGACAACCTCTACGGCTGTCGAGAATCACTCGCCGACGGCATCAAACGTGCAACCGACGTAATGATCGCCGGCAAAGTCGTCGTCGTAGCTGGTTATGGCGACGTCGGAAAAGGATGTTCACACTCAATGAAGGCCCTCGGCGCAAGAGTAATGGTCACCGAGATCGATCCTATCTGTGCCCTCCAGGCAACAATGGAAGGCTACCAGGTAACGACCATGGAAGAAGCCGCTCCACAGGGTGACATCTTCGTAACGACCACCGGATGTTTCAACGTCATCAACAGCAGCCACATGGAACAGATGAAAAACGAAGCCATCGTTTGCAACATCGGCCACTTCGACAGCGAGATCGAAACCAGCTACCTGATCGACTCTCCCGACTGCAAAAGAGAAGAGATCAAGCCGCAAGTCGATAAGTGGACGCTTAAATCAGGCAGATCGATAATACTCCTTGCAGAAGGACGTCTCGTTAACCTCGGCTGTGCGACGGGCCACCCAAGCTTTGTAATGAGTAACAGCTTTACAAACCAGACGCTCGCACAGATAATGCTCGCAAAAGAAGACATGGGGCCCGGCGTATACACCCTGCCCAAAAAGCTGGATGAAGAAGTCGCAATGCTTCATCTCGACAGACTCGGCGCAAAGCTTACAAAGCTGACCCAGGAACAGGCAGATTACCTCAATATCCCAGTCGAGGGCCCATACAAGCCGGAACACTACAGATATTAAGAAAAACAGTTTGAAAATCTTAAACCGCAGGTTATAGTTTCTATGGTCTGCGGTTTTTTTTAGGTTAATTTAATGTACGAACACTTTGATCATCAAGCTGATATCGGAATAAAGGGCATTGGCAGTACCATCGACGAAGCTTTCGAGCAGGCTGCGATAGGTATGATGGCAGTGATATGCAACCCAAAGGCAGTCCTGCCCGAAAATGAGGTTAAGATCTTTTGCAACGCACCCGACGAAGAGTTTTTGCTCGTCGACTTTCTTAATGCTATAATATACGAGATGGCTGTGCGCAACATGCTCTTTGGAAAGTTTGAAGTAACCGTAACAGACGGCTGTGTTGAAGCAAAAGCATGGGGAGAAAAAAGCGATCCGGCAAAACACCAAACCGCCGTCGAAGTCAAAGGTGCCACCTACACCGAGCTGGAAGTAAAACAACAAGACGACAAATGGATCGCTCAATGCGTTGTTGACGTTTAGTCTAAACTGGAAAAAAATGGACACCAAACAGTTAAAGCAAATCTCTCAATTTTGTTTTGAACTGCCGCGTACTGGTAAAATGCGCGTGCCGGGCCGTCTCTTCGCATCGCAGGAACTTCTGCGCGACATGGACGAGATGGTTCTAAAACAAGTCGCTAACGTAGCCGCCCTTCCCGGCATCGTGGGATATTCATACGCCATGCCCGACGCACACTGGGGATACGGATTCTGCATCGGCGGCGTCGCAGCGTTCGACCCCGATAAAGGAGGCGTTATCTCTGCAGGCGGTGTAGGCTTTGACATCGCATGCGGCGTAAGAACCCTTCACACCAAACTAAAAAGCGATTGTCTTAGAGGCAAAGAAAAACAACTGGCTGACGCTCTCTTTAGAAAGATTCCCGCAGGCGTCGGATCCGAAGGGAAAATACGCCTTTCGCCTGCTCGCACCGATGACATGCTCATTGGCGGCGCTCAGTGGGCAGTAGAAAACGGCTACGGAACAAAAGAGGACCTCCGATTCACCGAAGAGAACGGCCGCATGTCCGGAGCAAAACCAAATCAAGTTTCTGATCATGCAAAAAAAAGACAACGCAACCAGGCAGGTACCCTCGGATCGGGAAACCACTACCTTGAAGTGCAAAAGGTCGTCGAAATTTACGACCAAAAGATCGCAAAAGCATTCGGCATAGAAAAAAACGACATCAAAATATCGATCCACTGCGGCTCACGAGGGCTTGGCCACCAGATCGGAACTGACTATCTAAAAACAATGGCACAATCTGCTGCCTCTCTCGGCATCGACCTCCCCGAACGCGAGCTTGCATGCGCGCCAATAAACTCAAAAGCAGGACAAAACTATCTCGGAGCAATGAGATGCGGAATTAACTGCGCAATGGCAAACCGACAGATGTTGATGCACCTCGTCAGAGAGGTTATGGCTGCCTTGTTCCCTGACTCACACATTCGGCTTCTCTACGACGTTTCGCACAACACATGCAAACTTGAAGAACATTCATTCAATAATAAAACCCGCAAAGTCTTCGTCCACCGCAAAGGCGCAACCAGAGCCTTCGGCCCGTCAAGCAAAGAACTGCCGCCGGAATACGCAAGCGTAGGCCAACCCGTCCTTATCGGCGGGACCATGGGGACAGCATCGTACATACTAGCCGGAACCGACCAGTCAAAGCAGATCGCCCTAAGCTCCGCATGTCACGGAGCAGGCAGAAACATGTCAAGAAGGGCCGCAACAAAAAAATGGTTCGGAAAAGACGTCATAAATAACTTAGCTGCCAACAACATCATAATCCGCAGCAACTCGATGCGAGGCATAGCAGAAGAGGCCCCCGGAGCATACAAGGACGTCGATGCCGTCATAGAAGCAACCCACAACGCAAAACTCGCCAAAAAAGTCGCAAAGCTGGTTCCCCTCATCTGCGTAAAGGGCTAAAAGATAAGTTTAATTGCCGCTGCTGTCGCCAGCACAAGCACCAACACCCGGAACACTTTCTGTGGCATCCTCTTTAACAGCACAATCCCCACCACAGCCCCAACTACAATAAACGGAAACAGCGTAAGATCGAGCTTCAAACTCTCTGCCGTGATAAGATCTAGCTTGGCACTAAACGGAACTTTCACCCAGTTTACAATAAAGAAAAACCACGCGCTTGTCCCCACAAATTCCGTCTTCGGTAAACCCGCCGTCAAAAGATAGATCACCATGATCGGCCCTGCCGCATTTGCCATCATCGTAGTTAGCCCTGCAGTAAAACCAAGCACCGCGATAAAAACAAATTTGCCCAAAACATTGCTCGCACCACCTCTGTTTTTCCGCACGTCGTTTATGTATCTTAGCGCCAGCATCACAAGAACGATAACACCGATAACAGGCTTAAGCTGCTGATCGCTGACCTTACCCATCGCAAAATATCCCGTCACGATCCCTGCAAGTGTCCACGGCATCAGCCGGGCAATGTGCCTCCACTGAGCATGACGACGGTAATACCCAGCCGAGAAAACATCCGCAAAGATAAGCAACGGCAGCAAAAGCCCCACAGACGCCTTAGCCGGCAAAACAAGTGCCAATAGAGGCACCGGAAGTATCCCAAGCCCGGGTATCCCCGTCTTGGAAAGGCCTACTATAAAAGCAGATAATGCAAGCAACGCCCACTGCCAGGCCTCAATTTCAAATCCAAATTCAAACATGAAAGTAATTTAACACGCCCGCGATCCAATAACAAGCCATTTCGCTCTTTACCCCTGCCAAGAAAACTATTGCCAAACCATCATCTTTTGCTTAAACTGTCTTTTCCGTGTTGTCATTCCCGCGAAGGCGGGAATCCATGTGTAACAATTACAATTTGTTTTACTTAGACAACTAAGCAGTCAAGTGGTTATCTGCCTTAAGGCAGCTCACTGGATTAAAAGACTTTGCAAAGAGAACAATAATGCCGGAAAAAGAAGAACTAAAATCGATGTCATTAGGCGATCACCTGGAAGAACTCCGTTCGCGCCTGATCCTGATCTTCGCAGGAGTGTTGCTCGGGCTCGTAATCTGCCTGTTTTTCGGTAAATTTTTCATCGGCATCCTCGAAACACCATTCAATAAAGCAATCGCCGGTTCTGAAACCACAAAGCAACTCCAAACAGTCCAGCCTGCCGAAGGCTTTGAACCTCCACTCAATAATGCGATTGCCGGTTCCGAAACCACAAAACATCTCCAAACAATAAAACCGGCAGAAGGCTTTCTTATGTACATAAAGGTCTGCCTCTTTTTCGGTTTGCTCGCAAGCTCACCATGGGTCTTTTGGCATATTTGGGGGTTCGTCTCGTCAGGCCTATACAAACACGAAAAGAAATTTGTCTACGCAGTCGTACCCGCATCGAGCATTTTGTTCATCACAGGTTCGCTTTTTTTCCTGATAATAATTGCCCCCCTTGCGATGAGTTTTTTCATGAACTTCAATCAGAAGATGCTAAGCGTTACTTCAGGCTGGACCCTGCAATACTACATGGACCTCGTACTCGGGCTTACTTTCGTTTTCGGCGCCGCTTTCCAGTTGCCCATCGCCATAATTTTCGCCGAGCGAATGGGCCTTGTCTCCGTCGAAGCACTCTGTAAAGGAAGAAGGTTTGTTATCTTAGGGCTCGTAATCGTCGCCGCAATGGCAACCCCCCCCGACGTAATATCCCAGGTGGCACTTGCACTGCCCCTCTACGTACTTTTCGAGGGCAGCATCCTGATATGCAAATTCCTCAGAAAGAGGAAAAAGTAAGCGACAAAACTTTTTGAAAATCGCTTTTACTGAAGATTATCGTTCACTGCATCGTCAACTTCTTTTTTCACATCATCGACAACATCGTTGACTTCGTCCTGAGTTTCCTTGACGCCCTTTTTAAATTCCGTAAGGCTCTTGCCAAGCCCGCGGGCTATCTCAGGCAAACGCCGTCCGAAGATCAGCACAGCGACGACCAATATAATTATCAGTTCCAAAGGACCGGGAGTCCAGAACCCAAGTATATTTGTAAGCTCTAACATTTAAATGCCCCTTATTCACTTTCATTAATATAACGTTAAACCCTATTCTACTACGTCAAAACACATCGGTCAATAACAAAAAAACTCATTTCCCTAAAGCTTTTGATATTTCGTCCGATAATACAATACGAGTAAAGCACCTTAAACGTCTAGCTTACATTAAAGGAGAACATCCAGATGGGCCGAAAATTGATTTTTAGTCCAATGAATGCTATAATCTCCAAAAATAATGATCCCCGGAAGACAACACGACGCTGTTTTCTGAAAAAAACCGCCACTTTCACCGGCCTGGTGCTATCGCCACTGAAACTAACCTCTGACGCATTTGCCATCGACCAGCAAATGGACTATCTGATCGCAAACATGTCATCTGCCGACCGAGCAACCGCAGGTATCTGCTCTTCAGCGTGTTCTTCGGCCTGCTCTACATACTGCTGTTCAGCCGCTTCCACCTGCTGCTCCTCAGCCTCCTCTATCTGCTGCTCTTCAGCCTCCTCTATCTGCTGCTCTTCAGCCTCCTCTATCTGCTGCTCTTCAGCCTCCTCTATCTGCTGCTCCTCAGCTTCATCAATATTTAGAGCTGATATTAATGGAGATAGGACCGTAGACGAAAATGACCTTAGAGCAATGGCCAGAGACTGGCTAAGTCCGGAAATATCTGCCAGATCGAACATCGACTGTTCGCATACGTGGATCCCAGGCAGTGCCGGCAGCATTATATCTGTCGACAACAAGGATTTTGCTGAGTTGCGCAAATACTGGGGAAAATCGTATTAAAACGCAAGCAGCACCGTTTTTAATTTCGCCGGTTACATCAGAGCATACAATAACAAAAACCTAATTTCCCCGTAAACAATCCCGCGTTTACACCGTATAATCCGCGTCCGAGCCAGGCAAAATCCCGAAACATTCGACAAAATGGACAAATCGAGATTGACGGGCATTATATTATTATATAAACTAACCTCTTAACAGGACAGGTTAATTAAATCCGAGGATTTATGTCAGATAAACGCGAAGAATGTGGAGTATTCGGGGTATATGGCGATCCGGATGCGGTCCAGAAAACATATTTCGGCTTATACAGCCTACAGCACCGGGGGCAGGAATCGGCAGGTATCGCCTCCAGCGACGGCGAATACATTAACTGCTTTACCGGAATGGGGCAGGTCGCAAGGGTTTTCCGTTCTACACGAAAAGTGCTCGAAAAGCTCTCCAACCCGATCTCGATCGGCCACGTCAGATATTCGACCGCAGGTTCCAGCAACAAAGTAAACGCCCAACCCCTCCTCTGTGAATATTCCAGGGGACAGGTCGCAGTCGCCCATAACGGAAACCTTATTAACGCATCAATGCTCCGCGACGAATATGAGGCACACGGGCACATTTTCAAGTCAACAAACGACACTGAGATCATAACACACTTGCTCGCGAAACCGACGCACGTTACAAAACCTGACTCGCTCGGACATGTGCTAAACCATCTCCAGGGTGCATACTCAATTCTGTTTTTGTTCAACAACAGGATCGAAGCCGCACGCGACCCTTTCGGAATTAGGCCCTTAAGCATCGGAAAAACAAAAGAAGGTCATTATTGCGTCGCTAGCGAATCGTGTGCATTTGACGCCATCGAAGCAGAGTTCATACGCGACGTCGAACCTGGCGAGATCGTAACACTCGATAAAAACGGTTTATCAAGCAGGTTCTTCGTAACTCCGGGAACGGTAACACCTGCCCACTGCATGTTCGAGCATGTTTATTTTGCAAAACAAAGCAGCGTCATCTTCGGCGAAAGCGTACACAACGTCAGAAGAAAATGCGGCGAAAGGCTCGCAATAGAATTCCCCGTAGAAGCTGACATCGTAATACCCGTACCGGACTCGGGAACCTCCGCAGCCGTAGGTTATGCCAAACAAAGCGGGATACCGTTCGACATGGGTTTCGTCAGAAGCCACTATGTCGGCAGATCTTTCCTTTCGCCCACACAGGAGCTAAGGGATCTCGCTGTAAGGCTAAAGCTCTCGGTCGTTAAAGAAGTCGTAAAGGACAAACGCGTCATCGTCGTAGACGACTCTATCGTAAGAGGTACGACAACAAAAGGAAAGATCGTCTCACTTAGAGAAGCCGGCGCAAAAGAAATACACCTCAGGGTCGGCTGTCCGCCTGTTAAGTGCCCATGCTTCTACGGCGTAGACTTCCCGACAAAAGAAGAACTCGTCACAAACAACAGAACTCTCGACGAGATCGCAGAGTTCATCGGCGTAGACTCCATCGGATACCTCTCACTGGAAGGATTGCTCGCATGTGCGAAGTTGCCTGCCGACCATTACTGCACCGCATGCTGGTCGGGAAAATATAAGATACCGGTAAACACCGTCGTAAACAAGTTCTGCATGGAAAAACATCAAAGACAGCTTTTCGACGACGAGGATGCTTGATCGGAATATAAAGGATTAAAAAGATCATGGCCAAATTTATCAGCTACGAAGAATCGGGAGTAAGCATCGACGCTAACGACGTTATGGTTGAGCGCATCAGCCGCTCCGTCGCAAGAACCCACGGGCCGCGAGTCGTAAACATGAAAAACGGATTCGCAGGACTCTTTCGCCTCGACTTCAACGAAAAGCTTTTCAAGAAAAATTACAAAAACCCCGTACTCGTCTCATGCACCGACGGAGTCGGAACAAAGATAAAAGTCGCCCAGGCCATGAAAAAGTTCGACACCGTAGGCATCGACCTGGTCGCCATGAGCATTAACGACATGATCGTTCTCGGCGCAGAACCCCTCTTCTTCCTCGACTACCTCGCAGTTAACAAGCTCGTCCCGGAAGAGATCGCACAGATAGTAGAAGGCATCGCCACAGGCTGTAAGCTCTCAGACTGTGCCCTCATCGGAGGAGAAACCGCTGAAATGCCCGATATATACAGAAAAAACGAATTTGACATGGCAGGCTTCGCCGTTGGGATAGTTGAAAAAAACCGCATCATCGACGGCTCTGCCGTTGAAAAAGGTGACGTGATCCTGGGCCTCGCCTCCAGCGGAGTCCATTCTAACGGATATTCACTCGCAAGACACATCTGCTTTAAAAAGCTAAAACACAAAGCCAAAGATCGTGTCAAAGACCTGGACAACAAAATGATCGGCGAAGTACTCTTAGAGCCGACAAAAATTTACGCCAAGTCGATCGTCCGGCTTCTCGGTAAATATAAGGTCAAAAAAGTAGTGCACGCCATGGCAAACATCACAGGCGGCGGACTCGTAGGCAACGTACCAAGGGTACTGCCCAAAAACTGCAACGCAGTCATAAACAAATCCGCCTGGGAGGTCCCTGCCATCTTTAACTATATGCAGAAAAAGGGCCCGGTAAAGGAAGAAGAAATGTTCCGCGTCTTCAACATGGGCATCGGGTTCGTAATGCTAGTAGCCCCGGACTTTGCAAACTCGATCACAAAAAAACTGACAAAATGCGGAGAAACCGTATACCGCCTCGGAACCATCCAGGCAGGTACAGGCAAAGTCAGATTTAAATAGCTTTACCGGCCAATCAGCGAACTACAATAAATTATCAACTCACGGCCTCTTTTGACGAAATCTTCGCTACAGGCTTATTGATCTCTTTGATAGCAATATTAGATTTTTTATTGCACGCCTTAGGGCACTCACCCGTCCAGCAGTACATGCACATTTTCTCTTTCGGAATACCCACAGCCTTGACCATGTCGTCGACAGTTTGATACCTCAGCGTTGTAACCTTCAGATCGTCTGCGATCCAGTCGATCATTTTTTTGTATTTTTCAGTTGTATGGTCCGTATACTCGGAAACATCCTTAAGGTCATGCCCCTCAATGGCATGGATAGCTCTTCGTGCAGCCAGCTCATGGATCGAACGTGTCGAAAGGTTGAACTTGCACGGGAACATCAGCGGAGGACATGCAGGCCTTACGTGAAGTTCCTTAGCGCCGCGGTCCCAAAGCTTCTTGATAGTAAAGTTCTTCAGTTGCGTACCTCTAACAATAGAGTCCTCACAGATAACAATACTGTTGCCCTCGATGACCTCTTTGATCGCGATAAGCTTCATCTTTGCGACAAGGTCACGCGTCTTCTGTGACGGCGGCGTATAGCTCCGGCCGTATCCCGACGTATATTTAACCAACGGCCGACGGAACGGCTTCTTAGACTCCATCGCATATCCCAAACCGTGCGCCAAACCGGAATCTGGAACTCCGCAAACCACATCGACATCAATATCAGTGTCCTTCTTTGCCATGAACCTGCCGCATTTTTCACGCACGATCTCCGCATTGATCCCCTGGTAGTTCGACGCCGGGAAACCGGTATATATCCAAAGGAACGTGCACACCTGGTTTATATCCGACGAACCCGGCCGTCGCTGCACAACACCATCCTCATTAACAAGCACGATCTCGCCGGGCTCGAGATCTTTAACGACTTCAAAATCAAGATTATTGAACGCAGATGTCTCGCTCGTCACCGCCCACGCGTCGTCTTTTTTACCGACTATAAGAGGGTTATATCCATGCCTGTCGCGGGCGGCATAGACACCCGTACGGTTCAGCAGCAGCAGCGAACACGATCCCTCGATCACACTGAACATCTTTTCGATACCGTCGATAAGCGTGTCCCCCTGGTTAATAAGCTTTGCGATAAGCTCGGTTGTATTGACCTTCTTTTTGCTCACTTCGCTAAAAGATAACCCTTCTTTAAGAAGCCCCGACATTAGCTCGTCTTCATTTTCAACGATCCCATTAGTTGCCAGGCAGAACGGGCCGAACTTGGAGTTCAAAAATATCGGCTGCTCGTCTGAACCGCTGATAACACCGATTCCCTTGTTGCCTTTCATATCTTTCAAGTCGTCATGGAACTTCGATTTGAACTGGCTTTGGCTAAGCACATGGATCTGACGCATGAACCGGGTCCCAAGAACTGCAACTCCGCCAAACTCCGTCCCTAAATGCGAATGATAGTCTGTACCGTAATAAAGATTATCCGCACAATCGCCTTTTGAAACCACACCAAAAATCCCGCTCATACCTGTATCTCCTTAATGAAATGGGTTACTGTGAAAAAAGCTCTCCGAAGGCTTTATGTTACTGCAAATCTTAGAATAGCAGACTTGGCAAAGAAATGCAAACCGCAAAACAGAATACTCCAAAAATGAATGAAAAAATTGCTAACAACAGCCTGTGATTTCTTATATTGATTAAAAATACAAAGTTTATAAGATCAATCTGCAACACAACGGCTTCTAATTCTTGCCAAACAACAATGCTTGTCTCGGCTTTGGCGCCCGTGTTATGCTGCATTTATGTCGTGTAACGTCCGCATTTTTGCATCCGCATACTTTCACTTCAACCCCATATTCTGCCGCAATATCAGCGATCCTGTCATGCGATTCCTCACGTATCGCACGCGGAAGCACCTTTATTCGTGACTCCTGCATGCCGAAAGGTATCAGTTCGCCATCAGCATAAGGCCGTAATATCCGAGCCAGGAGCGATTTGTTTGTAATATATTTTGCAAAACTTTTCTCGATAGCCTCACGAAGATAAAAATAGCTCACCGCCGCCATCTCGCACCCCACCGCCGAAATACTCTCAAACAGTTTTGCTATATCCTCATCCGAATCCGTCAAACCATAGATCAATGGATCAACCCGAACAGAAGTATCAACACCGATAGAAACAAGGCTTTGCAAAGTCGCTAGTTTTGCTTTCACCGTAGGCGTCCTCGGCTCAAGTATTATTCGCATACTCTCGTCAACTGTATCGATACCGATCTGTCCGAATACAAGATTTGGGTTCTCTGCAAAAAGCTCCAGAAATTTAACCGGAACAACACCCTTAGTCAAAAACTCAACACCGATCCCGAAAGAAAGAATTTTCTTCATCGTTTCATACGTTATCTCAAGCACTTCAGGTATCGCCTGAAACGCATCCGACGACGGCGAAAAATATATCGATATAGGCTTTTTCCTTTTACGGAGAAGCTCTGAAGTGATTTTTTCAACAGTGTTGGAATATATGATCACACGCTCGTCGCCCGGATATTCCGAATACCCTTTCGCATAGCAGTAAACGCAACCGTGCATACACCCCTTGGTCATGTTGACAGTACATATCCTGGACAGGCACGGCAGCTTAGAAGACGTCAATATATCGCTCTTTCGCTCCTGAAATTCTATTCGCATCAGAACATTAAAACCGCAGTGTAAAATTTTTGCAAGAAACACCGCCACACAGTGACACCTGTATGTCACCGACCGCCAAAATCCCAAGGCAATGCCGAATGACCACCTGGCCGCGAACCAAACACCACACCCCAAACTACAAACCGCCACGATCTAAACGCACATCACTTAGCCAACTTGTAAGCCAGGAGGTTCTCTGCCTAAAGGCAGCGGCCCTTCCAGGGCAGATAAACAACTCGCTCCCAAGCCGTTTTCATCCGCCGACTTAAGGTCTTGCCCCGCTCTTGAGGCGTAATATCACGATTATACCCGGGCCGTATAGCAACATGGCTCGTCATCAAATGCCGTCGTTTTTTCTCCGTCTTCAGCATATCAAGGTCTCCAAAATTCTACTAAACAACCATTTCTTTATTAATTCATACGGCCGAAACCCCCTTTTGCACGAAATAAATAGCTAAAAATAAAAAAGTTAGATATTTATCAAACTTCTTCTTGACTCGTTAATTTTTCATGGTATAATACGATTGACTTAGTAAAGTCAGCATCGGACCCAGAAGGGTCACCTGTCGCGTCGTAGTCTCGACGAAGACGGAAGCATCGACCAGCAGGTCAGGATTCAGGTCAAGAGACCACACCAGGCAAGCATGCCAAGAGTAGTGTTAGCAAACACAAGTTAGCATTTTCGCGCACAGCCCCGAAGGGGCGATAGATTAATAGCCGGGGTGCGTACCCCCGGTATAAGCAACGCCGGCTTGTCCGGCCTCCACGCCATTAGGCCGGTCGCCCAGAGCGACCTAATGGCCCAGTGACCTGTCGCAACGAAGCTCGAAGAGCGAAGAAAAAAGCGAAACAATAAATACTGGAGCTTAAGACTGAAATGAAAACAAACCCAATTTTAGACACCCCATTTTGGGGCCAAAAACAAGACAATCTGTGTTTAAAGGTTAAAAACGATGCCCAAAAAAAACACAATTATGCAAAACAAACCCAATTGGCAATCTTGCTATAAATAAAGGAATCGCCTCTACAATGACGATTTAGGCTTATAGAACAATTGGAGAATCTGGTGGAAATAGCATCAAACGGACATCATAAGATCGACTTCGACTTCAAGCGTATCTGCGTCAAGCTGATATTCGCCGCGGCCCTCTACACCGCCTTAGGCCTCTACCTCTACCTGCCCTACCTCGATCGCCTGACGGACCGTCTGGTGCTCTTAGCGTCCATCGTCGCCGCTCTCGGCTGTTTCGTCATCTCCACGCGATGGATAGGCTCATTTGCCGCTGAGCTTCTCACAGGGGCCGTCTACGGCTTTTGCCCCTTCGTCCTGGGCTTTTCAGCCTATCATTCGCTGGCAATGCTCCCAGCCGCTGTGATGCCATGGCTCTTTTGCCCTGCTGTCTTCTACAACGCCCGCAAGCGGAGTTCCCGCCTCCAAAACGTCATCGGCATTGCCCTTTGCCTTTTGCCGTTCGCTGTTATGGCCGCTTTCTTTACGTTTCTCTCATCGCAGCGTCTCTTTCCCGTCCCGGTTGCTTTCGGTTTTGATGCTGGCAGCATTGCCGGCCTCGTAGCCCCGCTTACACTTAAGCCGCACACATTCATCACAGGCCTGTACCACGTCCCGCTGGCAATGAGCCTGTGCGGGCTGATGATCTATATAAGGTCCCGCCGCTACAAAATAATGCTTATCGTAGCCCCCGCCCTTGTACTCGCCATAGGTCAGCCGATCTTCGAGACCCCGCCGGTGGTCTGGGGGCTGGTAGTGATGCTCTTCGCGTCGGTCCTAGCCGGCCTCGGAACCCAGTCGCTGGCTCTTGCCGGAAAGAACGATTCAAGGTGGATCCTGCTTTGCATACTGATCATCTGTGCAGTTGCTGCTCTAACCCTGCTGCTTTCACAACAACTGGGCTTTATCTACGCTCAAACCGCGAGGATCCATTCGCTGGTTGTGGTGCTGCTGGGGATCGTTTTTCTGCTGGCAGAATCGGGATTACGTCTCAGGAGTTTCCGTTGGTCGCTTCTTATCGCAGCCGTCACTGCCGACCTGCTGCTCGGTGCAAGGTTTATAATCGACACGCTGTTATAGCTATTTCTTGCTCGGCGTCGGAACCTCCATCCCAAGCTCTGCCAGAACCTTTTGCATGTCTTCCCAAACGCGCCTGCGGTTGTCCGGCGAATAGCTCCTAAGCAAATACGACGGGTGGTAAGTTGCCATAAGCTTCACAGGCTCCTCGTCCGGCGAGAAGTAATAATCGTGGAACCTTCCCCGCAGCCGTCCTATAGCTTGTGTCGTTTGCAGCAGCGTCTTAGCTGCGTGAGCACCAAGCGCTATAATGATCTCCGGCCGAATAAGGGCTAGTTGTGCATTCAGGTATGGCTCGCACTGGACTATCTCTTCTGGCTTCGGGTCGCGATTACCGGGAGGACGACACTTTAGGATGTTGCAAATGAACACATCTTTCCGCTCTAAGCCCATGGCGTTGATTATCTTAGTCAGCAGCTTCCCGCTTCTGCCCACAAATGGCCTGCCTTGGGCATTTTCGTCGGCTCCGGGTGCTTCACCGACAAATACTATTCTCGCATCGGGGTTGCCTTCTCCGGGTACGCCATGGGTGCGTGTTTCGCCAAGTCCGCACTTGCAGCATTTGTTTATCTCATCAGCAAGCTCTTTAAGCGATTTACCTGTTTGCGCGTCGCCAGGGCTCTCCACAAGCTCTGGGGCAGACTTACCCTTTAAGCCGAAGTCGCCGGCAAAGAACTCGTCAACTTCAAGCTGTTGCTGTAATACCTTTTTTAGATCGATCTCTTTTCCCATAGATCGTTAGTTTAGCCATAATCGCGGCTAATATCAACTTTATATTTGCTTTAAAGGCCTAAAAACAGAATCTCAGGGTTGATTATTAGATGTGGTAATAGTATAATTGGTATGGTTAATTGATTCTTTATAGGGTGTAAGCATGAATTTTGAAACGATCCAGGTATTCTGCGATCTTGTTGAATTGCAGAACTTCTCTCGTGCTGCTGAAAAGCACGGTGTGAGCCAGTCTGCGGTCTCTCAGCAGATCGCACAGCTTGAGCTGGCATACAAAAGCCAGCTAATAAACCGCAAAAAGCGTCCGCTGGGGCTTACGCCCGCAGGCGAGGTGTTCTACCACGGCTGTAAGGACATCCTCGAACGGCACGAAAAACTCAAAAATGATGTCAACGCTCTTTACGACTCGCCAAGCAGGATCAATATCTCAGCAATATTCAGCATCGGCATGCATACGCTTCAGCCGTTCGTAAAACAGATGATGTCTCGCTTCCCCAAGGTCAACGTCCATGTTGATTATTTAAGCTCGGCACAAATCTACAGCCGCGTACTTGAGGGCAAAAGCGACATCGGGCTAGTTGCTGTTCCGAAAAACGCAAGAAACATCGACATCTATCCGCTGGACAAGGAACCGCTGGTACTTGTATGCAGCCCGGAACATGCTTTCGCAAATAAAAAATATATCGATGTACACGAGCTTCAGGGCGAGCAGTTCATAGGATTTGAAAAAAATATCCCGACCGAGATGCTTATAGACAATATCCTAAAACAGAACGATGTTTCCGTTCGTAATGTAATGGAATTCGATAATACCGAGACGATCAAACGGGCGGTCGAGATAAATGCCGGCGTAACCATTCTTCCCGAACCTACGGTGGGTGCTGAGGTCGATAACGGAACGCTAAAGATCGTGCGTTTTACAAATGAGAATTTTTACCGCCCTACGGGTCTTATAATACGCAAGAAAAAGAGCCTCACCATCGCAGGCAGATATCTTATCGAACTGTTGAACAAAAAGAGCCAAATATGATAAAAACAGTGATTTTCGATCTTGACGGTACGATAACCGAGCCGTTCTTCGATTTTGACGCGATACGTCAAGAGATGGGAATAAGTGACAATGCGCTCTCGATCCTTGATGCGTTTGAGCAGATGAGCAGTGAAGATCGCAGGTTTGCCGAGGCTATCCTCAAAAAGCATGAAAACGCCGCTGTGAGCGAATCGACGCTCAACAAAGGCACAGAGAAAACCCTTGATGCGCTACGGCAAAGCTCTATCAACATCGGGATACTTACACGAAACACGAAAGATAACACCGCAAAAGTTGCCGAAAAACACAACCTTAAGTTTGACGCCATTGTCGACAGAAATGACGGTCCCGTAAAACCCGATGCGTTTGGTGTTCTAAAGCTTTGCAGCATCTTCTCGACGCGGCCTGATGAAACTCTGGTTGTCGGGGATTACCTTTATGACCTGCTATGCGCTAAGGCCGCCGGTGCGTTTGCCGTGCTTATGAAAACGCACAAAAACTCACAGGACTTTGAAACGCATGCCGATTACGTAATATCCACACTTGACGAAATACTGGAAATAATCGAAAATAAGAAAAACCAAAACTGACTGCGGGTAAATAATGTATAAAAATATTTCGATCATCCTGACTTTCTTATCGCTATGGCCGATGTGCTGCCAGGCCAGCAGCAACCTTAAGACTCGCGAACCTGACATCGTAAAAATCCTGCCTAAAAAGGATTCTCCCGAACAATCCAAACTTGAAACGGTGCTTGAGAAACTTAACGCCGTGACGGATAAACTGACTTCGCTTGAGGCAAAGATCGAATACCTGTTCATACAGGATCCGGAGATGCTCGACTCGCAAACTTTGCAAAAAGGCGATATCTACTACGCCAAGGATGACGACGGTTCCAGGTTGCGGGTTAATTTCAAAATCAGGCAGCAGGATGATGACAAACAACAGGCATACCGTGAGGAATTTATTTTTGACGGCGTGTGGCTAACCCGCATCGACTATAACCTTGAAAAAATTGATTATTATCAGCAGGCGGCGGCAGATCAGCCTTTGGATGTTTTCGAGTTTATCAGCCATAATTTCCCGATGGTCGGTTTTACGGATACAGAAAAACTTGACAAAGATTTCGACATTGAGCTTATTGACGATAACACAAGTAAATACAAAGACTTAACACAAGTTCATCTTGATGTAAAAAAAGGTTCGATCTACGAAAAAGACTACAAGTATATTGATTTTTGGATAGACAAGAAGGTATTTTTACCTACACGGATGATGGCGATATCGACAGAAGGCGATGTACATGATACAAGTTTCCTTGAAATTAAAATTAATAAAAAATTAAAAAACAGCGTTTTTAACGTTGAAACTCCGAAACATTTCAGTGAAAATAGAGTTCCGATAGAAAAGGATTAGATGGCGCATCGACGCGCAGTTTTAAGTGTACCTTATAGAGTTGGAAACGATCAAAATGGCAAACGGACTTGTAATCTATTATTCACGCAGCGGCAATACCAAGCAGATGGCTAAGGTTATCAGCGAAGCGATGGCTGGGGCTAACCTTCCGACAAAATGCAAAAACGTATCTGATGTGAGTCTGGACGATCTTGTCGCCGCCGATGCTATCGTTGTTGGTTCTCCTACTTACTATGGGCACATGGCTGCTGAAATAGTGGCCCTTTTTGACGCATCCGTGAAGAAACACGGTAAGCTTGATGGCAAAATAGGTGCTGCCTTTACCAGTTCTGCCAATATTGGCGGCGGGAACGAAACGACATTGCTTAATATACTGACAACGCTGATGATACACGGAATGATCCTTCAGGGCGACCCTCAGGGCGATCACTACGGGCCGGTCTCTATCGGTAAACCGGATGACCGTGTGGTTGCTCAATGCTCGCGACGCGGACAACGAATAGCCGAACTGACTCTGAAGCACTTTGGATAAGTACTATCGATTTTTATATAAAACCAATTTTTTTTATAAAAAAAAGGGTTTTTTTTTGACAAGACAGCGAATGAGTGTTAGGCTTTTCGCATAATTAATTAATGGGACTTGGGTTATCTTCAATGGAGGCAATTTTAATGCAGGAATACGA
>SDBV01005449.1_pt1 | contig 17964 bp, 20 predicted proteins | sample 2277081 | NCBI WGS metagenome assembly SDBV01 (sample SAMN10402039, study PRJNA504765) | marine sediment metagenome | isolation source: marine sediment core GS10_PC15, 223 cmbsf | place: Arctic Ocean: Southern Knipovich Ridge | collected 2010 | reverse complement strand
TGGCCAGTCGAAGTCGTGCCATAGGGCTCGATCTGCTTCATCAGATTCGGGATGGGTTTTGAATTCACTGGGACCCATAGTGCTGTCTGTGATTCCTTTTTTTCTCATTTCGTCATATTTCCCGTCATAGCATTCCTCTCCCGGACGAATGTGACTGTCGCCGCAGTCCAGCTCGCCTTTGTCGGTATCACTCATGTGATCTACAAATTTCTTGGCCAGTTCGATGATCTTGTCGGGATCTTTCAGTCCGGTCTCGTCTTCGATGTGCCGGGTGAGCTGTAGGAACTTGCCCATCTCGGGACCGGGTTCGAAGCCCCTCTGAATCAGATCGCGTCCTTTGACTGTATCGTCCAGAGATTTCTGGCCGTGTGGGGTAGCTTTTAGGACGTATTCGTTCGCTTCTTGCATGAACTTGTCTTGCCGGGTAGTGTCACGTCGTATTGCCTTCTCGGTGGTGCGTCCCAGGGTGTCGGACTTGGATACGGCTGCCAGCAATTCGAAACTCACACCTGCCTCGTTCAGTTTGCGAGCCAGTCTTCGGTAACCGCCCCCCTTCGCGCGCTCGGGCATGAGCACGGGGCGCAAATGGCTCGCTACCAAAGTTGCCACTTGATTGGTCAGTTCCTTCGGGGCGCGCATTCGATTCATGAACTCTCTGGCGGGGGCTTCTCCGCCCTCTTCGTGACCCAGGGACTTCACTACCCCTTCGCCCAGATCTTGAGTGAACTCGGGTTTGCCAAAATCGTGAGCCAGGGCTCCAAACATGAGCGGCAAGTCGAACGCAGGATCACCTGTACGTTGGCGAGCTGCCTCGTCAATTACCATCATAGTGTGGATGTAGACATCGCCTTCCGGGTGGTGATCTTTGTCCTGTGGAACACCTTGCAGAGCCGCTATTTCCGGGAAGTAGCGCAGGAGGTTGGCCTCTCTAAGGACCTCTACACCCTTAGAAGGTTTCTTGCCCTTCAGGAGCATCTTCTGGAACTCTGTGAAGATCCTCTCACCGGGAAGCTGCTCAAGGGGCTGTGCGGCCACCAATTCAAGAGTCTGTGGTTCCACCTCAAAATCGAAGCGAGCTGCGAACTGAGCCACCCTGAGGGCTCGTAAAGGGTCGTCAGAGAAGGTGTTGGGATCAGCGGCCCGCAAAACGCCGTTTTTGATGTCCTCCATTCCCCCGAGGGGATCTATAATTTCTCCGGTCAACGGATCCTTGCTGAGAGCGTTGATGGTCAGGTCTCGGCGACGAGCGGCCTCCTCGACTGTCATAGTCGGATCAGGGACTACATCGAAGCCCTTGTGACCCTCACCAGTTTTCTTCTCTCGGCGGGGCAGAGCTACGTCCCATCCTAGTTCCTGTAGAGTCAGAACCCCGAATTGCTGTCCGACTTCCTTGACGTTTCCGAATCGTTTTAGGATCTCATTGACCTTATCACCGGGCAGACCGAAGATCTCGAAGTCTACATCTTTGCTGTCGAATCCCAGGATCTCATCGCGAACGATTCCACCTACCAGATAGGCTTTTCCGCCCTCGGCTTCGATGGCTCGCGCGAACGCTTGGATCATGGGGTCTTGTACGGGTTCAGTCACGTCTTTTATTTCCTATTTCCTATACTTTAGAGTTTCATAGAGATTCTGGGTTCTAATTCTATGACAATTAGAGCACACTAATTCGCATCTCTTCAGTTCTTCTTGAATACGCTCATCACTGGCGTTATCTCTCATCAACTTGCTTATCGAGATATGCCCGGGTGAACTGTCAATATTATCGAAATCGAAAGCGCAAGTAGGAAAAGTCTGTTTACAATCGTGACACGCTCCGCCAAATTGTTGTACAAATCTCTCTTTTCTCTCCATTTTGCGAACTCTATTCCAATGTCTATTGCAATAGCCATTGTTGTAGTGCTTATTAGTGCATCCACCAATAAGGCACTTTTGTTTTCCGTCCACTTTAGGTTTGTCTATTAGAACATCGTTTTTGCTTCTGCTGTAATGAAAGTTACAGTACCCATTGCCTTTATGTTTTTCTTCGCAGTGTTCTAGTTCACACGTCCTCATAATTACCTCGGTCTTTTAAGGAATACAGCTCTAATGAATTCGCTATCTATGTGCTTAGTAGCGTCGGAGTCAGATCCAAGCTGGATGACCGGCGTTGTAACCCCAGCTAGATTAGCTGGTAGAGCTGTAGAGACATCGGTGGCGACAATCTGTCCATCGAATGAGATTCTCATCAATGGTGCTGAGCTACTCCACTCTACCACTACTTCGGAGATAGCTCCGCTGACCCAGGCCGGGGCTGTGGCAGTGGTCAGTAATTCAGTGGTAGTATCATCTGCAATCAGGAATGTCAGTTCGCCCGTGGGTTCTACCCTCAAGGCGGAACCGTTCAACAGTGTCCCGGGTGACCGGCTATCATAGATGTACTTCTCTTCCGTGGGGGTACCCTGGAAACCAATGGCCATGCTGATGACAACCGCACCCTCTTCCAAATCAAATGGAACGTCCGGTGCGAAGCTAAGGTTATCCTTGACCCTAGATTCGTCGGACAGAACTTGACTGGTTGCGAACGGAGTTTGGGTCATACTGGGCAATGCTGTAATGAGAGTGACGAAATCACCTTGTTCCACGGAACCGAGTTGTAGTCTCCAAGTGATCTTCTCGGTAGTGGGCGGGTAGTCAGATAGCTTAGCTGATATGCTAAACGGTCTCACGGGGCGAGCGTTGAACATGTCGTTTACATCCAATATCTGAGACATTGAGGTAAGCTCTCGATCAGCGAAGTCATAAAAGGTGAAGACCAACTGGGCATCGGTAATGGAGGTAGTTTCTGTATCTTTAGTCATTCCAGCGAGGATGGACAAAGATATAGGTTTGGTAATGACAAAATCAACTGGTGTCGTTATACCTACGCTGGCGGTATTGAATGGAGAAATAGACGTTGGAACTGCGCCGTTGAGTTGCAAAGTCCATGCTTTGGCGTCAAAACCTTCACTCTGGAGAGTCGGTAACTTGGTCGAGATGACAGCTATGCCGGGCGAGTTAACTAGGTCGTAACCCGAAGGATAACCATTGACAGCTTGCTGTAGATATTGGTTGTTAGGCAGAAGTTCGGTAGCTGCCTGTTCCACAAATGTAGATGTACCAAGTTCCCACGGTGGAGTGTCGATGGGTTGGAGCACAAGAACGCCGGTCTTAGGCATTAGCCTGTCTCCTCCGCCTAGGTAAGTTAGGCTTCCCGGCAATCTTTCATCGGATTGCACCTCAGCTAGTTGCTCGAATTGGAGATCTGCATACACGGTATTCACTATAGTCTGGTCAGGGATAACAGTGTTATCATCACCTAGCTCCGGGATGTGGTGCGGAAACTGATTGATGCCTTGTCCATCTCGCTGTGCCTCCTTGTCAGTGTGCCAGGAACGGTTTTCTGTATCGCCAATTACCGAGGTAGAGGGTTGGTCACTGAATGTTCCTTCTTCCGGCAGAACAGTGGTCGTAACTTCGAGATCAGGACTCTGACCAGATATCTCCACTGTGGCCCTAGCCTCCAGATTAACTGTTACGGCAGGGTTGATGAAGAAGATGGCGAAGAAGCCATCTGCATTGGCATACGTCTTATCGAAGTCTACGCTTTCGAGAGCGATCTCTTGGAGACCTGTCTCGGGCCGAGTGAAGACGTTAAATAATTGAATGGTACCCGATAGTACGTCCTGGGGGTGGTACAGATTATCGCAGTCGTCGGTAACATACAATTGTACCTTGACAACGTTGCTGTCCACGTTGTAGTGCGCTGCGATCTTTATATCTCGTGTCATAATATGTCATCGCTAAAAAGGGGCGGGACGGTAACCGCCCCGCCCCCAAGGTTCAGCCTAGCTGCCCGATTACTCGGTTTTGTCTGTCTTCTTGTCGTTCTTCGCAAAACCCCAGTTCCAACCCAGGATGTCAACCACCTTTCGGATCTTGGCAATCCATGAGTCGTCCTTGGGGGAGGGTGTAATAGCAGCCATAGCGGCAGCAGCCGTTACGGTTGAAGTCAATACTAGCCAGATTGCCACTTTGTTAGCAAGCACTTGTTGCCAGAACTGACTTAGCTCTTCCACCCCGTTCTCCTCTGATTACTTCCTTACGGAAGCGCTTCAGGGGCAGTGGCGAAGAAGTCGATGACAGTCTGACTTAGACCGAGGCCAAAGTAGTAGTCAACTCCTGCGGCCACGGCAATGGCGACAGCTACGACGATCTTGTTATCCTTCAACTTTTGTAGCATTGTGTTCTCCCTATGTTGATGAAACGTGCTCTTACCAGAGATAATCAGTTACAGGATTCCGATGTTGCTTAGAGTCTGTATGATATCTCCGCTTTGGAAACTCTGAAGAGGGAAAGTGAACCGATGCAAAGCCCTGAATCCCATAGGCTTTCCTGCGAAGACGCCGACCGGGCTGTTAGCTCGGACGTAGGCGATCTTGGCGGGAGAGACGTTGGAATCCATGAAATCCTTGAACCTGTTAATCGCCTCCGCCAGCATGGGTGCGTGGTCGTAATCTAGGGTGACCGTTTGGCCCGAGAAGGCGAATCCGAGATCCACTTCCATGAGGTACTGGGCGTTTAGACCGTACCACGCAGAGGCCAGCAGGACGAAAGCGTTGAATTGAGATCCGGCGATGAAGCTAAGTTGCCAGCCCGTAAACGGATGAATTGTGTTGATGATCTCTAGACCACGATCGAGGTACTCAATCAGATCCGAATCCTCATATGCCTGTACTCGTCCACGCTGCTTTTGGAACTTGTCGATGAGCTGTCGTAGCTGCACTGTCATGTTCAAGATTTGTCCGGTTACCGATCGAACGAGTTGGAATTGAGTTTCTAAAGCAGCACCGGCATTTTGCCTGCTTTGCCAAAGTGCAATGTACGCGGAGTTGTTTTTCAGAAGTCCGGGAGCTATATCATAGAAGTAGAGGAAGCTATCCCCATCTGCAACTTCGGTGATCTGGCCGTCTACCAGAGTTACGATATCTCCAGTACCCTCCGGTGCAATAGACAGAAGTTGGTTGCTAGAGGTATTCCCCAGAACCATTTGTAGGCTTAGAGAGCCGAAATTTTCTAGGTCAATGCGCTCTGTAGATCGGATCATCAAACGCAGCTCACAACCAGCTAGTACGATGAAGCATTGACTTCGGTCTTCCGTAGCAGTAACCTCGGTATCTATTACATCGAACTGGTTGGTGATCTCAGCCTGTTCATTAGTATTAGTGATGATAACTGCGCGGAACTCGTACCGCTGGTTAGGATTCGATAGTGCAGCGTCATTAGGAACTGACCAGGGCGCGCTATACTCCCCAGGTCCTCCATCCTGTTGCATTACCCCGCTCTGGATAGCGACTCCGTTGAGGTCTAGGATTTCATAGGACGGGTAGACAAGCGGGTCCTTTGGGATAAGGGGGGTAGCCTTTGACCCGTCTGTAAAGAAACCGACTCGGAATTTCCGCGTAGTGCCCCGAGTAAGGATCCGAGGATTATTTTCTTCAGTTGTTAGAAAGGCCATTAGAGTTCCTTAGGCACATATTTGGAAGCGGAGTAGGTGGATTTGGGAATGAACACGACTCCGATGTCGTTCTCTAAAGAGAATACTCTATGCTTTAATTCCTCGGGTTTCCCAATTGCAGTTTGAACATCATTTATCATGTTGTTCAGAAGTCGATCAGAGAATCCGCGAAAGACTCCCCCCGTGTAGTCAACGTCATAGTGGAAGTCTTCTGCTTTTAGATTCAAGGTGACCGTATCGCCCCAGGCTTGTGCATTGCCGTACTTGCCAGCAAGGAAAGTTAGGTCCGTTGTCTGTGCAGCGCCTCGCATTTCAAAATACGGAAGCATGCTGTAGGCGAAGAATTTCTTGATGACTTCTACGGCGTGTTCTATTGATCCAATGGGATAGGTTTTTAGCTCGCACGGGGCAACTTTGTGGTGAGTGACTGTGAATCCTAGATCCTGTTCCCCCGATTCGTTCAGTTTGTACAGGACGGAGACCCAAAGATCGACCGGCATATTCACCAGATTTTGCAGATCTTGAAGATGAATGTAGAAAACCGAACACAGGGCATAGTCCATGTCTACGCCCTGGTCCGATTCGTAATTCACTCCAATAGGCTTCCTTGCTTCGGAAAGCAAGGCATGCGCTAAAGTGACACCGATCCGCTGTATGATCTGCGCGGCTTCCATAGCTACTCCTAGTAGTTTACTAGAAGTTGATGAGGTCTTCGAGGAAGTCGGGGTGAACGATGTATGCAGACGCAGTGGCAGCCACCAGACCGTTGGTCGTACCAACTACCTGAAGAACGCCGAACTGGGCCGTAGCGTATCGCAACGTTGTCCGAGTTGCCGAAGCTGTGGGATCCAGATCCACAACTGTCTGCTCGAAGATTCCGTCAACAGAGCCTACGGTAGCACCGGAGGCCACGTTTTCCGTAGCAGCCTCGAATCCAAGTTCCGCGTTATCCCCGGTGATTAGAAAACCAGAATTACCAACCAAACCACGGTTACGGGAATGCAACTCAATAGCACCATCAACAATGACGCACACCGGATCGTTTACCGGAATTCCTTCAAACTCACCTGCGGCGGGGTTCGCAGCCTGTGCAACCGCTACAGCAGCGTTGATTGTATCCCGAACTTCTTCCACCGTGTAGGTGTTCCTAGCCTCGAATACTACTGCAACTTCAGGAGAGGCTGTTGCACCCAGCTTGAAGTTCAATGCAGTTGCGCTGGTAAGGTCAAAGTCAGTGCCGCTTCCTTGGCCTGCCGTGTTACCCACCACTAGACCTTCGGAGTTGGCCACGAGTACAGTGTCGGAAATGCCCTGGTCAACACCGTGAACCTCGCCGGTAGCTCCGCCGCCACCGATGCGGTCGTTCGCGAAGAAGTCACGCACGTCGATGTCAGCAGTAGCGCCAGCAGGTGCTCGGGTGTCGATCCCGCGAATACGAACACCAGTACCCAATTCCTGAATCTTGGCCTCACGACCAGTCTCCGTGTTCTCAGCGGATCCACTGTCTTGTCTGGCAAAGTTGACGCCAGCAACTTGGTCGATCAGGTCAAACGGCTCCTTGACAACCTGACGGACATTGACAGTCTGTAGGTTGTAGCTCGGAGGCGTTAAGAATCCGCCGCCGGGTCCTGTGTAAGCAGCGATCAGAGCGTCCCAGCGAGCAGCGCTAATGAGCTTAGCGACCACCGTGGTGTTGTCCTGACCAACGTTACCGGGAGTTTCGGCATTTCCGCCTTCGGTTCGGCGTCGAAGAATATTCACGCCTGTGTCTTCAGCGAGAGCCACCTCGCCATTCTCGATGTCCTTGATGATTTTCGGCAGTCGAGACTTGCCGTTTGCGTAGCCTTCGTAGATCTCTTCATATGTGAGATCCACTTTGGCATTCAGTGTTAGAGTACCCATTTGATTTTCTCCTAGAACGCTTCTGGACCATCGCCAGCAGCGTCGTTCTTAGGTCATTTCTTCAGCAAAAACAGAGTCAACAGAGGCACACACGGCCTCAGTCTATAAATAACCTATGTGGTCCCTACAGGAACATTCACATAAGGCTCAAAAGTTTGTATAAGTCTTAGGGTCGTATCGTGGCTAGTGAGGATGTTCAGCGGTCTGTTGGGGCTGGCATCCACCACTTTCCAAAGCTCGTGATCCCGGCAGCGGAAGAGGAAATCTTCTACGCCGATTCTGGGCATGGTATTGTCGAAATAGGCAGAAATGGTCTGCCAGGAGTCGTAAATCCCGAATTCCGCCAGTGTGATGCTCTCGCGGTCTCTGGGAATGTCCACCCGGACCACCAGATCGTCAATTAGCTTGGTTCGAAGGAACAATTGAGAGAAGATTGGATTAGCGTCCGAGAGAGTATCTCGGTGGAAATCGAAGCGGAAAACTAGGAATTGCTGGCTGACTCGCTCATTCAGGGATTCGTAGGTCACGGGCACGAAAGCGTTCTCGTCCCTGGTTCGTAGGGAAGCTGTCAAGCTGTTGAATTGTGTTAGACTGGTTGTTCGAACCACCAAGTTCCAGAAATCTACAGCCCCAATGTTCTGGCGGACATTCACTTCCACCTCGAAGAATCCATCTAGAGCATTATCGTCCAGCCCCAGGAGCACAGGACGAGCCTGTAGTTCGAACAGGGGTCGGATATTTACGGCTCGCAGACCTGGGTGGGTGTAGTCGATCGTAAAGTCCACAGTTCCAAATTTGGTGTATCCGCCTACGATGCCGGTTCCATAGCAAATCTGGCATCCGGCATCTGGGGAGGATTCCACTAGGAAGCAAGAACACCGGCGTCCGGTGAGCTTTCTCTGGAAAAACAGAGTTTCTACGCGATCTACGGCGAGGGCATCTCGTGCTCTGGATTGGATTCTGGGAACCAAATCTTTTAGAGCAATTTCGTGCGGAAAGTCCTCTTTGAATTGCGTTTTGTCGAAAACGTGATCGGAGCGATTTCTCTGTGTGGCGTCCAGGGATCTGACGTTATTGGCCTTTCGGAGCATACACTTCTCCCTCTGAGAAAGATAATAGGTTATCTCCCATGTAGGAGATCCCTATGCCCGAGTACCCCACTTTTTTCCGAGCTGACGACGAGATCGAGCCCGCCGAGAAGGGTACTCCTTCCCCGAATGAATGGTTTGGACTAGAAAAGACCAAATTTCGCAGCACTCCGACATTTTCCGAGGATGAAGAAGAGCATTATGATGGCTGGAGAGAGTTTCAGCAAGGTCATACACGAGATCCTCTAAAAAATGAGCTTCTAAATGACCAAAGTCGTGAAAATTCACTAAAGTTCAAAGATGAGCAGAACGACCCACGTCGTCTGATCTTTGTACTTGAACATGCCGCCGAAGTCTTTGAGTCCGAGGGGCACACGGATCTAGCGGCAGAATGTGAACATTTGTGCGAATTAGCACTATCGGAGGATTGATGATGCGCAATACAATTGCAGTAATAGTGACCGCCGTAGCCTTCGCCCTGTCTGGCTGCGTCTCATACAACGGAGGCACTCTCCGTAGCCTAAGTGACCGTAACCTAGCTTCTTCTGAAGTCACCGTGGAGATGTGCCGAGACTTTGCTCTGGCTTCTCAGTCCGCGATTAACGGCGAAGATTCTGCGTTTTACCTTTTGGGTAAGGCGTCTGAGCTGAAGGGTCTGTCTGTTGGGCTTAGTAAGCACAGCATTCAGTGCTTTTCTGCCGTCGAGCGGCTCGCTCGTGAAGAGAACCCGATGTCAGAGTTCAACCACGGTGCTCTGCTTCAAATATTTAAGCGCTCTTGGGCCAACACCAAGATTCTCGCCGGAGAGGAAGAATAAACGATGAAGGGATTTGGTGAGTTCCTAAAACTCTTGTGGGCGTACATTGAAGTAGCCATCAAGAGAGCAGAACGAGAAAGGGTAGAAGGCCCCTCAGAGGAGAGAACGATGCCTATTGATTTTGCGGGTGTAAAAGACGCTGCGCTGGATGCACTTGAGGACGCTAATGCGAAGGAAGAGCTTCTTGGCGTGTTGAACGACAACAAAGATGTTTTCGTAGACGAAGCCAAAGGTTACCTGAAAGCCATAGTAGCGACCTTCAAGGGAGACAAGTACGATCCCGCGAAGTACGCGGAGTTCATTGCTGCTCTTAGCGATGAGCAACTTATTGCCGAAGCTGCTGCTACAGCAGATGAAATTGACGGCCTAGTGGCTAGCTATAATGCCAAGAAAAAGTTTCTTGAGGATCTCAAGACCACGGTTTCATTCGTCGCCCGCAAGGCCATCGTCGCCGGGTTGACGGCTTACGTCGGCCCCGCAGCCGGTCCTATCGCGAGCTTCATCGGACTCTAGTCCAAGGTACCGTATCGACTTCTAGTTCTAATTCTGTGGCAGTTTGCACAGACGAGCTGGCATCTGGTCAGTTCTGTCTGTAGAACCTCGTCTGAGGCGTTACGGGACAGAAGGATACCTATTGCCGTATGTCCTGGCTCGTCCAGTATGTTGTCAAAGTCGAAGCATTCAGAGGGGAATTCTCCGTTGCAGTCGTGACACTTCTCGCCCAACTGAATTACAAGTGCTTGCTTCTTCTCTTCTCTGAGAACCCTTCCATAGTGATTTAGACAGTAACCAAGACCGTAGTGCTTGCTATCGCAGCTAGAAATAAGGCATCCTTGCGAACCGTCGCGAGGAGCGTAGGAACGATATAGATCTGCGCTCCGCCTAAAGCGTTGCGAGTGTAATTGGCAGTATCCTAAGGAGTAGTGCTTTTCTCCGCACTCGTCGGCCTTGCAGCCCTGGGAGGAGTCGTGTACCTTTAGAGGGGTGTTCACCTCAGTCCCCTTCTTGGCCCTTGTGTAGTGCCCTCTGCACAGACCGGATTTAATCGTATAGATCTTTTTGTCGCACTGGGATACTTTACAGGCCATCATCAGTAGGCTCGTGACCGACGTGGGGATACCGTCGGAGTCTCTTCACATAGTTCAGCAGTTTTCCCTTCTCATCTGGAAATTCCTGCTCCAGAGTATAAACGCAAATGCCAACCGCGTCGGCTTCGTGAGAGGATAGATGGGGCAAGAAATACTTCATGCCCTTAGAATGCTTGCCGTATCGGCTATTTAGAGCATTTTTCCACTGCGCTGATGTTAGCAAATGTGTTGGGATACCTTTGCTGGAGTTCACGATTCCGATGATGCCCAGCATTATGTTCACGTATTCCCCAATTGCGCCAGCTTGGATTCCCGGTCTGGCCATGTAGCGTTCGGCGAGAACGCAATCAGGGTTCATCTCCGTGATGTAATCGAAGTAGCAGTCCCGGAAAAGTTTCACTTCGGAGGTGAAGTCGTCCCACAAGAGACTCTTTATCGGACGAAGGTATCGGGTCTCCACCACCTTGCGATCTTCCATGACCGCTGCGGCGAAATTCTTTTTTCCGGGATCTAGACCAATTATTCTCATGGGGACATTTTTGGTTATCTATCGCATGACAGACTAAAGTACCTGTAATTGCTGCGCTTATATTAGATCAGGAACCTCATGACAAAGATAACTATACATGCCTAGAAAAACAGTGGTCTCCGAACTCAGTCAAATACTGGATAGCCTGCCCAAACTGGGCGAGGAAGAGCTGGAGCTGGCCACGGAGCGGGTAGAGTCCCTGGGTGTGGAGCTGCCTGATGGTCCCGTTCGCAGGCCGGGTATAACTTGTCCCATCACGCAACTTCCCATCGTAACCTCCTGCAATCTATCAAAGTGTCCGTATAGCATCGACAATGAATGGCATAGAAATTGCCTTTTGGACTACATGGCTTCTCAGAAGGGCGAGTCGCTGGCCGTTGAGGAGATAGCTTTTCTGTACCAAGAAACCCCTTTGAAGGTCCAGAAAATCATAGAAACCGGGATGGATTCATTGAGAAAAAGCTCAATGGAATCAATGGGTTTTGAGGGAAACTTCCATAGAGAACAGCCTCCCGAGGTGACGGCGAATCTAGGTGAGGATGACGAGTTCGAAGTTACATACTCAACCCTGTCCCCAGGGTTCATGAGAAAAACGAACGAAGTCCTTGATGCTGCTGTAGAATCTGAGCTGGTCTACCGTCATCCGGCAATTCGGATACTTGGGATTCTAGATTCAATTATTGATGAACTATAGTGGAAAAAGCAGCTTATTATCTACATGTAGGAGTCTAACGCACTTCGCGCGGGGAGAACAACATGGCTTTCAATCCTGAAACGGGAGCGGATCGCGAGCAACGAATGCTCGGGCGCTTGAGAGAGAAGATGGGCAGCAAAGTTGGCCATCGTGCTGATCTCTATTTGGGTGACTTTCGCTCTATCAATCAGATTACGGCTCAACTGCTCATCGGTTACGATGACAGGTTTGGCGTACCCACTGGGAACCACATTTCGGAGTTCATGGTAAAGAGCTTCGAAGGCAAGGTGGTCCCCCAGATGGCAACGGCTAAGGTTCACAACGACATCGAGGCTATCTCGGTTGTTGCGGAGATTTATCGCCCGACACGTCGCATGGATGACGCCGAAAACATGACTTGCATCGCCAGCACCCTCTACGTTGATTCTGACATGGGAGAGACTTGGGAAGTGATGGGTGACGAGACTAGCAAGTTCCTTGCTAGGGTCATGAAGGACGACATTGGTGCGATCTTGACTGAACGACGCAAGAGGATGGCTTCTCAGTTCACTGGTAATGTGTGTCTCGCCAATGCTCTTTCGGCCGGTATCAATCAGGTCGAAGACGGTGCCTTGGTACGCTTCTACTGGAACGGAAAAGTTCTACAGGGCGAAGTTACTCAGGTGCAGGAGAATGGTATCAAGATCAACGCCGAGGACGGAGGTTCCTTTACGGTGTCTCGTGAGGCGGTGACTGAAGTTCTTCGATGGGGTGACAAGACCGAGAGCAACCTCAAGGCGCAACTGGGTCAGTATTTCTCTGAGGCTTATGGCTTCAAAGATTACGGTCAACAGATCGCGAGGGACCTCAACGGCAAGTTCAGATAAGCGTCGCCACGGGGAGGACTAACCATGCCCCAGCGTGCGTTACCGAAGCCGCCGCGAATCCCCAAGATTCCTACGATTGAAGAGCCGTCTCAACTCTCTCCCCCCGATGAAGTGACGCCTATTGATCGTATTGATCGTGGTGACCAGCGCATAGGCGACCGCAAGGAGAAGGACGATTCTCTTCGTGGCCAGCCCGGTGGTCCCTTTATTTCCCCCTACCTACACAACTTGAGACGAGACCCTTCTCGCCAGCGACGTGAAGACACGGAGCAGTTTGAGAAGCTCCGGGAGCTGCGAGAGCAGAGGCGAGAGATAAATGAGAAGATCCGAGAGATCCGTAATCAGGATACCCGGATCAACCCGTACAACGTCAACAAAGAATCGGATGAAACCGTTGACCAGATGATTTCGGACTTACGAAATATGGGGCAGTCCCGTTGGAGCGGGAATCTTTCTGGGTTCCGAGACTACGCTCCACTACACCGCATCTTTCGAGACCAGTTTAGCATATCAGAGGAAGAAGAGGATAATAATCTTTCAGGGTATTACGGCTACTCTCCCCTGCACCACACTTTACGAGAACAGTTCAGCGTGTCTGAGGAAGATGATGATAATATTTGAGGCTAAGAAGGATGTTGCAAACAGACGAAAGGTTCTTCTAAAGGGCCGTGTTGTAACGGTTATAGACCTTGCTGGTAGAAAGGCCCGTATCGCTGAGGATGGAAAGTGGTACGAGCACAAAATGTTCTTTGAACTCGCAGATGAAGACAAAGTTCAAGTGCGTCTTGAGAAAATAAAGTCACTGATCGGCGGAAAGACCATAGCCACACTAAAGTCTAATAAGACTGGTATTCAACTGGTTCTGGAGGACAATACTCGTCTGGAGGTTACGTATTCCAAGGATGGGGAGGGAATTACTTTCTCCGTAATAGACTCAGACGGTAACAAGGTACTGTAGCATTATGCCTAAATCGAAGCGTATGGCTCGCCGTGAAAAGCCTAATGATGATGCGTCCGAAGCTCTACTGGACTCCATGACAGCAGATGGGGATCGGAAGGAAAAGAGGGACGCCCGTAATGATGATCCGTTCGTAGACGAGGACGGAGACCTACACGTAGTTCCTACTTTTGAAGATTTGTCCAGTCTCTTGGACGATGCCTCTGTTCACGCATTGCCTATGACGGAGATTCTCCGCAGAAATCTCCGAGTCACTCTGCGCGCTACTGAGATGGCAGAGATTGCGTATCATGCAATGCCGAGGCAGGGAACGGCCACTGCTTTAACGCAGATGCAGAACTTGACTAAGGATCTAATTAAGGCTATCGAGGAGAGGCAGGATCCTGTCGTTCTTCGTGATGAGTTAATGGAGCTGGTAGTAAAGCCTCTAGTGTTTGAGTTCATAAAAGTCTTGACTTCTGAGGCAGAAAGAAAGCGTGCAGCCTTGATGTCCATCACCGCTCCTGAGAACGCAGGAATTGTTCAGCACGAGATGCGGGACCTTCTGAAGGGTGTATCACAGGGTTGCGATGAAGCCTTCGACGAATGCAAGCGTAAGCTGGACGAGTTGCTAGGGGCACGATTCAAAGGGAAGTAATGGCGCAGAGTTTTGACACAGACTGGTCACCATCGAGCTTGGTCTCGCAGGCTTTGGAGTCTGACTTAGATCCGGGTGTATTCTCCATCATTGACGAGAGAGACATTCGCAAATCTCCCAATTTTGTTGACTTCTGTCTGAACAAGAAGTTCCTGAATGTTCTCCCCTACCCCCGCCAGATTGAGGCAGGTCTGGGCTTCTTTGAGGAGTATTGCCGAGATTGTTCCAATCCAGATTGGCTGCACAGCAGCGAAAGAAGTCTTGATCTTTTCGATCAGCCGATTCCCGAGATTCTAGATAATATTCAGCTTTTAGAATTCGGTAAGTGTCCTAAGTGCAAGAAGACCAAGAATGACATGTACGCTAAGGGAGAGATTCACTTCCCCTACGAACTAGCGGGGTGCGCTGGACAGCGTTCTGGTAAGTCTGCCCTGGTCGCTATGATCGCCGCTTACCATTTGCATAGGTATCTGATTATTCCAGATCCAATTCGCTTCTTTGGTCTGCTACCTTCTTCCCAGCTCTACATGTCTATGACAGCCGTGTCCGCTATGCAGGCGGAGGCTTTGTTGTGGGTGCCTTTTAAGGAGTACGTGGACGAGGCTCCCTGGTTCAAAGAGTACCACCAGCTTCTAACTGACGTGGGAGAACGGCTAGGAACAGAGCTGATGCACAGGCCCAAGACGTTTCTAGTGTATAAACACAAGAGAATCGCGTGCATGTACGAAGCTCCTAACAAGAGACGCCTTCGTGGTAAGACTCGATTCTTCACCGCAATCGACGAGATTGGGTGGATGGAGGCCGATGCTCAGAAGCAATCTGTCACTATGTCCGCAGATGAAATTTCTGCCGCTCTTGATAACTCCCTCCGAACTATTCGGTCTAAGGCAGAGAAGAAACGAGCGCAAGGTCTCTGGAACTGCCCGGATGGAATCGCGTGCAACATTTCCAGTCCGTCCGCCAAGGATGACAAGATCATGCGTAATATTCGTTCTGCTAGGATGAATAAAAAGATCTACGCATATCATTACCCGACCTGGGAAGCGAACCCGGAGATTTCGCGAGAGAGCCTACAGCCCGAGTACGACAAAAGCCGCATGGTGGCTGAGCGGGACTTTGGTGCTGTGCCTCCCCTTGCGAATGACCCTTTTATTGACAACCCAAACTGTGTTGATCTGATGATTAGGGATTCCCATCGTCACAATTTGATACAGACGAAGATTGAATATCACACAGATGGTTTTGGCAATACCACTAAGTACGCCAAAGTGACTGTTCCGCATATCGACAAGAGAAAGCCTCGGATGCTATTGGTGGATGCTGGTGAGAAGAGAAATCACTTTGCGGTTATGTTGCTGACCTGGGACGCCAAGATTAACAGAGCCCGGGTGGACTACGTATTCGATGTTCCGCCTGAGGAGGGGATCCCGATCAATTTCTCCCTAATGTGGGACCATTGTTTCCGGCCCATAGTGGAAGGCTTACTCATAAAGCACATGTTTTCGGACACTTGGAACAGTACCGAATTGGTTCAGAAGTTACGACAACACAAAGTGCTATCAGAGCAGGTGACTTTGAAGTTTGCAGACTTCGTGGAGGTGGCCGCCCGTATGGGAGCCGGAGAGCTGATCTTACCAAAACCAGAGCTACCGGTGGAGGAGTTGCGTCTAACCTACGAGAATCCCGTGGCATTTGTTGAAGGCAAGCCTATTTTGGGCCTTATTCTGCAAATTCTCACCGTCCGTCAGGTGGGCCGTAGGATAGCCAAACCCATAAATGGCGACGATGATATGTTCCGGGCTTTGTGCCTGGGGATGTCTCAAATCGTCCGTCCTGAGCTGAAAAGAATCTATTCTATCGAAGCCGCTGGAGGGGCTGGCGGAAATCTTGGGGTTATCTTAACTAAGAGTGCAGGAACTCAGGGTTTAGACCCGAATAAACGCACCAGCAGTGCGGTTTTGAAAACAAAGCGTGGCCTGCGGGGCCTCTAGGGGAATTCTTATGGATTACGTTAGCAAGGTGGCCCAAAGACTAAAGCTATCTAAGGAGGAGACCTCCAAATTGCGCACTACGGCCAGTATTGCCGGTGCGGATACGGAGACTAAGGTAGAGGCTGTGTTGGCAGGCATCAGAAAAGGTGCCGCAAATGTCGCCATTGCCCAAAAGTTTCTCTCAACTGTAGCGGAATATCCTCAGCGAGTTGACGAGTGTCCGATTTGCTTTGCTCATATGCAGCCGGTTTCTTTGGCTGGGGCTAGGAGTGCGCTTTTCTGCCCTATTCACAACGTGGTTATGCCTTCAAGAGAGTAGTTTATGTACTTCCGTTTCGGTAATAAAAGAACCGGAAGCGCCTATAATCTAAACAAAGATGGACGGGCGCGACTGGGTAAGACTGTTACTGCTAAGACTGTTACCGCCGGAAATGTCGGGGGAAGCGGCGGCGGCGGAGGCGGTAGTCTCAGCGGCACCGGATCTAGCGGCTTTGGACGAGCCAGTGCTGGTGGGCAGTACAACATTAGCCGTTACAATCCAGTTCATGACCATCTAGAAATCGGTTCTATCGTTGAAGACTGGATGCCCCGTGACCAAGCGGGCTTATCTCAGTTGTGGCGTCTCATTTATCTTCGAGACGCCATCGTTGGTCCTGCGGTTGATCTCTACAGCAATCTCCCTTACAGTGAGTGCCGTTTAACGGGTATCGAAGATCCTGCTATTTTGCGCGTTTATCAGGATACGATGGAGCGTTTAGACATCGTAACCATGATGCCTGATCTGGTTCGGGAGTTCCTGACTATCGGGCGATTCTGCGCCTCTCTCATTTTTGATGGCAAGAGTGGTACCTTCGTTGACTGGACAGTTCACGACCCCGACTTCCTCCGTATTGAGCCGATTCCGGTTCGTGGATTTGATCCAAAGATCGACTTGATAGCTTCCCCCGCACTGAAGAATTTCCTTCATTCCACCGATGATAGGGACATTCAGGTTCGAGATCAGCTTCCAGAGCATTACTTCGAGCAGTTCGAACAGCAGGGTACCTACAAGCTAAATCCCTTGAACACTATTTTCGTGCCTAGACGCTCTAGTCCCTACGACTACGTTGGCACGTCTTTCTTGACTCGCATTGTTAGCTTTTGGGCTCTAGAGAAGTCTTTGATCGAGAGCACTGTAACCAACGCTAGAAGGCGCACGAGGGCTATTACCCACATTAAGGCAGGTCTAGACAACGTTTGGGAGCCGACGGAAGAAGAGCTGGAGGCTATTTCTGGTCTTTTCATCCAGGCCGATGAAGACCCTGTAGGCGCAGTTGTCACAACCCGCACGGGTGTCGAAGCAGCAGAAATCAAGGCTGGAGCCGATTTCTGGAAGCTGTCTGATGAGTGGGCCTTCCTAACTGAAGGAAAGATGAGAGCCCTTGGGATCTCGGACGCTTTCCTCAGTGGCGACGCTACCTATAACAACATGGAAACTGCTCTGTCGGTCTTCATGGAATCCCTTAGAACTCTTCGCTCCTACATGGATCGTCGTGTCTTTTATGAGAAGATCTTCGCCACTCTAGCGCGGGTGCATGGCTTCGTGAAGAAAGATGCCAGGACTGGCGGAAAGTCTGCCCACATCAAGCCTAACTTGGATTACAAGAAGGCTATGAAGATACCCCGCGAAGATCTTCTGATGCCTAAAATCGTGTGGGACAAGAAGCTCCAGCCTGAGGGAGACATGAACTTCCTCGAAATGCTGCGAACCGCAGATGAGGCTGGCGTGCCGGTCACCTTGAAGCAGTGGGCTTCCGGTGCTGGTTTGAATCTCGAAGAGATGCTTGAAGAGCTGACAGAAGACTCCGAAATCAGGACG
>SDBV01005448.1_pt1 | contig 17967 bp, 25 predicted proteins | sample 2277081 | NCBI WGS metagenome assembly SDBV01 (sample SAMN10402039, study PRJNA504765) | marine sediment metagenome | isolation source: marine sediment core GS10_PC15, 223 cmbsf | place: Arctic Ocean: Southern Knipovich Ridge | collected 2010 | reverse complement strand
TCACCTCCTTCCCGTGTTCTTTCATCGCCGCTGGCTCCATCTTCATAGTCTCTTCTTTTTTGGTCCCTTTCCCCAAAAGCTTGTCTAACCAGCCCATGTTTGTCACCTCCTTTTTTAGCCTCTTCAGGCCAGGTTTCACCTAGCGACTGGGAGTGGTTAGCTCCCAGTTTCAGCTTCTTAGGTTCTAGATTTCTCTATTTAGTATCTTCTGCTTCAGAACTTCCCATTCACTCTTGGTCAAAACGCAGACGTTGTCCTGCTCGCCTATCTCGACCCTGTCGTCGTCTAGCTTGACCACTGGGCAGTGCCCTGAACCACACAATTCCACGACCTTCATCTTTATCACCTCCTTTCTGCGCTATAGTAGGATGGATGTTTTATCTTCCCTGGCTAACTAAGCCGTTTTAAGGAACCAATGTCTTCTTTCTTGCTTCAATCAACTTGAAGATTCCTGCGAAAAGATCAGTAACTTGCTCTATTCTCAGCCTACTTCTGAGAATATTTTCCACTGTTCGTCGATTAATGTTAGCTCCTCTTATTCGCACCGCCAACGGATTGACAAGGTTCATGAGCCAGCCTAGGATAGGGTTGGCACTCAGGACATGCTCCAACAAGATGATTTGCCCCCCGGGTTTACATACCCGATGAACTTCCCTCAGGCCACGAACCGGGTCTGGAACAGAGCAAAAGACAAAAGAGGCTACTACTGTGTCGAAGGTGTTGTCTGCAAAATTAAGATTCTGTATATCCATTTGTTGTAGGCAGGCTTTCACCTTTTGCTCGCTGGCCCTATCTTTGGCGCGCTTGAGCATCCTGTCGCTGAAGTCAATGGCAGTTACAACTACATCAGGCGGATAGCAGGAGAAGTTCTTGCCAGTGCCGACCCCGACCTCTAAGATGTGAATGCCTTCCACCTTGCCCCACAGAAGCTTCCGCCATTTGCGGTAGCCAAATGTTTCCGTGATAGCTTCACAAAGGTCGTAAACGGCGGCAGTGCGGTCATACCGCTTCCTGGCGAGTTCAGTGGCGTCTGTGGTTGACTCTCGAAACAGTTCTGTTTCAATCTCTCCACTTAGTACCTTCTGCTTCAGCACTTCCCACTCGTCTCTGGTCAAAATGCAGACATTGTCCTTCTCTCCAATCTCGACATGCTCGTCAGCTATCTTGACCACTGGGCAGTGTCCTTTGCCGCACAGTTCCACGACCTTCATCTTTATCACCTCCTTTCGTTATTAGTTTGGGGCAGCATGGATGTGTGCCAGCCGGCGCGAGTGCCCCTGAGGATGGTGGCATTTCTACACCATGAGAATTGCCTGAATGTCTTCCTGCTTAAATCTTCTATCGCCACGAGGCCCAATACGATACGCTTTTAGCATTCCCCGGTTACTCCACCGCCTCACGGTATTGATATGCAGATTAAGAAGCTGGCCTACCTGACTTGTTGTTAGCATAGTATCAACACGGTTAGTGACCTCGTTAATTTTGGAACTGCTAGTCACTCGAGGCTGTCTATCAAGCTTCTGTCTATTGGAAATTTGCCTTACCCGTTCATGGCTTATACCCAGCCTGCGAGCAATTTCAGCATGGGTTATTGGCCTTACTCCATTACCATTTCTGAAGATTTTAGTTCCACATAAGGGGCACACGCCCTGAGTTGCTGGCCTCTCATTACTCATAGTTATTACCTTAGCATCCCTCATTTCCCTTTTGGTACGAGATTTCAGACGATATGCTTGCCTCATTTTTGTTCGATTTCCCTCCCTTTTAACTCTGGTTCCCGCTTTTCGTCGAAGTGCTTAAATAGTCCGGTGCACCTCTTTAGCAGCTTCAGCCACTGTCTCCCACGCCCCAATCACCAGTCTTACAGCCTCGTGCATGGCTTTCTCATGCCTCCTCGTCATCAAGACCCTTTCCTTTCAGGCATTGTCGGCTGCCCCCTTTTCCACCTTAACTTGTGGGCGCACTGTGATAATGCCTACCAGGGCATGCCGATAGCCGCACTGAAGACACCACCCATACCAACCATCGAGGTCTCGGTCAACCAGCATATCTCCCTTACACTTTGGACAACCCTTGAATCTCCACATTCCTGCACCTCACCTACCTTCTCCTGATTCATGAGACAGCTTGTCCCGCAAGCTCTGGATATCAAAGAGCAGGACACCAGCCTTGGTGTAGTCCCGGTCCACCAGATGCAGGCATAGCTTTAACAGTAGCATGTCTCTCTGAGTGAGGGTTACCGTGACCTTGCTCTCCAAGTTTTCGCCCTGCCCCAAAACTCGGTTCATGTTCGACTCCATTACAGGTGGACATAACCTATGCGCCACGCTTTTTCTTTATCATCGGAGTAATAATAGGCATCAAGATTATCATCGACAGCAAGAACACCCAGCCTACACCGCCGATGCGTTCCACCAGAGTATATTCGCCAGCCATAGTGGCAACCAGAAAGAGACCAGCCGCAGCCAGCGATATGCTGGTATAGATGACCGCACTTATGAAACTTACGCTCTTCATATTAGCGTCTCCTCTACAATATTAGCGGCTCATTCACGGAGCCACCGATGTCGCTTGTGATGTGCTGGAGTGACCGCGGCGCCGTATCGCCGGCACAAACCCGCGCATCCGCAGGGTATTCAGGGTAACTGATAACGAGCTGGTAGCCATCAGGAGAGCTGCCAGCTCAGGGCTCACCACCTGGGCAGTGAAGGGATAGAGTATCCCGAAGCCGAGGGGAATAGCCAAGACGTTGTAGCCAAAGGCCCATACCAGATTTTCCTTTACCTTGCGTATGGTTGCTCTCGCCACCTGCATGCCAGCCACCACATCCAAGAGGTCATCCTTCATAAGGATGACCTGACCCGTCTCCTTGGCAACATCAGTGCCGGAGCCGATGGCAATGCCCACATCCGCCTGAGCTAGGGCAGGAGCATCGTTGATACCGTCCCCTACCATAGCTACCGTCTTCCCTTCCTGTTGAAGCTTCTTCACTTCGTTAGCCTTGTTCTCTGGAAGCACTTCCGCCAGTACTCGGTCGATGCCCACCTGCTGAGCAATGGCCTCAGCGGTGCGGCGGTTATCCCCGGTAATCATGGCCACCTGTATTCCCATCCGGTGCAGTTCCTCCATTGCCAAGGCTGAGGTCTCTTTAAGGGTATCGGCCACGGCTACGATGCCGGCGGCTCTACCATCAATGCCAATGAACATCGGAGTTTTCCCCTCATTGGAGAGTTGGATAGCTTTTTCCTCCAGACCATCCAAGGGGAGTCCCTGCTCTTGCATCAGTTTCAGGTTGCCTAAAAGTACCTTCTGCCCATTTATTTTGGCTTCAATACCATGGCCGGGGATAGCGTTAAACTCAGTGGCATCGACCAGAGGGAGATTCTTCTCCTTGGCCGCATTGACGATGGCCTCCCCAAGGGGATGCTCCGAGCCCCGCTCGGCTGAGGCTGCCATCAGGAGCAGTTCCTCTTCTCTAAAGCCAGGCCCGGCTACTATATCGGTTACCGATGGTTCACCTTTGGTCAGGGTACCCGTCTTATCAAAGATAACCACCTGTAGCTTGGAGGTTGCCTCAACCGCATCGGCACCCTTGAACAGGATGCCATACTCGGCTGCCTTGCCTGTCCCGGCCATAATGGCACTGGGGGTAGCCAGCCCGACAGCACAGGGGCAGGAGATGACCAGTACCGTTACCGAGATGATAAGAGCGAAGCCAAAAGCGCCTACCGCCGACAGGAGGTAGGGGGTCAGGATGAGACGACTCTCCGGAGTGAACCACAGGCCGAAGCCGACAAAAAACCAGAACAAGAATGTCAACAGGGCTAGAGCGTGGACACCTAAGATGAAACGCCCGGCCACCCGGTCAGCAATCTTCTGTATTGGTGCCTTTGTCAGCTGGGCATCCTCCACCAGCTTGATAATCTGGGAAAGGGCGGTATCTTTGCCCACCCTGGTCGCCCGGAACTTGAAGGCACCGGTCTTGTTCATAGTGGCACCGATGACCTCATCGCCAGCCTTCTTTTCTACAGGCATGCTCTCCCCGGTAATCATGGACTGGTCCACCGAGGAGTATCCCTCCACAATCATCCCATCCACCGGGATAGCCTCGCCGGGGCGAACCATCAGAATGTCGTCTATCTGCACCTCTTCGGCGGGGATTTCCACTTCCTCACCGTCTCTGATTACTCGCGCCCGCTTGGGCTGGAGCTTCATCAGCCGGCGGATAGCCTCCGAGGTACGTCCCCTCGTTACCGCCTCCAGGTACCTGCCCAGGATAATAAAAGCGGTGAGCAGCGCTGCCGCCTCATAAAAGGTAACTTCTTTGCCGCCGAAGCCAGCATCTGGCCAGAAGGTATTGACGACGGCAATGCCGTAAGCGGCTCCGATACCTGTGGCATAGAGGAGGTTCATATCGGTGACGCCCCGGCGCAACCCGTTCCAGCTATGGATAAAGAATTGTCTGCCGGGACCGAAGACAATGGGAGTGGTCAGGAAAAACAGGACGAGCTTGTTGTTCATCCAGGCCGGGATAAAATTGGGAAAGATCCAGTAGGGCTGAAACATGCCCAGCATCACCAGTGTGCCCAAGGTGCTAGCAAAGATAAGATTGATGAGTTGGCGGCGCACCTCTTTTTGCCGGGCTTCTCGTTCCCTGTCTAAAGCTTCCTGACCTTCAACCTTTTCGGCAACCTCGTAGCCGAGCGTCTGGATGGTCTTCCTTATGGTGGACAGAGGAGTAATGTCCGGAGCATATTCAACTTGAGCGCTCCCCGTAGCCAGGTTCACCACTACTTTCTCCACTCCAGACAGGTCACCTACTGTCTTTTCGATATTAGCCACGCAGGAAGCACAGGTCATGCCCGTGACCTGGAGTTTGGCAGTATTTAGCACCACCTCATAGCCTATTCCGTCCACTGCCTTCTTCATGGCGGTGAGTGATGCCTCAGCCGGGTCGTACTCTACTGACGCCTTACCAGTGGCCAGGTTGACTACCACCCCCCTTACGCCACGCACCCCTTTAAGAGCATCCTCTACATGAGCCACGCAGGAAGCGCAGGTCATTCCACCAACAGACAGGGACGCTTTCTTCAAATCGCTACTTGTCATTTCTCAGTCTCCTTTCAAGACTTCCCACCCTCCGGTTTTTGTGACACGCGGAAGGCGCATAGAAACCAGCAGGCCACCAGGTCGGCTACCAGTAGAAACCCTGCCAGATAAAGAGTCACTTTCCATCCCGCGAAAGGAAGAGCCAGTATAGCCAGCAGGGGTAGAGTGCATAGCCACAGTATCAGAGCCAGGAAAAGGTTGGTATCCCGAAACCTATAAGCTGCCCAAGTTTTCCCGGAAGCACGTCTTCTAACAAACCTCCACCAGCGCATTTAGCCCTCCTGCTAATGGCACCCTGAACTACGGCTTCCCGACTTCGGCTGCCCTTCTTGCTTTTCTGCTTCTGCCTCGGGATTCTGTCTCGGATTGTGTTGATGTCCGCCCATGCCGCAGCCCATTCCGCGGCCATGGTCGCGGAACATCAGCAAAAAGAGCAACCCCAGAAATATCCAAATGCCATAGCTCTGCAAGAATTCAGCCATATATTTCTCCTCTCAATTTCCTATAGTAACTCTACTAAACACCGCTTAATCCAATATTAAGGAATGCTTAGTTTAAGGTCGGATTTCATACCCTAACCCTATGCGATAGCGAAGTACCCATCTAAATTATTCCCATCGGCCATTTTCTGCGCTTTCTGTAATCCGCTTGATTTGTCGTTGGCAAACATCTCCTGCTACTTCAAAAGTAGTATGCCCCTTGCCCCCATAGAGCATATGCTGTTACCATTGTATACCCATATTTTTATAATGTCAAGCGGTGGACACATAATATTCTTGACATTGGCATGCAAACTGCATATAATAAAAAGAAGCCCCCCATAGGCATACTATGTTTTGGAGGTAGGTGAATGCTCTCATATGCAAAAGACAAACAGGGGATACTGGCGCGTCTACGGAGAATGGAGGGGCAGCTCAAGGGTATCCAGCGGATGATTGAGGAGGACAAGTATTGTGTGGATGTGCTTAACCAGCTGTCCTCCGTAATTGCGGCAACCCAGAAAGTAGCTGCCATCATCCTACAGGATCACATCAGGGGCTGCGTCCGCGACGCTTTGAGCCGAGACGAGCACAGTGACGATTATGTGAACGAGCTCGTGACGGTAGTGGGAAGGTTTACCAAGAAATAACTGGCCTCAGCGGTAATGTCGTTTCAAATCGGAGGTATATTTGGCCCCAACATTGTAGGCATTCTGCTCCAGCCACTCGCTGAGGAGCGTCTGCGCCGTCGGATGGCCTTCGGAAACAAGGAGATTCGACATCAACCCCTCGATTTCGTCTTTAGTTATCACCACATCTTTAACCGTGCAGCCAATCAATCTGGCAAGGAGGAGTGCCAGCCTGGGTCCGACATGAATTATCTTGGCTCTGCTGTTTATCTTGCTAGCAATGAGTCGAACCAGTTCGTCAAACGTGAAAATCTCCGGACCGACGGCGTCCATAACTATATTATCATCTTTATTACCTGCGCTGACGGCTATTTCTGCCACATCCTCCACAAAGACGGGCTGAATTCGGTAATCCCCTGAGCCAAAGACGGTAAATATCGGGAACCTCCTGAGAAGCCAGGCAATATTGCTAATGAGAACGCCCTCCGTTCCAAAGATTACGGTCGGACGGACTATGGCATAGGACAACCTAGAATGAGTGATAGCTTTCTCCGCCAGCGCCTTACCCCTGAAATAAGGGAAGGGTGATTCTTCGGAAGGGTTGGTGATACTGATGTGTACAATTCTGCGGACACCGGCTGCTTCGGCAGCTTTAATAATTGTTTTCGTATTCTCGGCGGCCTTATCATACGTGACCTGTCCATGCGAGAAGCGAACCCAGTAGGTATTGTAGAGGGTTGTTGCCCCTTGCAAACTTTTCGTCAATTGACTCAAATTGTCGAAATTGAAAGGGGAAGCGCTTACCTGGTGACCGAACGGGCTTTCACGATCGGGGTGGCCGGTGAGAGTTCTGACCCTTTTCCCCATGGAAAGCAGCTGCCGTGTTATGTATTTACCGGTGTAACTGAAAGCTCCAGTCACCACGTTCAATTCAGTAGTTTCCGTGCCCAGCACCTACCTCTCTGTGTATAACTTATCCCAACAATAGCATATGACAACCATATAGACAAACTGAGAGTTCGCCTAGTCCGCTCCGGCTCGTTAAATATTAGCATCGACTGTGGTGGCTATCAACTCAAGTCTCCCATTTGGGTTTGTTAATTGATTAACTTAATCTTGGCGATATCAAATAACTGTCACGGTCTGTTGCAGCTGTGCTAAAATCCCAGTAGAGGGTTTCAGCAGATGTCTGGAAGAATTGGTGTTATTTGGCCCATTGAGCCATATACCAGGCGAAGCATGGAATACTGAGATATTACCTTGGAGCTTGGTTTCCAATATTGGTTACCACTCAGCGTAAGCTAGTTTACGTAGCTGGCTTTGCTGGCCCTGGGCAGTATGAGGAAGGAGAAGATGGTTCACCCGTTATTGCTTTAAAGGTGGTGCGTGACCATGTGCTGAAAGATAAGCTTCAGTGCACAGGCATGAATTTGGTGTTCTTCTTCATTGAGAACGACGATGCACGATTTCAAAACTTAAATCGGTTGCTGGGTAAATTGCAGCTACCTGCAAACTTCAAGGTAATAACAGAGTGCAACAGTTTCGTCTGCGCTTTTGGTGATGTGCTTACTGAACTCGAGCAACAGAGCCAGCAGTTGGTGTCCGGCTTTAAACATTTTAGATTCAAACCAAAAAGAGGCTTACCTGAAAGAAACTTACCAGAAGGTCTTAGGAAGTTTTGGCTGGAAAGTTCGTCCTTTCCGCATGATAAATAAGCATAACCAAACGCAATATTATCTTTTCTTTGCCACTACTAATTGGCTTGGAATGTTAGTAATGAAACAAAACATGTGGAATGAGGCACCCACTGGAGATTTCAAATATTCCGGTTTGACAGGCCCTCAGCAAGCTTGCCTGTTTGAAAAAAATATATGACGAGGAGTGCGCACATCAGTTGGCAAATCAATTATACCAAAGCTATAAGGGGCAAACTGTAGCTAAACGTACGCTTTTGCGGAATGAAGTAGCCTGGCAGAGAAGATTAGCATAGGGTTAAACAACCTGAACTTTACTGGCAAGCAAGAGCTGTTAAGGCTTCTGGTAGAAAAGGTATTCTACGATAGACAAAGTATTGAGATTCAAACCAGCATTCCTCTTGGTGAGCAATTGCATCCAATCCACCGAGGGGGATAAAGGGGGGGGGGTACAAAAAGTGAACTATAAGCTTTTGGCAGTAGACGTAGATGGCACACTGGTAGGTAGGGATGGCAGTATCTCGGCTGAGGATATAGAAGCACTGGCTAAGGCTCGACAGTTAGGTATTCGAGTTTCCCTGTCTACCGGGCGAGTAACTCAAGCCTGCCTGGGGATTATCAGCCGGTTGTCACTGGATGGCTGGCATATATTCTTCGATGGTGCTTTGGTCAGCACTCTTCAAGGCAAAGAGGTCTATGCCCAGCCGATTAGCCCGGAGGCAGTGCAGCAGGCGGTTGAATTTGCCCACCTAAATGACCTATATCTTGAGCTTTATTCAGCAATCAGTTATTTTGTGGAACGGGAGACATGGGCATCTGACATACGTCGGCAATTTTTTGGTATAGAGCCTACGGTGGTAGATTTTGCCACACTGTTGAACCGGGAGAGGATTATGAAAGGGGGATTAACGGTTTCCTCGTCTGAAGAAGTCACCAAGGCTAAGAGTTTCTGCCTCCAGTTTGATGGTAGCCTTCATTTCACCTGGACAAAGACACCAGCCTATCCTGATGTTAGTTTTATTAATGTTCTTGCTCTGGAAGTTTCTAAGGGGAAAGCCCTGGAAGCATTAACTTCGCATCTGGGTGTATCTCTGGATGAGGTTATGGCTATTGGCGATGGGCCTAACGATATTCCGCTCCTTGCTTCGGCTGGTCTGGCGGTGGCTATGGGTAATGCCCCTGACGAACTCAAGACAGTAGCCGACTATGTTACCCTTGATATTGACCACAGTGGGGTAGCCGCGGCGATTAAGAGGTTTTTGTTGTAAGCTTGCACTTTTTGGCTTTTTGCTCAAAAGTAGTTCCAATTCTGGTACTTCGAAATATTGGGTTATTAGCCGTTAAGAGATTTAGCAACTTTGGATGGTGGTTTAGGATGTTAATATCGTTGAGGTTCATGAGCTTATTCGGCGATAATCGTTTAGAGCATTACCACTCCCTAAGTTCAACCTGAGTGGCACCTATTCCTCCGTAGTTGCTTTTAGCAAGGCCATAGGAACCTACTAAAGGATGGTTTGCTAGGTAACGTCCCACCTCATGACGCAATACGCCTGTGCCCTTGCCATGAACTACCCATACACGGTATAGTCCAGCCTGGTATGCAGCGTATAGGAATTCATCGAGCTTGGGTATAGCCTCATCCACGGTCATACCATGCAGATCGAGTTCTTCTCCTATTGACCTCATCTGTCAATTGCTCTCATATTCGCTAATCTCATAATTTGTAGTGACATCTATTATACCACCAACACGGTGATTAATGGGATACGCTTAGCACAGTTTATCCAATCAAACTGTATTGAGTGGTGTTGTTCTCACTCTAATACTGCGGGATGATGCATTTGGCACACTGGTAGGTAGGGATGGCAGTATCTCGGCTGAGGATATTGGTGGCTAATTCCAAAGGAGCAGGGTCATAACTTTCACACTTATTGACGTAGAACCATGGACCTAATACTATTGACAACTATACTACATGGTAGTATAGTTGTCGGCAAATAGTTAAAGGAGGTCTTCAGATGGAAGCAGTTGAAACTAACAGGCGTTTGGTGAAGTTTATTGTCGCCGCAGTTCTTTTCTTCGCTTGGGGGAGTAGTTCAAGGAGCTCTTCAGGCCCAGGGACCAATACACGAGTTTCTGGAGCAAGGACCAGCCGGTATCATAGTCGGAGCCCATGTTCATGTCAATCTCTTAGGATGGGTCTCGCTGATGGTGGCGGCACTAATTTACTATCTGGTGCCGATACTCACCAATAAGTCCATTGCCGCGCCACGCCTTATTAACTGGATATTCTGGATATGGGTGGTTACCCTAGCCATACAGTCTGTCTTGATGATTATTGTAGGCATCGTTGCTGGTAATGCCTTTGCCGACGGAACGGTAGGTCCTCCATTAGAGGCAATTATGGCTCCCTATATGATGCCTATCGGTATACTCAGCATCATATGCGGTATTGTCTTGCTGGCGTTTGTGATACAAATACTGGTCACCGTTGGCCGAAAGGCAGGATAGGCTCTAAGAAGCCGACACTAATATTGAGATAAGCACTCCTGTGTGCTGAACGAACTCAGGGTTAAGTATAGAGACTCTGGGCGATATTATTGTATGCTCAGTAAGTCCCCTTTTAGAAGTAGACATGCTATTTCGATTTCAATAGGAGGAGGAACATGAATCTGAGTAACGATCAAAAGATGATCCAGGAGACGGCCAGTAATATTGCGAAGCAAGAACTGGCGCCCAAGTCTGCAAATGTGGATAGGCAACAGAGTTTTCCTAGAGATGGATTACAAAAGCTTGCCGAGGCTGGTTTCTTAGGCATAACTGTCCCTGAGGCAATGGGAGGTGGTGGCTCCGATACTCTCTCCTTCGTACTGGCTGCAGAAGCTATTGCCAAAGGATGTGCTTCGACAGCTTTGGTATTCCTTACTCATGCAGTAGTCGCCAGGGCTTTGGCAGTTGCCGGCAGTGATGAACAAAAGAAGCGCTTTTTGCCAGGGTTTGTAGCGGGTAAGAAAATAGCGGCTTTTGCGGCTACCGAACCAGCTTCTGGTTCCAATCCTTTTGCAATCGCGACTAAAGCTATAAGCGATGGGGATAATTTTGTAGTCAATGGAACCAAGCACTTCATCACTGGAGCCGAGGAAGCAGACGTGTATTTGGTTATACTGCGTACAGATCAAGCTAAGAGTCCAGCCGATTTGTCGGCCCTCATTATCGAAAAGGGAGCACCAGACTTCTTCTTTGGTAAGAAAGAGGACAATATGGGGCTACGAGGCACATCGGATGGAGAGTTGATTTTCCAGGATTGCAAGGTAAGTAAAACGAATTTGCTGGGTGAGGAAAACGGTTACCTCGCAGTAATGCCCAGGTTCGTTGGGTTGGCTCTGGTAGGAACCGCAGGTATTTCCTTAGGTCTTGCCCAGGCAGCAGCCGATGCCGCTATCGAGCATGCAAAGACACGAGAAATCGCTGGCCAACCAATCGGTCAATATCAAGGAGTTCAATATTTGATAGCAGAGATGAATACCGCCCTCGCTGCGGCTAGAGCCCTTACCTATTCAGCAGCCCAGCAAATGGATGGGCCACCACCTCCGTCTCCGCTTCCTATATACATGGCTAAGCTTAACGCTACAGAGATGGCCATTGAAGTGACACATAAAGCTCTGCAAGTGCATGGAGGCACTGGATACAGCCGCGAGTTGCCGTTAGAACGGTATTATCGCGATGCGCGGGGGCTTACTCTGCATTTCACACCGACAGAGATGTTAAAAGGAATGTTGGGCAGAATGCTCATGGGGATGCCTCCTTTCTGAAATGCATAGAAGGCTATTCTTGCGGTAAACAAATAGCCGCCTGGATAATGAATCCTACCTAGAGGTTGAGTTGATGACAAATAAACAGGTAAAGTCTAGTACAATTTCTGTTATCATACAGTCGGCAAATCCAATCTTCATCATTGTCGTAGTATTCCTGCCAATTGGCGCCTTGATTTACTCGATGAATTTCGGGTCGGTTACCTTTCTCAATTATGTTCATATTATGATGGGTGCACTCTGGACGGGGATTGACTTGTTTATGGGATTCGTTCTGGGTCCGGTTTTGGGTGGCATGGAGCCTAAAGACCGGGCCAACGTGTTTAGACGTCTTGTCCCGAAAATGACTTTTCTCATGCCAGTGCTCGCTGCGGTTACGATAACTTCCGGGATTGAACTCACCCAATGGCTTGGTTACGCCTCTCCGTCCAATCTATTTGCCTCGCTTGCCAATCCATGGATTCTTGCGGCAGTCGTTATTGTCGCTATACTCACTGTTCAAGGATTTGGGCTACTGCTTCCCAATGAGATTCGTGTATTTAAACAGTTACTATCTGACACACCGGACATCGAGAAAATCTCGCGGTTGGGCATGAGGAACGCTAAACTCGGTGGGGTGCAGGGTATATTTCAGCTCGCAATCATCTTTGTCATGGCAAACCTGAGATTCTAAGCAATGTGCTAGTTGTAATATTCCGATACCATTTCCGAGTATTGCGAGTAGTTCTTTGCGTGGTTGCACTTTATAGCGAACTGTTCGGTAGAACGAGTGTCCTTGCCAAAACCAGGTCGGCTACCCAAAGTGTCCAGCACGGAGTTATCTCAATGTTGCTGGCGCCATACATTTGCCTTGACATGGCGTCGTTCTTTGTCTACACTGAAGAAAGCGCTTTTCGGAGATTGCACCTATGAAATGTCCCGTCTGCAACAGTTTAATGATAGTGGTTGAGCATGAGAAAATTGAGCTTGACTATTGCCTGAACTGTTCAGGGGTCTGGTTCGATGCTGAGGAGTTAGAGCTTTTACTGGAGACCATGGAACTGGAAGGAACCAGCCTGTCTTTGGATAATATTCTCACCTCACCTGATGCCAAGTCAGTGGAGAAGACGCGGAAGTGCCCGATCTGCGGTAAGAAAATGAAAAAGGCGACAGTTGGTCATGAACCAGAGGTACTTATTGATGCCTGCTCATGGGGAGACGGGCTCTGGTTTGACAGTGGGGAGGTTGGCCAGTTGATAACACAGCTACCCGACAAGCCGTCTGAGAAGTCAGACTCGCAAGGACGTGTCATCACCTTCCTGGGAGAAGTATTTAGAGGTAGGGAGTAATCCGCAAAAGATAGTCGTGGGGAATGAGAGGAATATTTTCCAAAGCAAATTAACTACAAATCGATATGGAGGTGTTTTATGACTGTGGTCTATATCATCATCGGCATTGTTGTGATTCTTCTTATCATGATGGCGTCAACGTATAACAGCCTGGTCAGGCTGCGCAACCGGGTGAAGAACGCCTGGGCACAAATCGATGTCCAGCTCAAGAGAAGGCATGACCTCATTCCCAACCTGGTGGAAACGGCAAAGGGTTATATGACGCACGAGCGGGGGACATTTGAAGCCGTTACCAAAGCCCGCAACTTGGCCCAGCAGGCAGTCGGCACTGGTGTCGGTGCCCAGTCCAAAGCTGAGGCTGGACTCAGCGGGGCTCTGTCCCGGCTGCTGCTGGTTGTTGAGAACTACCCTGATCTGAAAGCCAACCAGAACTTCCTCGCTCTCCAGGAGGAGTTGACATCGACAGAGAACAAGATCGGCTTTTCACGCCAATACTACAATGACTCAGTCCTGAAGTATAACAACAAGACTCAGATGTTTCCTTCTAACATGATGGCCGGCATGATGGGTTTTAAAGCCAGCGAATTCTTCGAGGTCACGGCAGCCGAGGAAAGGGAAGCGCCCAAGGTTAGTTTCAGCTAGACAGGAGACACAGCTATGTGGGAACAGATTAGATCTAATCAAATCAGGTCGGTAATACTGGTAGCCGGAATGGCGGCGCTGCTGCTTTTGATGGGCTATTTCCTGGGCCTTTACTTCCTTGACAGCGGCACCGGTGGCATGATTATTGCCCTGATACTTTGGGCAGTGATGAACCTGGTCGCTTTCTTCCAGGGGGACAACATAATGCTGGCGCTGTCCAAGGCAAAGAAAATAAAACGTGATGACTATCCTCGCCTCTATAATATAGTAGAGGAGATGAGGATTGCCTCGGGCCTGGAGAAAATGCCCGATATCTACATCATCGACGACCCGGCGCTGAATGCATTCGCTACCGGCCGGAATCCCAATCGAGCTGCAATCGCGGTAACCTCAGGGCTTCTGCAAAAGCTCAACCGTGACGAACTCCAAGGCGTCATTGGCCACGAAATAGCGCACGTAAACAACCGTGATGTACTGTTGATGACATTGTGCGGTATCCTTCTCGGGACTATTGTTATTCTGGCCTGGTACGCAACGTATATGCTCTTCTTCAGTTCCATGACTGGAGGCAGGAGAAGCTCTTCATCTGGAGGCGGCCAGGCGCAGTTAATAATTCTTGCCGTAGGCATCATCTTTATAATACTGGCGCCGATTGCGGCGCAACTGATATACTTTGCCATTTCCCGGAAGAGGGAATACCTGGCCGATTCCTCCGCTGCCCTGTATACCAGATACCCGGAGGGACTGGCCTCGGCACTTGAGAAACTGGCCGCTTCAACCGTACCAGTAAAATCGGCTAACAAGTCTTCAGCCCCAATGTACATCATTAATCCCTTCCGCAAGAAAGCAAGAGCCGCCAGTGACCTCAGCAGTACCCACCCGCCTATCTCAGAGCGGATACGTATCTTACGCTCCATGGCCGGGGGCGCCTCCCTTACCGATTACGACAACGCTTTCCGTCAGATTCACAAGGGCGGCAGGGGAGTCATTCCTCCTTCTGCTATCGCTGGCGCTGGTGCTGTCGGCTTGCGGCCAGCGGTGCCAGAAGCCGCACGGCGAGAGGCCGAATCAGGTAAAGTGGAACGTACTCGTGAAGTTTCCGACCTGATGTGGCATTTGAACAACTATAAGACTATCACCTGCGCTTGCGGCACTAAGCTAAAGATACCTCCCAAACTCAAAAGTGCTAACGTAAAATGCCCACACTGTGGCCGTGTCAACCGGGCCTGAGGCCAAGAGGAAGGGGGTATTGGTTCTTAAAGAGAGGCAAGTGTCCTTCTTAAGATATTCATTAGGTCAAGCTTACCAGATACTCTCTTAACCAGGCTAAAGCTGTCTCAGCGGCGTCTCGCTTATTCGACTCTCGGCCTCCGTGAAAATTGTGCTTCCGGCTATAGGTTCCACCCCTAGAGTTAATCCTTTTTGACGGAGCAAATCTCCTACCTCTTTTTCCGGGCTAGCCATGACTTTAGATAAATCCTTCCGTTAAACTGTATATTGTTTTATCCTCGACCTGGTTACTACCTTGACTGAGCCGGTGTATAATCTGCTCAACCGTCTGATGTTTGTATATGTCATAAAGGTCATCGAGGTAGACATATATACCAACCCTTCTACCAACAATGAAGTTGGTTCTTTCTTCGGGTGGTAGGGACTGGAATCTATCTATGAGCGCCAGCATCCTCTCTTTATCCTGGGGCAATTTACCTTCAATTTCTTGCAGCAGGTTGGTAACATGGTCACTGACATATTTTGAATGGCACTCAAGGTTTTCAATGAAAAGCTTTTCCTCTGCCAGAATCTCCTCATCGGTTGCCCGAACAAAATTACCACTTTCTATTTCATGATATAGCGGCATCCTCTTATTAATAGCTAAGGTTCTGACCCTAATGAAGTCAGGGTCTATTTCATTTAACACCCTGGCAGTTTGGGTAGCATGCTCCCGCCACATTTTCCTGCCACCCAGACCAAGGATGACATATTCACATAACGAAATACCTGATTCCACAACCTTTCTGCCACCTTCAATCTGTTCCGCAGCCGTAACCCCTTTATCTATATATTGAAGTAGAGACTCATAGCCTGATTCCAAACCGATATGCAGTCGGGAGAGGCCAGCCGTGTGCAGCTCCCTTAGCTCCTCTAGTTTCTTTTTGGCTGCTGTCTTGGAGCGGGCATAACTGGTTACCCGGTTAATAGTGGGCAATGTCTGCTTCAAGAATTTTATTACCCCAGCTAGCTCTTTAGTCCTCATAATCAGGCTATTCGCATCCTGAAGAAAAGCACTTTCGCCACCAGCGTAAAGCCACAGGGCGACATTGTAATAGGCTTCATTTGATGGGTTGTTAAGTATCGTCCTGGCCGCTTCTTTCACACTACCTCCGTAGCCAGATTTCCAGGAAAGTTCTTTCATTTCATCCTGTATCGCCTTGGCTGTTTTTATATCCTGCTTTATCTCCTCCACTGACCTGAGCTGAAAATCATTCCCCTTGTAGGTACGGCAGAACTTACAGCGGTTCCATGGGCAATTTCTGGTTACCCGGATAAGCAGGGAGTAGGCCTCACTGGGGGGTCTGATTGGCCCTATTTCAAAAGAACCTGGCGCTTGCCTGGTTAAAGCCACCCGAGTACACTCCTTTTAATGAAGCCAAAGTTGCTTTTTACCTATTGATTATATAGTAGTTATGGAATAAAATAAAACTCAACGCTGGCTAGGACTATTCAGCCAGAAAAAAAGGAGGTTCTATTATGGGGGTGTTAGCTTTAATTCTGGGTATCCTGGGTGGACTGTGCGTGATTATGGGTATTATCATTGCTGCTGGGGTAGCCCTATTAATCCCTGCCGGCTTTACCGCCATCTTCTGGTTGGGACTAGCCGGAGTTTTATTTGTCGCAGCTATCCTCTGTCTGATTGCCCGGGGCGAGTCATAATAGCTGGACCTTTTAGTTTAGTTTGTAACTGAGTAATTATCCGGACTATAGCTTGAGCTACGATGAGGCTTTGTTAGAAGCAAAATTTTCAGTGCGGGTGCGGCCCAATGCTGCCATGAATGAGGTGGTAGGCGTTACTGATGGAGTATGGCAGGTAAGGATTGCAGCACCACCGATTAAGGGCAAAGCAAATAAGGAGCTAATAGCCTTTCTCAGTCGTCTCTTGGGCGTGGGTAAAAGCCGGATAGGTATTATCAAGGGTCATACCGCTAAGGATAAGGTTATAGCCATTAATGGTTTAAGCCAGGAAGACGTTGCTAAGCGGCTTTCACCTGGTCAGGTAACCTAGCCTTTTTCCTCTTGCGGAGACGCCAGTAGATGATGCCGAGTACAGCTCCCCAAATGGGGCTGAAGATTAATAGCCAAATAGCTATAGCGCCGAGAACCTGCCCGGCGATAACCAGTCCGCGGGTAGCTGATTTGAATATCTCCACAATATTCCAGCCGGCACGAACCAGCGGCTTAGCCGTGGTTTGAGGTTCCAGAGATACCGAAATCAGGCTCATGGATGAGGTTCGCTCCAGATACTGCATCCGACCCTTGATTTGCTCAATCTCACGCCGTACCTGTGATAGCCGTTCATAAATTCTGAGAATGTCCTCAACATCTGCAGCTTTCTCAAGCAGGGCCAAGTATTGATTCTCGGTTGCTTCAGCGTTTTTGAGCCGGGACTGAAGGTCAATATACTCCTCAGTTACATCCTGGCTGCTGGTGCTCTCTGAGATTACCCTTACGGCTAAGTCCCTGAGTTCAGCTAGCGCCGGCTCGAACTTGTCATCGGGCACGCGAATAGAAATCCTTCCCCTCATATCCTGTTCTTCACCTGAAATCCGGGATGATACTACATAGCCATCCATCCTTACTGCCAGTTGGGTTATCTCATCTCTAGCGTCGACTACATCATCTACCACCAGAGACATCTTCCCGGTGCGGACTATCATCCGCTCTTCGGTTGACGGTAAAGTCCCAGCCCCAGTGTTCTTGTAGGCCTCATCCTTTTCCGATGGCATCGGCGCTGGCGCTGGCAGTGGTGTCACCCCTGGTGGTGCAGCACAGGCAACCGGTACCACTAGTAAAATAACGAGCGCTAATGCTATTATTAACCTTTTCATAAGCTCGTCTCCTGCTTATTACCTATACTTCACTATACTATAACGCAGGAGGGAAGGAAAGGTTAGGTGAATGTACCTCCAGACTCAGATAAAACCTTGCTTTTTCAAGTAACGAAACAGCTCTTTGCTCTGTCTTTCGCTTTGCTCCATCCAGACAAAATGTGAGTCCTT
>SDBV01005447.1_pt1 | contig 17968 bp, 33 predicted proteins | sample 2277081 | NCBI WGS metagenome assembly SDBV01 (sample SAMN10402039, study PRJNA504765) | marine sediment metagenome | isolation source: marine sediment core GS10_PC15, 223 cmbsf | place: Arctic Ocean: Southern Knipovich Ridge | collected 2010 | reverse complement strand
TTATTCAAAAAACATGATTTAATGAGCATACTTACCTACACAATACCGCAATTAATTCATTAGGAGGATAGAGTAAGTGAGCATCAGTTAAGCTTTCAGAGCTTTCACAAAAGTAACAATAACCTTTCCTTTGTGATATGTGTGTCCTGTTCTTGTTTGTTTTATCCCCATTTAACCTTCTACCACTATACCTGCCCTTAATGGTGTAGTCCCACCAGTCGTAGAATGTACATTGGTGGCATTTAAAGCGTTGTATGAATAGTCCCCTTATCTCTACCTTAGGGCGTCCTTGTGTGTGTAGTTTTGTTATGTAGGCTATTTTTGGTAGGCTTCTTCTTTGTATGTTCATATTATCACCTCTTTGGTATATGGTTTGGGTTTGTCATTGTATATTAATGTTCCTATTCGCACTATGGTATAGGTGTAGTAATGGTGTAACTATGGCGCAATTATATTACGGCGCAGTTTATACCGCCAATTAATTCGGACATTAGAACAAGTGAACTTCACCCCTTAACGTGAACAAGGGGGGCAAAGAAAGCCCCCGCCAAACACCCCAAAAATAAAACACCAAGAGGGCGGGCTCCCCCTCGTTTGTTTAATATATTTTTTGAGAAATAGAGTTATGTAGAAGTAATATATAACTTGTATGTTATATAACGTGGATGTTATATTCTAAAAGCAGTAATTTTATCACAAACATCACACCAGACCATTCTTTCTGATTTTTCATAAATTTGCTTATTTGTCATAAAATGTTTATCTTGGCAATTACAATTTTCACAATACATCATTACTCGTTTAGTTGATGGTCTTTCTGTTCGTTCCATTGTTCATGCCCTTTTTTTTCTTTTTTTTCCGGTTTTGTAACTTTTTCCTTTTTTTCCATTTCATCAAATCCGATTTGGAAAAAAAATCCTAACACAATCAAAATTAGTCCGCCCGTTAAAAATTGCGGAATCCAACTATATCCTGCAATTACAAGGCTTATTGCTCCTATTATTATCGGAAGCCCAACCAATGACCACCAAACTATTATTTTCCTTTTCATTTCATTTTCTTCCTTTATAATTGTTTTTCCTTTTTTTCTTTACAGCCCTTCTTTTTTTTCTTTTAAAGGTTATAGGGGAAGAGCGTGCACTCGCGAGTTACAGTAGCGGTTTTTCCCTAAGGTACTAACATTCCTCCCTCACTTTCGAGCCCTGCATAGGCTCCATCTCTTCCCCAGCACTTACACCCACGCGCAGAAGTAAGCACCATTATTATTAAGCCCAACCAGTTTAAATAGTTTTCGGTTTGGGTATTTCTGGAATATTATAAGGAAGTCGTTCTCGGAACTCTTCTTGTTTTCCGATATTCCAATTATCTACGGGTCTAAGATATCCGACTATTCGTGAGTAAACCTCACATTTAGCTCCACACTTCATTCCTTCTCCTCCTCAGGAGTTTCTGATTCTTCTGCTTCTTCTGCTATTTCAGATTCTTCTGGAGTTTCTTCAGTAGTTTCAGCTGTTTTTGCTTTTTCTTCTTCGTTTGCCATGTTACATGACCTCCTGTTAGTCTCATAAGCTCTCTGAGCTCCCCTAACCAAAAACCAAAGGGGAGTAGGTTAATTATGTATAAATTTTATGTTTATATTTATACTGCTGCTAAAATAGCGAGTACAAAGTCTAATCCGGCTGTCATAACAACTACTGCTAGTGCAATGAATCTGTCACCGAACAAAAGAACAAATGCAGTTATTACTGCCAATCCAAAGATTTCCAATGCTTTTGTTCCTGACTTCTGTAATGTATCGCCAATTGTTTTAATTAAATCGAAAGACATGTTTCCACCTCCCTTTGATTTAGTAAGTGTTCATCTACCCCTGTCACAGGAGTTAGAAGTGTAAAGTACATAATTCCATTCCTTGGGTTTATGGGTCGTTTTTGTGTTTTTGCCAATTTGATACCAAATCTAACAAAATTTTCAATCCAATTGTGCTTCCAACGATTGTTACTGTTACTTCAGGACACTGTTCTACTATTCCAGTTAGGTTTGCCCCGGCAACTGCAATTGCTCCTGCAACTCCTATAACAATCAGGTCTTTTAGTCTCTTTCCAAAATTTATTGCATTACTATATGTCATTTAAATTCCTCCTAAAAAGGCACCAGTCCGGCTCCATAGGCTGCTATGACAACTACTATTACTGTGTATAACACACCTATTCCTCCAAGCTGGTACTGTCCATTTTTTTCAAGACCAATTAATCTTTTCTTTATGGTTCTATGTTCATCCCATTGGTCTTTCTGTGTTTGGTCAAGGTCTTCCAATTTTGCTCTTACATATCCTCTAAACTCGTCTTGTGTCGTTCTCCAGATACTTGACTCTGGGCTTCCGTTTCTTTGAAAGGTACCCATTATTTCACCTTTATGTAAATTGGAAGCTCTGCTAGTGCAAATGCTTCTTTTGCTTCTTCTGAGTCCCAACGGTGTATGGCGAACTTGTCATTGTAACTAAACCAGAATCCGTCAGGTTTTATTCCGGGTGAGTCATTTTTGTCTTTGTTACTAGGATATCCGGATAAGTGTTCTGATTTGTATTCTGGGCGAGTTGAGTTTAAATGTCTCCAAATTCCTATCCCATCTTTTGCATAAACTGTTGCGTGACCATATCCTGCTCTGGCAACTCCGACACTTATTAGCCAAAGGTTTCTTGGAATTCTTGCCGCAACAAAATATGACCCAATCAGGTTAGCCCAATCGTCACAGTCTCCTGCCTTGTTATATTTTAAAACTGCTTGAAGTTCGTATGGAAACATCCAGTATTCTTCAAAGCCATATTTTAAGTCATTTCCGTACTTGTAGCCATTTTTTGCTAAATGATAAATTTTTGGAATAAGTTCGTCAAGGTTTTGTGTTCCGTCATAAATTAGGTTTTTTTTCTTTAATTTCTTTTCCATGTTAAAATCGGGCATAATGTAGTTTCTTACATCTATTCCAATTTGTTCATAAGTTCTTTCGGAAACAAGTACTGGTCTTGCGTAAGTGATTTCTGCCGAAGGAATGTCAACGGGCTTTTGAAAAAGTTCAAATTCTGATTTTAAGGCAAAATAGTCTGATTCGTGATTTTCTGCCTTTTTATGCCAGTGTCTGGTGTCTTCTGTTATTTTTTGAATAATTTGCCGAAGCTGTTCTATTTCGCTATTAAAACCAAAAATGGCTCCAACAAACTCTTTTATCATTCAAAAACTCCTTTTGTGTCATTAAACCTTTTTCCAAGCAGATTTTTTGCCAAATCAAGCTTTGGTGCGTCTTCTGATAAAATTCCTGTTTTGTTAATCATTTCAATTTTTTTCTTTAAAGCCTCTTCACTGTAAAGATTGTTATGAAATGCAAATTCAACAATTCTTCCATCTGTGTTATCTGTTAATTCTACAATAGTTTTTCCGCTTTCGTCTCTAGTATCTGTTACTTCGAACATTTTAAAAAACCTCCTAAATTCCGTAAACCACTATACTGTGGCACGTTGTTTTACTATCTGCATTATTGTCATTATTTTGTCCTGTTATAATTATGCTTACTTCGTTTGCGTAAGTTGCAGCTGTATCATACCATACAATAGCTCCTCCACTTTGTACGGCTGAGCCGGTTGCAATAAAAAAACTTTCTCTTTCAGCTTCTGAAGACGATACGCCCGTTTTTAATCTAAAAGTTGCAGTATTAGTTTGACCAGCATGTGGACTTCCTTTTAAACTTGCAATAATAAAACATCCGTCTGAAACCGTTCCTGCTGGAACTGTTACGCTTCCAATGGTTGTTTCAGCTACACTACTTGAAACACTCCCTTCTGTTAAGTCGCTTCCTACATGTATTAGTTTTGTTATTGTATTACTGTTTATTGTTGTATTTATTCCATTAACACTAGAAGTAGAAGCTACTGTTCCAGCTGTAAAAATATCCCCTTCTGAAAAATTTGTTAACAATATTGCCATTTTAATCACTCCTTATAAACGTTGTTGTTATATAAATCTGAACCGTGCTTGTTTTGGTAATTCCTGTAAAAATAATGTGAGAACTTAGGTTTGGTGCTGCGTCTGTGTTAAAATCACCATATTCAGTGATTGAGTTACCATTTGCTTCCGTGCTTGCAACAAATCCTCTAACCGTAACTTTTTGGTTTATTTCGTCAAAAGTTGGGAAACCTGCAACATAGTTCTTAAAATCGCTTCCACCACTCCAAGCAGTAATTGGTGTTTCAAGAAACACATCGTTTACTACTGCGGTTGTTGACCCGGTTCCAATTCCAAACCTTGAAGGTACTGTATAATCTGGAGAGCCCTTATAACCTCTGTTTAATAACCCAACCATTCCACTAACGGTGTAAACCGCACTGTTTGCCATAATATCACTTTACTCCTTTTCCTATATATAATACTTACCAGGTGTATGTAATCGTGCTTGAAAGCGTTGCTCTGTTGCCTAGAGGTGTTTCTGAAAGAATTGCATTGTCTGGGTGACCTAGAACAAAACTGTCGTTAATGTTTTCTGCAAGAATTGTGGTTGTCTCTGGAACAAAGTCAATTTCTATATTATTTTGAACAATTTCGGATACTGCGTTTGTTACACCAATTACTGTTTCTTCAAGCCTTTTTAATCTTTCAGCCGCATTTGCTTGATATTCTTCTATTGTGAACTGTTCGTCTCCTACTTCTATTTCTACAAGAGATTCCGGGTACAAGTCTGCTATTTTGTATATTGTAAAAAATTGGTCCACGTTTGGTTCGTTAATTGTGTCAACTACTCTAATCGATTGTCCTATTTGTAAATCTAAATCGCTTGTCCATTGTACTTTAAGTTTCGCACTCTTAAATGGTACACTATATAATGACAATATGTTTTCTCCTCTTTTCCAAGCATCATCTAATGTTATTACGTCTGTTAAGACAATTGTCTTTGCATAAACACCATAAACTGCTTTGCTTGTAGCAGACTCCATGTGAATTGGAATTGGAGCATAATATGATGTTTCTACCAGAATATTGTCTGCTGATGCGGCAGGTGTAAAAGAAGTGAAGGTTATTGTTTTGTTTTTCTTATCTACTTCATAATCGTGTGTTGAAATTGAATTTGGAACATCTCCTATCTGTATTTCGCTTGAAACCTTTGCAGTAGTAGTATAGTCTTTTGCAGCTGAGTAATAAACAGCTATGTCTTCTGGAATGTTTGTTAAAGTAAACTTTGTTTCTGAAGCATCTCCTGTAAAGGTTTCGCTTCCTTTAACAAGTTGTTGTGCGCCTTCGAGTCTTAGGTCGTTTATCATTTCACTTCGGTCATATTCCCATGATGGAAGCTCTACAATGTTTACTCCTACTTTTAAAGTGGTTGTGTTTGTTGTGAAGTTTTTTGGTTCGAAGTAAACGTTGTCATCGCTTGCTTTGTAGTAAAATACCCAGTTGAGTGTTTCTGCAAGCTTTTTGCATCTTTCGAACGGGTCTGCGTTTCTGCAAATGAATTTTGTTAAAACTGCGTCTGTTCCACTGTCTTGAGTGGTTAAAGTGACTCCGAAAGAAATTGTGTTTAGTCCTCCGTGGTTTACCACTATATCAGCAAAGATGTTTGAAATCTTTCCATCAGGAAAGGCCGCATCTCCGGGAACACTTGAATCGTACTCTTGCATTATTTGTCTGTTTATTAGTTGTGCAAGTTTGTCTTTGGCAACTATTTTAATCATTCCGTCTTCGGGCTTAAATAAGTCTACAAAGCCTTCAAAGACTTTGGTTGTTGGGGGAACGTTTGAGTCTAAGAATACTGTTACAGTATTTGAGTTTGAGATAGCTATTGTGTCGTATACGTTTTTGGTAAATTCAAGGTCGTAATCTGAAATAGATATTCCGAAGGTTGAGCGTTTTATGGCACTGGTTAAGAAGTCTGTTACATCTTCTTCTCCGATTTTTACCAAAATATTTTTTGACATTTATATCAGTGTTCCGTATTCAAGCATTGTAATTGAGTATTTTTTACTTTCAGGATTTCCTTTTTCGGAAGATATACTTGCTTCACTTACGACAACAGATATTTCGTTATTAACCGTATAAGAATAATAAGTGAACTTTCCAAAAGCGCTTCCTTGTGCTCCGGAAATAAGAGTGTTGTTGGAACCGCCTGTGCCCTGAAGTCCGGCTATGTCTCTTGCATATTCGTAGATGGTTGGAGCATCACCAGTTGTTACTATTCCTTCAACGGTTATTTCTCTGCTTGCTCCCATTAGGTCCATTATTATTTTTCCATTGGAGTCTAGTGTGGGCATTGGGAATTCTATTAAGCCACTGGATTTTCTTACGTTTTCTGATTGAACATCGTAAAGAGTTAATACATTAGTTCCACTTGATTCAAAGGTTCCGGAAGTTGATGAAATTGTTGCAATTATTCCTGTCATTTAATCACCTTTATTTTTAATCCGTCTTTGTTAATTTTTTGAATGTAAAATGTTATTAGGTCCACTCTGCCTTTCATGTGTTTTAGGTCTATTTGCATATCTTTAATTCGGTCTTCAGTTGTTATTTTAGCGTCCATAGTAACTTGTCCTGCTTCTCATTTCTCTTGCCTGTTGTCTGTTAAATTCGTCAAGTATTTTTCTAAATTCATTTTTGTCAACTCCGGCTGAGACGTTAAGATTGTTTGTAATGTTTACACCACCCGGTGTTTTTGTTCCAATAATTGTATCTCCAGAATTAAATTTTTGTATTTTCCCATCTCTTGATATGAAATCATCCGCTATTCCACCTGCAATATATCCAGCTACTCTGGCATCTCGTTCTGCTATAGTTTCTCCTCTTGGTCCACGCGTTTCACCAGTTCCCGGTATGCCACCCGGTACATCCGTAATACTTATACTGGCACTTCCACTTCCTGCACCGGTTTGTGGGTGTGCTATACTAAGACCAAATGGACCAAACAAGGTATTAAACACATTAATAAGACCGGCTAAGAATTCTCCAAGAGCGTCTCTAATGGCTATAAACTTATCTACAACTCCATCACTTCCTGTTACAAGATTTTTTATTTCATTCCAAATCCCTTCTCCAAAAACTTGTGTTGCAATAAAATCAATAGCGTCTTTTATTTGTTTCCAGAGGTCTCCACCGAATACTGTAGCTCCAAGAACATTAATCATATCCATTAAAATAGCAAAAGAGGCTTGAACTAAAGGAATTATTGCTCTAATTACTGCATCCCAGTCAACACTGGCTAAGAATTCGGCAAGTTTCTTTAAAAGAAATATTCCAAGCATTCCTGCTGGACCAAGTATAAATTCAACTAGTGCAAGCAGGTCTCCACCTTTCACTTTTTCAAAAACACCTTCCATATAAGTTAAAAATTCATCTACAAAAGTAGAAATTCCTTTGGACATTTCAATTATCCATTTTAAGATTCCAAACAAAACTGGGAGTCCGCGTTTTAGGAAAGGCATTAGTAGTATTAGAATTACCGCACTTAGCATCTTCATTACAACTTTTATTATTGGTCCAACCGCATCAAAGAAAGCAGAAATTATTGCCATTGCTGCTACTATAATAACTAAGAGTGCTGCTATTGTTCCAAGTGCCGCCATCATTCCGCCACCAGCTATACCTCCAGCAGCTCCTCCGCCAGCTCCACCTGTTATTCCACCACCTTCAATAAATTTCATTCCTGATAAGATTTTTGTTTGAAGTGAGGTCTTTTGTTGTGTTGCTCTTAATAGGTTTATTATTGAATTTGTTGTTTTGTCAAATTCAGTTGTTAATCTTTTTGCACTTGCAGTAGTTATTGGTTTTCCAACCACTTTGTTTAATTGATTTACAACTTTGTTGGCAGATTCTCTAATAGATTTATCTGTAGGTAAGAATTTATACCTTATTGTAACATCAGCGCCTTCTACCACTTCTCATCACTCTTTCCTGTTCTTTCTGTTCTGCTTGTCCCATTATTGAAAAAGCTTCTATAGTAAAGTTGTCAAGTTGGTCAACTTGGTCAGGAGTAAAATTAAAAGCTTTTCCAAAACCATAATATATTCCCATTCTATTCACTTCTCTATCCTTTGATGGAATATTTCTAATTAAATTTGCTAACTCCCTTTTTTTTTAAATGTGATTGTATTAAATTTATCTAGTTCTACAAGCACCCAATTTGCTACAGGTGGCGGAAGATTGTTTATTGAATCCATGTCGTTGACAGTCCACGGTGCCTTAGTAACCCCTTTTATTAAAGTAAGTACCTGTATTTGAGTCGGGTCAATTTCGGCATTCATATTCATTTTGCCGCCAACATTAGTAGCCTTTATTTTTGCAGCTTCGCGAGAAATAGCGTTTGTTTCACCAAACCTAAATCTCTTAATAGTTACTTTTCCGTCCTTCCAGTCACATTCAAACTCTTTGAGAGACATCTCATAAAGTTCTTCTGGCATTTCCAATTCTTTTTCCAAAACCATTTTTCTCAACTCCGTTGATTTTTAATTCAATTTCCCTCTGGGAGACTGAAGTAATTATAATGCTGCTGCGGTTGCATTGGAAACAATTACTGAACTGAGGCTTCTTGCTCTGAAATCAAGGTCGGTTTTGACTAATTCTTCTGGGCTTGAAGGAAGACTTCCTTTATTTGGAAAGGTTGCACCAAATAAGAATACTGTGCTTCTTGTTGCGGCACCTGCTCCACCGTTTGTAAAAGTCAATACACTACTTCCAAATCCTGTCGGAGTGACTGTAGTTCCGTCACTTGCTCCGATTAAAGTGTCCCAAAAGTCTGAGTCCTGTTCGTAAGTGCTTGAAACTCTAATGTTCCATTCTCTTGCTTTTGGAACATTTGTTTGAGGAAATCTTGAACCAATTGCATAAACCGGGTCGTTGTTTCTTGTCCAGCTTAGTTCAACTGATTGAACATTTGAAATAGCTGTTCCGTTTGGAATTTCAAAAGTTCCTGCTTCAAAGGTTACTGGGCTTTCAACCGGTGCAACTGGTGATAACAGAACGGTGTCCTTGTCTATTCCTGAAAACCAACCGTCTAATCTTACTTTGATTGGGTCTCCGACATTGCATGTAATTGTTGCGTTGTTACAAATACAACCTGTTAATGTTTGGTCTGAATCTGTTGCTAAATCAAAACCGTACTGTATTGATAAAGAAGTTTGTTGTGTGCTTATTCCAAAATTTGCTACGTCCCAAGTGTGGACATAAGGTGCGGAACCAGATGTTATTGGTATTCCACCAAGGATTGCTCTAAGCCACCATGGGTCTGAGTAAATAAACTCTACTCCCCAACTTCCTTTAAATGTTTTTGCGATGCTTGTTGCTACATCTTGTGAGCCAATTGCGTAAATGTGTTCTGGGTCATTATCAATGTCGTAAGTTGGCACTCTTACTCCTTGAGAAAACTGTTTGTTTACTGTCCCAGCTGTATTAAAAGTGGTTTCCCACCCGTAAGCTATTCTTGCTTCACTTCCTGCTATAGGATTTGTCATTTTTTTCAACTCCGTTAAATCTACTTACGAGTCCCTCGTAAAGTTTCTATAATTTTTTCTTTGTGCTTATAAAAGTCAAGCACTGACTTTGTGTTTTCAAGCTTTTCTATAAATTTCTCGCGAGAGTTTTTAATTGGTTGAATTTTTAGTGAACCATTGCTAAAAGCTTGCTTTTTCATAAACTCTTTTGTGCAAAAGGTTGTATATAAATGTTATGTTTCAAAATTGTATCTGGCTACTAGGTCAATTGCTTTTTCGAACACTTTTCCGGACAATCTTGTCTTGCTTTTTATATCATGTAGTAAAGAAGGTCCGATATTGCTTGGTCTTACTATTTGGAAGTGAAAAAAGGAGTTTTGAGCCGTTTTTACAGCACTTCTGATGGTTGTGAGAAATCCATCAATGTTTTGAAGGTTTGAATCGTATAATTTTATGGAAAAGAGAGCGTCACTAAACCAGTTTGAGTTACCTATGCTTAGGGGTCTTGTTCTGATTCCTATTATTTCAAATCCGACTCTTGGAACTGAGTCCGGTAAATATTCTAATTGTGGATAGTCTGCCCATACTTTTTCAATTGTTCCGGGAGAATAGTCAAAACCAATGTCTACGAGTTCGCTTCCGGACATTCCTGTTTCAAAAGTAAGTGTTGTACCAGATACTTTGTAGTCGGGGGTGTATTCAATGTAAGCATTTTGTGCTGTTCCATCTATTGTTGCGTACCTTATGTTTCTTACTACGTTGTTGCTTAGAGTAAAGACTGTTTGTGCGCCTGTGGCTACGAAGACGTTTGAAGTTGTTGTTACCCCTCTTTGGTTTATGCTTAGTATGTCTGAGTTTCTTAGAAATACTACCATTTCTGTTTTCATATCCTCTAAGTTTGTAGTCATCTAAACGCCTCTTTTAGTACATTTAATCGTTCTTCTTCTGTAGAAAAGTCTGAACTTCGAGCAAAAGGCATCGTTTGTCCTTGTCCAACCTCATTTCGCTTTCTTAGTGCAGCCCATTCTGTTACAGGAGCCTCTGGAAGATGAGGACCATGCGCTTTTGTCATACTTCCAGTACCATATTCAACAAATAAAGCATAAGGTGTGCCTTTTGTACCCACTGACACACTGTTTCCTTCCTGATTTGATTCTATTGATGCAGCCATTGTACCATATTCTTTTGGAACCCGAGTAATCATTTCTTGTTTGAGTATACTGCCCCATCTTTCTAAAATAATCTTTTTCTTCAAGTCAAGATTTGTTGTATCAATTTCAACCATTTTTAGCCACCTTTTTTAAAGTATAAAAATTATACAAAGCTGTTCCATTCGCATATCTTAAGACCTTTTTGCAATCTGGAGTAAATTCAAAAATTTCTGAATCATAAGTAACCCGGTCACCAAAAGTAATTGAATCCTCAGTTGGCATTATAGCATAAGCATCTGCTACTTCTTCAATTCCCCACATTTTTAAAGAAAGCTCTGAACTGTGCTTAAAGAAAATCCATTCCTTTTCTGTATCAACATAGGTTGTCGCAGTAACTTGTCCGTAAATTGGGTTAATAGTTGTAGTTGCGACCGATGAAGAAACCGTTACCTTTTGGTCGGAAAACACTTGGTCAAATTGTTTTGTTGTTATTCCTAGCGACAAAAAAGACCACCTCAGAAATATCCTCCAGAGGTAACCATTAGTTGAGACTTGTACTTTTCTCCAATCAAAGAAACGAGAGAATTTGCTCTCCAACTTAGTTTGTCAATTGATTTCATTCCCCTGTCGTAGAAATCTCCAAATTCATACTCTTGTTCTGGAAGCTTGTATTTGTTTAATCTATCATAGTTGCCACCCAAGAAGTTAACCCAGCCACGAATTGCGGTTAGGATGGCGCTTAATTCTTGAACAAAAACTGGAACTGTTGTGTATCCGTAGGTTCCCCTTATCTTTGCTTTTGAAGGAGAAAATTGTAGTGTTCGAGAGCTGAGTTCTATTATTCCAACAGTCGGGTCTATGAAGTAATCGTCTGTCTGCCATTGATTGTCCACCATCATTGTAGAACTGAGTGTTGCGAGCGTGGTAGTTGTTGAAGAGGTTGAGGTAAGTAATATGAATTCTGTTATTGCTTGGACTGGATAAAAACTTGTTAGTATTCTGTTTGGTTCTATGTCGTCATTTCTTTTTGGAAGATAGAGTGAAATGTATTCTGTAAAAGGTGTTTCGTTGTCAAAGCTTCTGTTAAATAGGGAGTCGATTTCTGAGTCTGAAAAGTCTATTAATATTTCAATGTTTGGTCCTGAAACCTCTGCTTCTGAGAAGCCTCCGAGAACATAAACTTGTGATGAAGTCGAGTATGAAATTTTAATCACCTTCTATTGCCATAATATCCCTTTGTAATCCTACTCCTTTATTAAGTTTGTGTCCGGTTGCTTTCCTTCCATTTCTTTAATAAACCAACATCAGAGTCTGCTCCTTCTCCAAATCTGGCTCCTTCAAGTCCTATTCTGGTAAATAAGGTTTTGTTATGTAGAGTTTTGTCTTCTAAAAACATGGCTAAATGATTGTCTTTGTTTCTTTTAATATGAGGCATTAGTGGAGTAAGTGGAGCGTTTACATCTGGACCGGTCTGACCTCTTGTAGGAATAACTCTTTCCGGAATTTCTGCCAAGTTTGAAAAGTCTTTTGATTCCTTAAACATTGGCTTTTCATAGATTCTTTCAGGTTCGTGATGTTTTTCATCTACAATGCGTCCCATCCAAAATAAGGAAATTCCTACAGGTTTTGCTGAAGCCCGTTCATCAATATGCCCCCAAGAGGTATGAAGTGGTTGGTATGCCATATTATTCTTTTAGAAGTCATAGTTAATTAATCTTTCTATTTTCGCCATTCTTCTCTTTTAGCGGCTTTTCTTAGTTCTCTAAAGGCAATCTTTCTACGGTCTCCAATTTCATTAGTAAGTGCAATCAAATCTAAGTTATCTATTTTGTTTCCACCACACCATTGGATGACAAAATTTGCTGTCCATAAAATAATACCAATTATTCCAACAGTTAGAAGAAGAGTTGTTGGTCCGATTGCAATTCCTGCCATTGAGAACAATCTTTCTGTTGTTAAAATTATAAGACTGCCGTATAGGATAATTTCTTTAACTGGGTTGGTAAAATTGTCCACTTCAGCTGAACCGACTCCTTTAATGTACCAATGATGCTTATACCATATCCATATTTTTTCTTTAGACGACAGACCTTTCCATTCTTCTTTTGTCCAAAGTCGAGGAGGATTTATTATTTTAGCAAACCAATTTGCAATACGAGAAAACATAATCATTCAAAGTATGGTTCCAAGTCCTTTGCTACTGTTAGGACCTTCCTCATAAACTTTTCAGGAGTCTTTTCTGTAAGAGTGTTTTCACAAATCTTTATGGCAGAATTAAGAGATTCTGTTCGAATTCTTAAATGTTTTGCATTAAGCAAGTCTTTATAATCAGCCATAGACATTTGAACTTTTTGTCCACCCGGTGCTTTTGGAGCAAATGCTGGGTCTCTAATAATTTGTTGTTCAACACTTACAATTTCATAAGTGCCCTTTTCTTTTCCATCAATTATTCCAAACTTGTAGCCACTACTTGTTTTTATTCCAAGCTCTTTTCTGCAAAAGAATTTTCCCGGAAAATCATGCAGTTCAACTATAAAAGTGTCTCCTTCTCTTTTCATTCCTGTAACAGCAGCGTTAATATAATTAACTTTCTTTTTGCCAAAATTTCCTTCTTCTTTCAATTCAGTTGCTATTCCACCAATATATTTAACTTCACTTTCCATCGTCATTGCTCCTTTTAATTTTTTTAATTTGTTCAATTGTTGTTTCCACATCTAGTGGGTTGTGCCAAGTGGTTTTGCATGAAACACATCTAAAACCAACATATGTTTTCCCTTCAGTGCTCCCAACAGCATATATATTGTCCAAAGTAATAATACAATTGTTTGAATTGCACGCGTTACATTTTACAAAGAACTTTTTAGTAAATTCTTCATAATTTTTGTCAGGATTTTTCTTTGTTTTTTTCTCCAGTTCTGGACTCTTGCATTGAATTCCGTCTATGTTCACAGTATTTTTATTCTTTACCCCTGTTTTTTCTTCAAAATGTTTTCTACAAACATAGTATTCTTCTTTAGTCCAACATTTTTTTCCAAATAATGATTTTAATGCGTTTCCTTTGCTTGTTCCAATTTTTGTACATGCCTCATCTGGGCAATAGTAACATTTCATAATATTTCTCCTCCACCATCCTTTATTGGTAAAACCAATCCGGGATTTGGTTCAACATCGTCTTCAAACCAAAACAATGGCATTATGTTTAAAGCCCTTCTTCTAAGATTATTGCTTGGTTTTACATCTGGAATTGCTTTCAAATTAGCTCCTTTAAATAGTGTAGAAACTTTCCCTATAAGCCAAATGACTTTTTTTATAAACAAAGCACTTGTTTTTTGTTTTGAACCTGCCGGATTAACATAAGGTCCAAGGTCTGCAAGTAGGTCTTTCAAGTTTTGTTCCGGAACAGTTATGTCAAGCAATCTAATTTCTCTAACCATGGGTCCAATGATTCCCATTTGTTGATGTGTTCCTTTATAAGTATATTGTTGATTTTCTAAATCGTTTAAAAATAGTTCGTACCAAATTTTTGGTCCTTCAACTGCTGTAATAACGTGTGCTATTCATAACCACCCATATCTATGTGTGGAGGGAAAAGAATAAAAAGGGAGGGGTTATTCTCCCCAAACTAAAACATCTAAATCTATATCGTTTGCAGAAAGTTCAAATGTTATTTTATTATTGTTTGATAGAGTATATGAAACATATCTTGGCGTAGTTGCTTCAATTACTTGAATTATTACTGCCCAGACTTTTCCGAAGGATGGGATGAGGTAATCCCCATCCTGTACTTCGTCAAGCTTATACAATTTCATTGGCGCTCCAATTATTTTTTTGGATGCTAATTGTGTTGCTTCAGCCATTTTTACTCACCAAAAACCATTACGTCTGCATCTGTTGTTCCACTGGTTTCAAAAATTATCACACCTGCATCTGAAGATAGTGTGTATGAACAATATTGTGGTGTTGTTGCTTCAATTGTTTGTATGAAAACTGCCCAAACTTTTCCAAAACCGGTGTGGAGTACATACTCATCTGCCAGTTCGTCAAGTTTGTATAGTTTACATCCACTTATTGAAGTAATACTTTTTGAGCTAAGTTTTGTTGCTTCTGTTGCTACCATTTTAAATCACCTTTAATTGCTGTCTCCGACTATTCTGTATACTCTTGCTGCTCCTGTTGGAACTTGCGATACTATTGTCAAAGACAATATTCCAAATAGTACGGTTGTTGTTGGATTGTCAACTATAACTACACTGTTTGCTGTAGTGTGCTTATAACCTGTTACTGTTAAAAGTCCAGTGTTTGAAAATCCGTGGTCTGCCAAAGTGATTTGAATCACGTCACTTGCTATTGACAAAGTTGGTGAAACCACTATAATTTCTTTGTGTGAAGCATTTGGCGATATTTCTGTGAATACATTACTTGTTGTAAATGTTACCATTTTCCATTCCTCCTAATTACTTTTCCCTAATATTCTATAATATTTTTTACCTGTTCCAGCACCGGATGTAATTGACAATACACCTGCTGTTACTGAGGTTGTTGGAGCTTCTGATGCAACTACACTATTTGCAGTAGTTTGAACGAAGCCTTCTATTGCTAGCAATCCATCTGCTGAAATTCCATAATTTACTAATGTAACGTCGATTATGTCTCCACTTATTGCGGTTGGTGAAACTACTAATATTTCTTTAATTCCACAATTTGGAGTTAATTCAGTAAAAGTATTGCTTGTTGTAAATGTTACCATTTTTTCTTCCTCCTTTATTTGAATATTTGGACGAGTTGCCCCGTCCAATTATTCACTTACAGTATGTCAATTATAACGTGACAAAACTGTGGTGCTTTGTTAATAAGCGCTTCAAAGACACTTAGTACAAATTTCTTGCTTAGGTTTGTCTGAGCAAGCTCTTCGTAGGTTACGTCCCTTAGAACTCTCATTTCAATTACATTGGTGTCCAAGATAAACAAGCTTTTTGCGTCTTGTGGAACTCCACTTCCGCCTCCAGCTGTCGTACTTAAGAACCTTGAAGCAATTATTGGAATTCCTTCAAAACTAAGAGTTGTGATTCCCCAAGCGATTGATTGAGTGCTTACATACCTTAGCTGGTCTTGTATTAGGGCTTTGATTGCATCGTAAGTTGAGTAATCTGTTACTATTAGATTTGGCTCTCCTCCGGCTGTTCTTGCTGTCCTAATTCCTGTCCTAATGTCTGCAATTGTTATTGAAGCAGCTGCTTTGTCAGTAACAAAACTTGAGCTTCCGCCTAGTCCGTTGCTGTTTGCGTTTGAAATCAGCTCGTACAATCCATGATAGCTATTTGCTGCATTAATGGTTGTACTGTTAACTGGTTCTGTCCAGTCGGTTGTTCCGTCTCCAAGCAAAATCATTGCTTCTTCAAGCCTTCTTAGTGCAAGAGTTTTTGCTCTTACGTCAAGGCTTAGTGCGTCAACATATCCGCCTGAGCTAAGATAAGGTCGACTTGCTTCAAGCATGAACTCTGTGACTCTTCCAACACTTGCCAGTATTCTTATTTGAACTGTTTCCCTGTTGTAAACGTCATTTTGTTCTGTTAAAGCTGCATCTTCTGTAATTGCCTGTGCTGAGGTAATTGTAGTTATTTGATTATAACTTGCAAAGTTTCCATAGTTTGTAACTCTTGGAATAAGTTCCACCAAAGGTGTTGCTCTTCTTGTTAAATCAACAACTTCCGGGTCGATGTATACCGGTATAAGCACTGGGAGTGTTCCTGCACTGTATGTATTCAAAGTTGAAAACAATGCTTTAGAAAACTCTTTTGGGTGCTCTTGGATTCCTTTAACTAATCCTCTTTCTTTATTTTCGAGTCCTTCTCCCCATTCCCATCTTTTAATGATGGTTCCGTTAGGAGCTCCTCCGAATAATCTTTGAGCGTCTCCGTATTCTGGATTGTTCAAAAATCCTTGTGACATTGCTGTTCCCATTTCTGTTGCCATAAATATTCCTCCTTATTTCCTCATAAGCAGTTTTTTTCTCATGCTCATGAAATCTAATTTTTCTTCTTCTTCAACTTTTTTTGTTGAAAGAGCTTCTGCGCCAGCTTCCTCGTGAAAGGCTGCTTTTGTTAGCTCTGCTGTTTCTGCTGATTTTTGATGAATCGGTGTTGCCGTTCCACCTGAGCCTCCTATTGAGTTCTTCGGGTTGGCGTTTTCTCCGCCGGGAACGGTTGTTATACCTTCCATTTTAATAATTCCGTCTGAACCAGCTCTTTTTAAAAACTTTAGAAACTTACTGTATTCTTCTTCCTCTGCTTCTGCTTTACATCCTGCTTCTTTGTCTTCTACTTCTTTTTCGACTTTTTCTGTTTTAGCTTCTGCTTCGGTCTTTTCTTCTTTCTCCATTAAATCACCTTTTTTTCCTTGATTTGCACCTTTTAGTCCCGGGACACTTTGTGTTTGTTCGTCTATTGGAACAAACGGTTGGTTTACAGGATTTGCTTTCGGTTGTGTGCTTCCGTCCATTTCCTTTACCGGATTTTTTACACTAAAAGGATAATTATCAATACTACATTGGTAGTGTGAGGATTCACTGTCAACTGCTCTTAAGTCTGCGGGTTTGCCGCATTTTGGACAATGTGAAGCGGGGGTTGTTTCGCCTAACTTTCCATAATTTGCCATTCCGAGTTGACCTGAATTCTTTTCTACTATGTCTATTATTTTTTCTACTGTCTTTTCTGACAAGTTTGATTCCCCCTTGTCTCTTTCCTTTAATATGTTTTTAATTTTATTTTGTAAATTGACCTTTTTTGTCATTGATTTGACAATTTGGTCAGGTAAAGATAGGAAAGCGTCAGGATTGGCTCCGATTCCAACTACACTTGTTTCGTATAGTTCTACTTCTTCTAGTATTTTTAGGTCTGAGCCGTTTTTGTGTGGTCTTGATTTTATTACTTTTCCCCCAATGGAAAGTCCTATGGGCATTCCGCCTTCTACTTTTCCAATAAGTTGCATTACTTTGGGGTTTGTTTCGATATAGTCTGTTAAAATGTCTATTTCGAGTTTGTTTTTGTTTGTTATTGCCACATCTGTATAGCCAAGCATGTTTTCCCATTCGTGATTGTGGTTGCTAAAGATTGGAAGCTTTTTTGAATTGATTTGATTTTCCATTCCTTTTAAGCAGCTTTGGCTTACTATTTCGTTGTCTCTATCGGTGGTTGTTGTAGAAGCGATTCCTTTTATTTTGAATCGAGTTCTTGTTTCTCCAGTAGGAGTTGTTTCGATTAGTTTTTCAAAAGAGCCAGTGGAGAACGCACCTTTCTCGATAGGTAAGTATACTTTAAAGTCGTTCATAGAGTTTTTTGTAAAGTAAGTAGTATATAAAGGT
>SDBV01005446.1_pt1 | contig 17969 bp, 16 predicted proteins | sample 2277081 | NCBI WGS metagenome assembly SDBV01 (sample SAMN10402039, study PRJNA504765) | marine sediment metagenome | isolation source: marine sediment core GS10_PC15, 223 cmbsf | place: Arctic Ocean: Southern Knipovich Ridge | collected 2010 | reverse complement strand
GGGCCGGTGAGACCAAGATCGTTGTCGGCGCCGCCTCCCTTATCCGCTCATGGGAGACCGGAACCGCCTTTCTGTTTGATCTAGCCGTCGACCGAGAGTGGCGCCGCCGGGGCGTCGGGCGCCGGCTCATGGCGGCGGTGGTCGCGGAGCTCAAGAGAGACGGTATTCGCTGTCTGGAGTTGACGGTGGCGCCGGAAAACGGTCCCGCTTTGGCCCTTTATCATGGTTTTGGCATGACGAAGGCGGCGTATCTTCCCGAGGAATATGGTCGCGGGGCCGACAGGATATTGCTTCGATTAGAGCTGGAGGACGACAATGACGGGAGATAAGTCGCGAGTCAAAAAGAGCAAGGAAGTCGAGTCGTCTATGGGCGGCCGTCTGGAGCACTCGGGGTTTGTCGGGGTTATCGGGCGTCCGAATGTGGGCAAGTCGACGTTTCTAAATACGCTGGCTCGAAAGAAGCTGGCAATTGTTTCACATCGACCTCAGACGACCCGCCATACTATCCGGGCGGTAATCTCAGCTGAGGGGGCGCAGATGGTAGTGGTAGACACTCCTGGCCTCCACAAGCCCAAGGACGGGCTTGGAGAGCGGCTCAACGCCAAAGTGCGACGGACGATGACCGACGTGGACGTAGTTCTGTTTATGTTGGACGGCGCCGCCGGCATCGGACGCGGTGACGAATTCATCGCACGCGAGCTGGTCAAGACCCGAACGCCGTTGGTCGTTTCGGTGAACAAGACCGATATGATCCCTCCGGAGCAGCTAGAGGAGCAAGAGCGCGCGGCCAACGCTTTAGTGCCGGGCGCCGAGGTCTTTGCTATCTCAGCCATGACCGGTGAGGGCTTGGATGCATTGACGCAGGCGTTGATAAAAAGGCTTCCGCCGGGTCCGAAATACTACCCCGACGGCGTCCTGACCGATCAGCCGGAGGTCGTCTTGATTGGAGAGCTTATCCGCGAGAAGTTGATCAACGCCACACGCGAGGAACTCCCTTACGCGGTGGCGGTAGAGGTGACCGAGTTCAGTAAGCGCCGCCGCCGGGATCTGCATGATATTCACGTAAGAATCCATGTTGAGCGCGAGTCGCAGAAGGCGATTGTCATTGGGAGCGGCGGCAGTGTCTTGGAAAAGGTCGGTCGCCAGGCGCGAGAGGAAATAGAGGGCCTGCTCGGCAGCCCTGTCTACCTAGACCTGCTGGTCAGAGTCACCAAGGATTGGCGGCGGCGGGAGCGAAAAGTGGAGGAGCTGGGGTACTGAAATGGATTTGACGGAGATAGCGAGCCGGATCGACCACACGGCGCTCCAACCAGATCTCGATGAGGCCAGTGTCCGACGCCTCTGCAACGAGGCGGAGAAATATGGTTTTTTTCGCGTTTTCATCCCGCCTTGCCGAGTACCGTTGGCCGTGGAACTCCTGCGGCCGACGCCGGTGATGGTCGGCACGGTCGTCGGTTTCCCCTTCGGGTATACGGATTCGGACTTCAAAGCGGTCGAGGCGACCCGGCTCGTCGAGGCGGGAGCAGCCGATATCGATATGGTCATTAACCTTGGCTGGGTTAAGGACGGCCGCTGGGCGGAGGTCGTCGCCGACATCGCGGGAGTCTGTACCGCAGCTAGAAATGTCAATGCTCCCTTCGAGGTCACAGTGAAAGTCATTATTGAGACTGCTCTTCTAGACGAAGAGGAAAAGAGGCAGGCGGCCCGGACCGTTAAAGAGGCCGGGGCTGACTACGTTAAAACATCTACGGGCTATGCAAGCGGAGGCGCTGTTGCCGCCGATGTCGCCCTATTGCGGGCGACTGTCGGACCGTCGTTTGGAGTCAAGGCTTCGGGAGGCATCAGGACCGCCGTCCAATTTCACGAAATGGTAGCGGCGGGGGCTGACCGGATCGGTACGAGCGCCGGCGTGGCCATCATGGAAGAGGAGGCAGGCCGAGCACGGTGAGCACCTTCAAGGCTTCCGGGATAGCCTTGCGTAGTCTCGACATTCGCGAAGCGGACAGGATAGTTACCTTCATAACGATCGACGGCAAGCTCGAGGGAGTCGCTAAAGGCATCCGAAGACCCAAGAGCAAATTCGGCGGGCGACTCGAGCCGGGTAATGATCTGGATTTGGTTCTCGTTCGCGGGCGGGGACTGCCGACTATCACCGGGGTTGAAGTCCGGCGTTTGCGTCCCTGGATACGCGCTGACCTGACTTCCTTGGAGTTGACCTTCAATATCATGGAGATGGCTGACAAGTTCAGCGCGGAGGAGTTGGAGGACGGACGACTATTAAGAATTACCGCCGCCGCCCTGGACCGGCTTGCAGATGAAGACAGGCCCGCCCTACTGCGCCTGGCTTATGATATAAAAGTATTGGCCATTTCCGGGCTCATGCCGCAACTCTCGGAGTGCGTCGTCTGCGGGGCGCCGGCGGGCGAGCGGTTCAGTGCGGCAAACGGGGGCCTGCTCTGTGCGAGTTGTGAGGTCAGTGGGCGGATGCTCCGGGTGAGCCCCGAGGTCACGGTGCTCATTCTCGACGTGCTCGGGAAGAGGTTTTCGGAGCTGCCCGAGGTTGAGGCAAGTGATAAAGAGATCGTGGCGGCGGACGAGTTGATTTGGGCACATATCGCTTATCACGTGCCGGCTCGATTTCGGAGTCGCGGTCTAGGCGGAGAAAAGGGAATATCGATATGAGTATGGAAACGACAATGATAGCTGACGCGTTGCCCGTACGGGCGGGGCGCGTCCTTCAACGGTTAGGTATAGGCCTGTTGGCTCCATCTCGTGATCTGATCGACTGGCGGGATGTGGCGGGTGTCGCCATCGACACGATTGGCGGCGCACAAGCGAGCGCGCAGGTTCCGGAATCGGCGGTAGAAGAATTCACGGCGCACATTCGCGAAGTAGTCCCGGCGATAGCCGATTATACTAATCTCGTGCCTCAGGCCCCCTTAGCTCAACCGATCATCTTCAATAGAGCTGAGTGGATTGTGACGACCGCGAAGACAGTCGGGCCACTCATCGAGCCGTTCCTGAAGGAATTGATGGGGGACGAACGGGGCGCCGGACGAGTGATGAAGACGGCCATGCGGGCGGAGCTGGGCCTGGTGGTTGGATACTTGTCCCATCGGGTGCTGGGGCAATACGATATTTCGCTTATCGATCCCGACTCTCGTGACGGTCGGCTCTTTTTCGTATATCCAAATATCGTGGAGACCGAGGAACGCCTCGGTGTAGGTGGAGATGAGTTCCGTAGATGGCTGGTCTTGCATGAGATGACGCACGCCTTCGAGTTTCAGGCGAATCCCTGGCTTAGAGAATATATGGCTGATTTAATCAAAGGGCAATTGACATTCTTGCAGGCCCGACTGGGCGATACTGAAGAGAGAGCGGATGGTATTGGACACTCGGCCCAGCGAATGTTCGCCGTTCCCGGTGCCTGGCGCGAGCTGATGTCCGTAGATGAGAATCCGGTTTTAGCCAAAACCCAGGCCCTGATGTCGGTCTTGGAAGGGTATAGCGAATTCGTCATGGAGCGGGTCGGTCAGAACATTGGAGGAGAAGCGAACGTAGCCGAACTCTTCGATCACGCCAGACGGACCAAGAGCGTCGGCCACAAACTTATGGAACGGCTCATCGGGCTTCAGGCTAAGATCGACCAGTACAGACTGGGCTATCAGTTCGTCAGCCAGGTGGCGGATGCTACCGATATCAGCTTTGTCAATCGCGTCTGGGACGGACCGAAGAGCCTGCCGACACTAACCGAACTTGAGCAGCCCGAGTTTTGGATAGCGCGAATGCAAAAAGACTAGGGCAGAAGCGCCAATAATTGATTATTTGCATCCCCCTTGCTAACATACTCATTGTTCAGGCAAGAATGAGATAGAATGTTTTGTATTTCTTTTGACCTTTGATTAGCTTGCTTGAAGGGCTTATCGGGGTCTTTTTAATTTGCAGCGGCAACACGCTAGTAAGCCCCGGGCACTGGGTTCCAGGAAGGAAGTTTTTTGGAAACACCGAGATGGCGCAAGATCATTGGCATGATATTTATCGCAGCAAGCCTGGTGGCAATAGTTGCCATGATCAATATTGGCGTTCAAGCGATGGATGATGCGAACCAGGCTTCAGCGGATGCAGAAACACCGGCCCGGAGAACTTCAGAAGATCCCGATTCACCAGCGAGCACGGGATCTGGAAGCCGAGCCGACGGCCCGTACGCCCTTGGAGTTTTACCTGAACCCGTACTGCAGGCGCCCGCTGAAGTCCAGGCAGCATATTCTTTTGCAACCGACCCGGATAACCACGAACTGATGCAAACATTAACGTGCTATTGCGGTTGTGAGGCCGGTGACGGTCTCAATCACGATAGTCTCTTCACGTGCTATGTAAATAAGCTGCTACCCGATGACCAGATCATCTACTCGAGTCACGCCTTTGGCTGCCAACTCTGCCTCGCGGAAGCGCTGGATGCTTCTAAATGGCACGCGGAGGGGCGTAGCTCTCAAGAGATCAAGGAAGAGATCGACGTTAAGTTCGGTAGTTCCAGGTAGATTCTCATAGGGCTTTTCCGCACTGGGAGCAGAAATTGTTTCCGGGCTGGAGCTCGATATTCTCGCCGCAGTCAGGGCAAAAACTTTTTCCGGTCGCCTGATCGCTCTTGTCCTTAGGTTTGGCCGCTCTTATCCGGGCAGAATGTGCTCGCCAGACACTGACTTCGATAGTGACGGGTGCCGGTGAGGATTATATTTGGCCGTCGAGTATGGCCGACGGCAATAATTGCATCACTTTTGCCTGGGGCGGGGTCCTGTGGGGCAGCGGCAACCGCCGCGGTCTCTACGGCATGATCGACGAAGCGAAACTCTGGAACATAACAAAAGACGCGAATTACTTTGAGACTCGCGACGCCATGGACGGCCCGCAGATAGAGACGGTCACGGGCGCGATTCTATCCAACCAACTGACAGTGACTTTTAATGATGGGGCCTACGGCAACACTGGAGCGACGGGCTCTCTTCAGCCTTCCGACTTTAGTCTAACCGACAGTGACAACAGCCGCAGTATCGGGGTGGTTCATACTCTGGGTTCGACCACTGCCACGCTGACGCTCAACACGGCCTTGGATCTATCCGACGACCTTGACGTCGATACTTTGGCGCCGGCCAATAATGCCGTATATGATAAGTTTAGCGCGCCCTCAGATATCTATCAAACGACCATCACCGAAGGCCCCGGAGGTTGCACTATTACTCAGGCCACTTTCAATTTCAATGAGGCCACCGGCAGCACCAGTATTTACGACGATCTGGGCTATCTCGAAGGAACCGTAAACGAGGGAGATTCGACGACACCGGCTATAGCCGGCGGCTACTTCCGCGGAGATGCAGGCAACGACACCGCTACAGACACTCCTGATCATTGGATCAGTTTTGACAACACGGATTGCCTGGTATCGATGGGTAAACTGACTATCGAGACCCGCTTTATACCGTTTAGCATCGATTGGGATGAAACGACAAATACCGAAAATTCCGGTCAATTTATATATACCCGGCGCTTTGGCCAGGAGTGGAAGATCAATAGGTGGGAGAATGTGTCGTGGTCCGAGCCTCCTCCTGACACAGCCTATATGTTCGCCAAGTTCAGAACACCATCTCGTTATTTTCCCGCGGACTTTTGGACACAGGTTAGTTCGCGTGACGATTTCCCAATTAGGAGCAACCACTACTACCAGACCAAAGTAGTCTACGACAGCGAACTGCGGGCTTATTCACCGGCATATCTGTACGCCGATGACCAGGGTACAGATGGCAATGATACCGGCAGTTCCCGGTCGGAGCGCTAGTGCTTTTGATATCTTTTCGAATCTTATGGGCGCGGTCGCCGGAACTGTTCTGGTTACGATAGTGGTCGCTAGATTATCGGTCCGTGAACCAGCAACCTAACCTGTGTTCTTAATCGAGCGCTACGGCCATCTCCTTATGCCGTTCCGGCGACTTCATGCATAAGCCGCTTACATTCTGGTTGAGAGCATGTCTCGCGAAGAGATTAATTGCAGCGCTGATTATCGATCGAGGAGCATTTCTTCGATAATGCTTTGCTGGGCGCCATGGGTCTCATCGCTGTTTACCCCGGCATTCGCTTGTCTTCTTGTCCAGATCGACGACCCGGGACTGATCGACGATCCCGGACTGATGTACGTGGCTCCAGTCGACGGTCTTGCCCGGCCCGACGATCCCAAGGTATCGTTGACGTGATGCCCAATGGTATAAAGCGACGCTCTTGGTTGTTCATCTTTGCCACCTTCCCCTTTCTTAGACAATATCGAAGTTACGCTTGGGATGAGCGGTTGTCAAATACTCCTTGGCTGATCGATTCATGCCTGGTTAAGATATTGAGAACACGTCTAGGCAAGATCAGGCATTGACAGAGAGAGTGTCAAGGGGGAGACTCGCGAGTGCTTATTCAGTTTTGTAGCGGCTGATCTGCTCCTCGAGCCGTTGACCGAGGTCGTTGAGATCGGCGACCGCCCGCTCTATCTGCTCCGTGGAGGTCAGTCCGTTTTTCGTTGACTCGTGGATATCATGCATTGTCGTCGACATCTGATCCATACCGGCCGATTGCTGCTCGGCGGAGCTGAGGATCTCTTCTGCGGCCTGCGCCGATTCCTTGATAGTCTCGGCGATGGCCCGAATGACGCTGCCGGCCTCGTTCGCCAACTCGACGCCCTCCTCGACACCGCTGCCGCCTACGTCGGTCGCGAGCGCGACCGTATTGGTTGCTTCCTCGATATCGTCCAGGATCGCTTTGATGCGCGATGTAGCTTCCTGAGATTGCTCGGCCAAGTTGCGGACCTCGGCGGCGACGACCGCAAAACCTTTGCCTTGCTCGCCGGCGCGAGCCGCCTCGATCGAAGCGTTCAACGCCAACATATTCGATTGCTCGGCCAGATCGTTGACGGTCGCGATGATCTGGCCGATATTCTGCGTGTGCTCGGTGAGCGACACAATGTTAGATGAGATTTGCTGAACTTGCTCCTTGACTTTGCCCATCCCGGCTATCGTCTGGTCGACGGCAGTCAAGCCGCTATCGGCTTTACTGACCGAACGGTTAGCGCTGTCGGAGACCGATTGGGCTCTAACCGTTGTCTGTTCAGCGGTCTGACGTATCTCATCGACCGTCGCGGATGTCTGATTGACCGAGGCGGCCTGTTCAGCTGCGGCTGCGTTATGCTGGGCGGTAGCAGCCAGGATCTGGGCGGTCGACGAAGCAATTTCGGCGACAGCCCGCTGAAGGTCTCGCACCATGTTCCGGAGGGAGTCCAGCAATTCGTTAAGTTTGCGCGAGAGCGCCGCCAGTTCCGGGTCGTCATTGTCCTCGAGAAGCCGGGAGCTCATATCGCCGGTGGCAACCTGGTCGACGAAACCCTCGAATTGGGTGACCGCCGATTCAAGGCGGCTTCTGGCCGCCTTTTCCGCCGCCACCATTTCCCTAATTCTGCCCACCATCTTATTGAAAGCCGCGCCCACGCGCGAGAAATCGGGCCCGCTCTCTGTTTGAACAGAGACATCCAGGTCGCCGGCGGCCACTTTGTCTGCGCCTTCAATCAAGTGTGCTAGAGGACGGGCCATATTGCGGCCCATGATGACCGCGGCCAATACGGTTATGAAGAGTACGGCCGAGATGATCAAGGGTAGGAGGGCGTAGGTCGATCGGAAATCCGCGGAGGCGGCCTTCGGGATGGAGACGGCAATCAGCCAGCTACTGTCTCCGGCATCGGCTAAAGCGAGGCGGCCGGAGCTAATATAATATGAGATGTTCTCGCTATCGTAGGTCAAGACTTCGTGGCCGAGATCGTGGTCGTCATGCCCCCCGATCTGAGTCGCGCCGGCGTTAGAATGATCATCTGCCTCATCAGCGTGATCGTCAGCCTCATCAGCGTGATCGTCGTCCACGTCGGCCGGTTCCGCCTCGCCTTCCTCGACCCCGAGTGCAGCCAGGGACTCGCTGGCAACAGGGATTCGCAATTTGGCAGTATCGTCATCGACTTCCATATCGCTGGAGATTATCGGTATGTTGTTTCCGTCCAAAATGACCGCGTTCTCACCGTTTCGGCGCATCGTCCTCAGCAGAACCTCCCGTATCTGCGAGACGGGGCGCTCGAAGTGGAGGAACGCGACCTGTTTGCCGTTCGGTCCCAGGACGGGCGTCGTCGTTGCAATCACCCAACGGCCGGTATCGCGGGATCTGTAAGGTAAACTGTGATAGATGCCCCCAGTGCCGATCTCCAGGCTTGGCTTGAAGAACAGACTATCTTTTTCGTCATCGGAGAGATTGAGGTCGGCCTCTCCCTTGATGAACCGGACCAATACGCGCCCGTCGGTCCTGATGAGGCTAATCTTGTCGATCCCGAAACCGTTTCTCAGATCGAGGTGATCTATAACTTGTTTCTGCTTGACGAGCCATTCGTTTGCGCGCTCGGGGTTTGCGTAGAGATTGTGCCAGGATGGACTCATGGAGATCGCCAGCAAAGTTAATTTTGACTCTCGGAAGTAGCTGTCAAGCGCGAGGCGGATCTCCTCGACTCGATCATGGGTCTGGTCTCGGACAGCCCGGTCGATCGTCGTTTGGCCGGCCCAGTAACTATAGGCACCGACTATAACGAGCTGGATGACGCTGGCGATGATCACGAATGTCGCGATCTTGGCGCGCAAACTAAGCTTTCGCCACCCGGGGATGGTGACGCTCGCCTTACTCATCGTTCATTTCCATCTCCTCAAGAGCTAAGACCCTCGTGCGGCCTTTAGCGCGGAAAGTTTAGCATACCTTATGAGGTATAGCGAGAGACCCTACTAGGTATTGACTGGCTCTCTCTCTTGATCGCGAACGCCGACCTGATATTCAGAGACCGTTTTCTTGAGTTGAGTGCCGAGTTCGTTGAGATTATGGACGGCGTTCTCGGTCTGCTTGTTGGAGGTCAGGGCCTGTGACGTCGATTTGTTGATCTCTTTCATGGCGCCGGCGATTTGGTCCATGCCTGCCGCTTGTTGTTCGGCGGAGGCGACTATGTGCTGAGCGGAATCGGCCGCCTCGTTGATGGCCTTGGCCAGAGCGCGGATGGTGCTGCCGGATTGATTCGCCAGAGTCATGCCGTTTTCGACGCCTTTCGTGCCTTCCTCGGTCACCATCACTACCGTGTTCGTCGCTTTTTGGATATCGTCCAAGATCGCCTTGACTTGCGAGGTGGCCTGTTGTGATTGCTCGGCCAAATTGCGTACTTCAGCCGCGACGACGGCAAATCCCTTGCCCTGCTCACCGGCCCTGGCCGCCTCGATCGAAGCGTTGAGCGCCAAAAGGTTAGATTGTTCGGCGATGTCGTTGACGGTGGAGATGATGTTGCCGATCTGCTGGCTCTGCTCCGAGAGCTCCATGATGTTCTCGGCTATTTGCTCGACTATGTTTCTGATCTGATCCATCCCAGAGACGGTCTGTTCGACCGCACGCAGTCCTGCCTCGGAGATGTCGACTGATTTTTGGGCGGCGTCGGCGACCGATTGGGCTCGTTCGGTCGTCTGCTCGGCCGTCTGCCGGACCTCATCGACTGTCACGGTCGTCTGACTGATAGAGGCCGCCTGCTCGTTGGCGCCGGCGTTTTGCTGAGAGGGGGCCGCGTAGATCTCGGTCGCCGCCGTCGAAATATTCGCAGAGGCCCCGTGTATCTTGCCGACCAGGTTCTCCAGTGACTCGACCATTTTGTTCAAGTTATTACCGAGAGAGGTCAATTCATCCTGCCGGCCGTTGGTCGATATCCTGACCCCGAGATCTCCCTGCCTGACCCGGTCGATGAACTCGGTGTAATCGGTGACTGTTTTCTCAAGATACGTATTGGCCGTTTGTTCAGTGTCAATCTTGTCTCGGAGGTTGCCGGTCATCTTGTTGAATGCCTCCGCCAACCGTCCGATCTCGTCATTACGAACGACCGACACCGACTCCTCGAGGTCACCGTCGGCTATCTTTTCGGCCGACTCCGTGAGCTTGATAAGGGGTCGGGTGATTCGGTTACTGAAGATTGAGCCCATGAGACCGCTGAAGAGCATGACCGCTATCAGCCCGATTCCGAGGATGGTCCGTAGCCGATAGATAGGGGCAAAGGCGGTTTGAACGTCATCCTCGATCACCATCGTCCACATCACCTCAAAAACGGCCATCGAAGCTCCGGCAACCCGGTCCCCTTTATAGTCGGTGTAGACCTCCATCACCTCGCGCGCGCCGGTCCCGAGGCCGGCACTGGTCATGCGCATTCCCTCAGCCTCAGTGTCGTGGGTCCGTTCGAGCGGCGGCTTCGAACCCTCGGTCTTGAGGACCGTGTTTTTACTCTGGACGCGAGACTGGCTGATCATCAGCCCGTCCTTGTTCATGATGTAAAAATCGACATTGTCGCTATAGCCCGAGAAGTAAAGTTCGCCCCCGGTGACATTGCCTATCTCGCCCGTCATTATCATCCCCAGCAGCGCCGTGTCGACCATGGCGATCATATGCCCGGCTTGGTTACCTCCGACCACGACGGGCGCTGTGAAACCGAACATCGATTCTCCGCTCTCGTCGATATGCGCATCGATAACGCCTGCCTCATCGGTCGAATAGTTCATATGGTCGTGTGCTTTGGTTCCAACCAGTTTGGCGTCGTTGGCGGCGACGATGGTCCCTCCGTTATCGATGACCATAAGCGAGGCGAAACGATTCCTAGTCGGGACATCTTTATCGGTCGCGTGCTCTCGTGTGAACTTGTTTGACTCAACCGTTTTATCAAGGAAGCGGGAAGCAACAGTTCCGGCCCCGCCTTCTTGAGACGCCGGATCGAGGGAGGCGACGATGGTCGGGTTCTCCGCCAAAGATGTGATCTCGGCCTTGCTGCGATCCAGATAGTCAAGCATGTGGACGTACTTCACATCGATAATGTTCATCATGTCCCCGAGCTTTTGCTGGATAAAGTAGGTCTGGATCTGCGCGTAGCCGAAGACCGCAAAAAATAGGAGGGGTATTATCACTACCCCTACCATAAAGAGTGGCATTTTTGTCTGAAGACTCGTGAAGCGCTTCACAAATAACTCCTTTCGGGCGCCAGTAACTAAACCATTTGATAAGAATACTATCGGCAAAGTTATGAAAAAGTTAACAAACGGTTGAATATTGCCAACCAAAGGGGGTTATTGGCCACCAAACGGTTGATTGCTCGCTCATAACTGCGAAAGGAAAAGAAAGAAGTCCTTGTCTTCTCTTCCTAGACGCCAGATAGCTACTCCGCCGATTCCGAACTCCCGCGCCAACTCGACCTTCGCCTGGAGACTGCGATTATTCTCGAACCAGACCAAGTGCTGTTCGGCCCCCGAGTTATACCTGAAGAATGGGGATTGGGCGGCCTCGTCCCACTGGATCGGGGCATCATGGGTCAGCGAGAGGCCGGAGGCGTCATCGTGAACGACACTGGCGGCGCGTCCGCCGGCCACCGGCCAGTCGTACCCGAAAGCGGGAATGCCAAGGATGATTTTTTCCTTAGGGATCTTGGTGACCGCATAGTCTAAGACCTGTTTCACCCAGGCAGCAGAGGCGACAGGTCCGGGAGGCCCCCCTGGGTAATGTTGATCGTAACCCATGATCCGCACACGGTCGGAAGCCTCCCCGGCAGCCTGATAGTCGTGGCCATATGAACTGCCGGGACTCCCAGGGAACGACGTCTTGGCGTATATGGTGGTCACGAGGGTCTTTTCGCGGGCCCGCAGGGCTGATCCCAGCTCCCTAATAAACTGACTGAATGCATCACGGTCCTCGGGGCGGATACTCTCATAATCGATATCGATACCATCATATCCCCGGTCGACTACCAACGTTACGATACGTTCGATATGGAAAGCCCGCTTCGCGTCATCTGTGATGATCGATGATGTGGTGGTAGCGTCGAAGGCGCGGATCGTCGGGAGTACTTGCAGGCCCAGTGCTCGAAGGGCTTGGATGATCTCGGGGCGCTCGGGTTTCGGGGAGCTGGCCACTTGTCCGTCGGCACGGGACTCGTACCAGAACGGACTCACTTCATCCAAGGCTCCCGGGAAATCGCGGACGGTGCGCATTCCTTCGTCTGTGTCCCAGAACGGGAGCCACCCAGCAACGATGAAATCCAGAGAGCGGTCTGGCCTCTCAGTTTCAATATTGGGTGGGTCTTGCTCAGACTCTTGCTCTGGCGCTTGCTCAGACACTTGCTTGGAGGCGTCTGCGGACGCCGATACAGAGCGGTCACTTGTCTGCTTCACTGTCCCCGATTCGCCGGTCTCTGTTGAGACAGTCAGCGCGGCCGCCGCCAGGACGACGGCACAAACGGCGATAGCCACGCCCGACATTCGTCGGGCATCGCTAGAGAGGTCTCTTTTGAAGAAGTTTGACATCGTTCCAGTTGGACCGCAGGGTCTGCGTGAGGCAGACTAACACCGTCGCGCTTGATGGTCAACAAATGTGTGCTAATCCGTACTGAGGGCGTGCGACAGGTTGACACCGGCCGCTCTGGCGTCAACCACCTCTTCGATAGTGATGGACGGATTTTCAACGAGTCGGAGCAACCGGCCGGGGGAATCGGTCAATGTTTTGACGATCGGCCGGCAGAGATCGGCGGGATCGACGCCGCGGACCAAGGCCATCTCGCCGCTGCTGAGGCGGACCACTGACCCAATGGGGTAGACCCCAAGGAGCTGAAAGAAGAGGCGCACTAGGGCCGGTTCAAATAGGTGGGCGAGATCGCCGAGGATCAAGACGACCGCCTCCGAGCGGAGTTTTGGCCGCCTGTACGAGCGGTCCGCGGTCATCCCGTCGTAGACATCGGTCACCTGCACGATGCGGCTGAAGAGATGCTGACGCCAATCATCGGTTACACGCGGGTAGCCGCTCAAGTCGGCTCCGAGATGATGCTCGAAAGCGATTACAAATGCGGCCGGCTCCCCCTGGAACACCTTATTGATCAGGCGTGTTCCGCCTGCCGGATGGCCGGCCATCCGGGTCCATTCCTCGGAGGTGAGCGGTCCGGGTTTCTTGAGGACCTTCGCGGGAAGGGTTGCTTTGCCTACGTCATGCAGTAGGGCAGCGAACGCCAAGGTCTCAATGTCGTTTCCTTGAACGCCGGCAGCCCTTCCCAGTGCACTCGAAAAGAGTGCCACATTCAATGAGTGATGACAGAGATACTCATCGCGGTTGCGCAATGCCGTCAGCGACAACGCACAGTCGCGATCCGTGCCGGTAGCCTTGGCCGCCCAAGCGGCAATCGATCGGATCTTAGTGAGATTCAGAGATCGCCCGGACCGTACATTATCGAAAAGAGTAGAGAGGTCGCCGATGGCCCGTTCGTATCTTAGATAGAGTGCCTCTCGTCTACTGACTGATTTCTTCGTGACTTTCTTCTTCATCATTCGCCGGGACATCCGCTTGACTTTCACATGCTCTAAATCCAGGTCTCTTATTTGGTCACTCAGGCTAATATCTTTGCCGTCCACGGGGGACCCGTCCGTGTTGTCATCCGCCAGAAGGGGCAGGAAGGCCGCCAGCAGCTCGCGAGTGAGCCCCTGCTCGAAGATGAGTCGGTTGCCCAGCCCGCGCTCGAGAGCGGAGATGATCTCGGTACAGGCTACGCTTTCGTCGACCATAAGCGCACCATCATGAAAGATCTGTCCATCCTCAAAATCATATACCGCTCGGTCGTAATTATTGAGATGCGCGAAGGCCCCGTACCATGCCCGCTCGAATGCTTCTTGGGCTTGCGGGTGGTCCGTGGCATAAAGACGCAATGACCTGATTGCAGACTCTATTAGATTGAGAAGCTCCTTGGCTGACTTGAATTTGTCGGCGCGTTCAGTCACTTGGCCTCACGCTCGAATCGCGCTAGGCACACCCGTGCCGCGTCCGAGAGATTTGCGTTCGCGGTCTGTTCGCTTCGGGCCAGAGACTTGAGGAATGAGATCGCTTCAGCCGTTCTCAAATGGCCCAGACCGTCAATAGCGGCCAGTCGGTCGTCGAGATTGCGGTTGAGCAGGTCTCTCCGGGCTGCGATCGCTAAAAGGATCGGCTCGGCGGCTGGGTCGCGAGTCATTCCCAGGGCCTTGAGGGCTTCAAGCCGGACCGTCTTGTCCTCGTCATTTATTATCGCTTTGATTGGCGCAAAAGCTGCTGATCCCATCGGCGATAGGGCCCGAACGGTCTCCAATCGCACTCGCGGATCTCGATGTGAGGCAGCCTGATGCAGATATCTGATCGTATTGGTGTCACCTATCTGGCCCAGAATGGAAACCACGTTACGCACGAGATACCACCGATGGTCGAGGACCTTGCTGCCAAGGCTCGTTAGATTGAGGCGACTGCACGAGACGAGCAATTTGCACTGTGTATTGCGGCGGCCGGCATTCTTCTCGTCGGCAAGCAATTCGAGCAAAGTGACTATCCCGTGATTCCCCAGGAGCGTGGCGAACCGCTCGACGTCCGGGAAGCGGGCCGTTTTATCGCTATCAAGGGCGACGACCAGCTTCTCCACAACCTCACGGCACCCGGCTGCCCGTACCGCTTTTTTGATCGATGAGGTCTTGGCGACATCATTGGAGCGGCGCCGGGACTCATCTATGAGAGTTTCGAGAATGGTCGTTGCGTGCACGATCTCTCCAGCAGCCAGCGCCTCCTCGAAAGAGCGCTCCAGCCCGCCGACCAACCGCCCAAAAGAGGCCGTATTAGTCTCAGACGCCAGCAAGTGACGAAAGATGGCAGTAGCTGATCGTTTCAAGGCCGCGCCGTTCGCTTCGGCGGCCTCACTTTGCAAGCGCGCGAGTTCCGTCTCCGATACCTGCAATACTAATCTCGCGATGCGCGCTACTATTTCGGGGTTCCCTTTAAACGGATCGATAATCGTTCTCATCTGCTTGGCGGCGACCCGCTCGGCCAACCGTTGGCGCTCGATATCAGAGAGACGCAGATATTTTCCCACGGCCGGTACGATCTCGTCGAATCGCCCCGGCTCCAAGACAAGTCCCGATAAGGCGTCGACGATATGTGCTTCGGTGACCCCCGGAGCGCCGGCGCCGGCCGCCAGCAAATCGCATAATTCACGAGTCGAAAGCCGCTCGAGCAGATGGCGCCGGGCCATGGATGTTGAGGCGGAATCAGTTCGCAGCAAAGCTGAGACGACCGCCGATATCAACTGCGGTTCGAGGTGGAATAATGACTCAGCGATAAAGCGGAAATAGTGATTACGGTCGTCTATCGTGTCATACCGGGCCAGGGAGAAGAGGTGCGGAAAGGCGCGTTCGGCAATGATCTCACCCCGGTCGGTCACCGAACCGGCCCCACCGATATAGGACAAGAAATCCGCTAGATGCCCAGTGTCGCCAAATAGCTCTGCTTTGAGCCGGGTTTGGTCTTCAAGAGAGACTTCCTGGTCCTGAAAGAGCATCTGCTGTAACTCGCGAAAGTCCGTCGCTACTGTCAGCTGCTCATCGGCGTCCTCCTCAACCTCGTAGACTTGTTTCGCGGCCGCCTCCGAGACTGTGATGTCGTCGGTCCGCTTATGCCAAAGCAGTTCGACTGCCCCGCCCGCCGCCTCCACCTCTTCCGGGTCCATACAGAGGACCGAGAGGAGCGCTTCGATTTGACGTGCGTCAACGCCCGGGCCGAACGAAACGGCCTCCAGTTTGAGTTGAAACAAATCGCGCGTTAAAGCGATAAACGCGCGGTTGCCGGCAGCTAGTGGACTACCGTCGAGTGAGATCATGTCTTTATCGATCCCTAAATCGAGTCGTCCATTGGCAGAGAAATAGGCGCGGAGTTTTGATAAGAGTCCTTCCGTGGCTTGGCGGCTGACAACGTGCTCGGGAGGATAGAGCTGTAGAGACTTCAGTGCGACATTCAACTGCCTGACTGCGTCTTCTGCAAGTACTTGTTTTGCCTGGTCCGATTCGCTAAGTGTTTTCATATTCTCGGGAGAATATTCTCTCACCAAAAGACGCTGACGGCAATCAGCATAATCCGAGGCGCTCAGGGGAAAATGATGAAGATGAGTGAGGAAGCCTCGTGGATAAGAACGGTCGCGAACGACGAATTGTCGGAATCGGCCAAGACCGCATATAAAGAAGCCGCCAGGGTCTATGGTGCAGACATCAATTTGATCAGGGCCACGGGGCTCTGGCCGGAGTTGGTGGAGATAGAGGCGCAACAGCTCGCACTTTTCGTAGAGACAGACACAGAACTTGCACCGGATCTTAAGGAATTGATCGGCGTGCGCGTCGCTGAGCTGCACAACTCTGACTATTGCCGGTCTCGTTATCGGGCAGGATTGTTGGGGCGCGGCTGGTCGGACGAGAAGATTACCCATATTCTTCAGGACATCGAGTCCGATCATCTCAACAAGACTGAACGAGCTGTTCTTCGCTTTGCCGACAAAATGACTCGCTTGTCACAGTCGATGTCGACCGAAGACATTGACCTACTTCGCCAGGCCGGCCTGACCGATCAGGGCATCTTGGAGACGGTGGCCGTGACTGCCTACTTCAACAGTCAGACGTTGCTGGCCAACGCTCTGGGCGTCATGCGCCCGAAATCCTAGTCTTCTTTGAGAACGATATCATCGTACTCCACTTCCAGTTTGAGTTTGTGGTGCGCTTCTTGCTTTGCCAGGAGTTCGAAGATCCGCTTGAGTTCAGGGTCTTGAGTGTGTTTCGCGAGCCCCCGGTAGAGGTTGTGAGAGTGTTCCTCGCTCTTCATCGCAAAGACGAGAATGTCCTGATAGGTCATGTCGGGGGAGTGGCTGACCTCCCGGAGATAATCGCTTATCTTGAGGTCGGCCACATCCTTAACGCCGATCCGGTCGAGATGGTCCGCGTCCAGGCGGGTTAGAGCCTTGTGGTGCTCACCTTCGTCGGCCGCCAAATTATTGAATATCTCGGCCGTTCGTTCAGAGTCGGCCTGGCGGGCCAGCATTTGATAGAGTGCTTCCGACTCGGATTCTTTTTCGAGGGCGAACTCGATGACGCCTTTAACTGACGATATGTCCTTATCCATGCAACCTCTCAGTCTTCTGGTAAACAAAGGCTCTTTTACGAAGCCTAGAACTCGATTATCTTTATATTCGATCATATTTCAAGCACAACTAGGAGAAGTCTACTTATGGATAACAATATCGATATTCGAGCGGAACATATTGGGCGGGTCCAAGAATTGCAGTGGTACGACCGATTGATATCGGATTTTGTTGCTTTTCTGCGTCCGCGCAAAGGGGTCGAAGTCCTCTGCGTCCAGTGCGGGAGTGGGTCGCTCGCTGTCAAAATGGCGAAGCGTGGAGCTGCAGTGACCGCCATTGATGGTTTGCCGGATCTCGTGAATATTACCGCTGCGGCTGCAAAACGTGCCCGGCTGCGCAACTTCCAGGCAATGGGGGGCGATCCGCTCGATCTGCCTTTTAGTGCCGATAAATTCGATCTTGTCGTCGCGGTGACGCTTCTTAGCGGCCTGGATGAGCTGGAGCTAGCCATGGCGGAGATGGCCAGAGTGGCGACAGTTGGTGGAGCTGTCGCGACCTTAGAGCCGTCTGTCGAGGTCCGTTCCGAACGAGTTCTTTCCTTTACCGGCAAGAACTCTCTGACTGGTTTTTCGTTCAAGGCTTTCCAGGCGTGGTGCGAGGAGGCGCAAGCGGGGGAGCGTTTCTCGACGATCGAGCTTGAGCGCCTTTATCGAAAAGCCGGCCTGGCTGTTTTACGCTCCGAAGAGCAGATGGACCGCCTCCTGCTGGCGACATTAGGAATAAAGGAGCCATCAAGGCAGCCTCACTGAGCCTCTCGGTCAGGGCCGAGGCCAAGGATAACGCCGCGAACGGGGTTTTCGGCCGATCTTTGACAAGAACGCGGCCCAAAGCGCTGGGCGCTAGGCAGACGCCGGTCGAGATGAGGGAGCGTACGGAAGGTACGTGACCG
>SDBV01005445.1_pt1 | contig 17969 bp, 20 predicted proteins | sample 2277081 | NCBI WGS metagenome assembly SDBV01 (sample SAMN10402039, study PRJNA504765) | marine sediment metagenome | isolation source: marine sediment core GS10_PC15, 223 cmbsf | place: Arctic Ocean: Southern Knipovich Ridge | collected 2010 | reverse complement strand
CCCATACTTGTAAGTGGAACAGTGAGGGTCATACCGCCACTCCTCTCTCATTCGTTGCGGCAGCGTCAGCTACCGCGGCTCCGTCGATGAGAGCCCCGATCATCATCATCGGTGAGATAGTGGTGTTCACTGATGACATTGAGATACCCGACCTACGAACCGGCGTGTACATCGGTCCTCGGATATCAGATCCGACCCTCGGCTACGAGATTCAATATGCTGGTGAATCTGGCGGGGTACCAGACTTAGGTGACTTGACCATCTTCGGCCGGGTGTTGCCGGGTATCAGAAAGTTGGTGGTAACGTTACCGCTCGATGATGAGACACGTTTCTTTCGTACTCGTCATAGGGGTGGCGGGTTCGACGCTGGGGCCTGGTCCATCTGGAGTGTGTCAGCTAAGTCGCGGTTGATCCCAGATAACGTAGCGGAGGTGAACGTGTTCGGTAGTGAGATACCGGAAATCGTGTCGATCGACTTCGATCTTAGTAGCAGCGGCGTAGTCGATCGACGTACACACGGCATCGACGGAAAGAGCATCAAGGTTAAGCACAGCACGTCGGCATTCCCGACAAAAGCAGATGTCCGCGGTGAGACGTTTAAGGATCTTGACGCGGATGGCTACCTCGAAGAAACGGGTGTTATTACACTTACTTTCGGCGACACATTATTCGTGTCCGCATTGATCTACGAGGCCCTGGGCGGTCTCGGCGCGGAAGGGCCGGTGATGTTTAAGGCTACGGTAGAGTGGACCGGTCTCATCCAGGTGGGGCCGCCTAGGGCGACGATCCTGAACACGGCCGATAGCGTGTTCGACGAGACGTTCACGCTATCGGCAGTGACCGGCGTGGGCGGGTCATCCAACCTCAAGGTCAAGTGGCGTGATTGGGTGTGGGGTGCGACGCCGCCGGCGTTCTCCGCATGGTTCACGGCGCCTAAGACGGCCGTTGTCGTGGACCGCCATCCGACGCTCGACACGTTCCTTGAAGTTGTAGCGCGCGATGAGAGTCGGGGCAACGTCGAGAGCGTGACTGAGAAGCAGACGGTCATCAACATCCAGAAACTTTTGGACGTCGACACGACGGTAGACGATGCCAGCGGCCAGCATCGGGTGATACGCCACCACGAGAGCGGGCAGGCACAGGACGGCGATGTAGTCACTTATGCCGACGCGTTCGAGCAGGCGCCGGGTCTGTGGTTCGTTCCGCAGATAGGGCTTAGTTACGACACCACGCACGGCAGTGCCAAGGATCAAGTACAAGACATGGCGGCCGTGAGTCCGAGCACTACGGGCTTCACGCTACGGGCCAAGATCATCATCGACGCCGCCGGCACGCTCATCAAGGACGGATGGGCCGCTACGCTCAACGGCGCCGAGTCTTCGCAGGTACTGACCGCTGAGGGTGACGATTGTTTCTGTAATTTGGAGGACGCCAATAGTATCAGCACACCCTACAACGGCAACTTCGATATCGACGCCAGCGCCATGCCTCCCGGGGTGTCGGTCAAGGTGGAGCTGTACAGCAATGACGGTGTAGCCTCCACCAATTGGAGTCTGCGTGCGCAGCGGAGTTACTTTAACGACACGGTCGCCAACGACGAGAACCTAAACTTCACCCAAGCGCTCGCGACCAACTACGATCTAAGAGGGCGCATTACTTACAGCGATCCAGTGGATCCACTAGAGCGGGCGTTTGTTACGTTCTTGGCCGAAAGCGCAAGTCCCAAGGCGGGCGTGGAATACATCAAGGTAACGGGCGGCACGGCGCGCTCGATGACGCCGAACACGGGCGACGCGGTCCGTTGGATCGCTGAGGAGAACGCATAAGATGACCACACTATGGGACGCCATTGAGGCTGGTGACAATGAGCTACTGATACAGGTAGCACCCACATACGGACATCTTGATCCCGCGTTCAACGCAGTGCGACCGAGCATGACGGTGCGTGCGCCGTGCTGCGGTCGACGTCGGTCGGCCGACTGCGTGACCGATGTCCGCAACGTGCCGGGTACTTGGATAAGGGCGCATAACAACGGCCCGTGGACGGATCCGGACTGGTTGTGCGACCAGTGCTGTGAGTATCTGTACATGACGTCCGTGCATGACTGGACGCGCTCCAAGTTTGCTCGCGCTATGGGACGCCCGCATCGTTTTGTTCGAGAACTAAGAGCGCGAGAACTATTAGTTGAAACCGATACCGAAGGAAAATCGGTGACCGAGATCGCTGCCATACTAAGATCCATACACGAGGGTTTACCTTCTAGGGGCAACGTCCCCGGGACCGAACGGCCCGTGTTGCCGAGTTCACCTCAACGAAAAGGGAGACTACGGTAAGGTTGCTGTGTCTCTTAAGAAGGCTATTGGCTAGATGGTCTGCTGGTGGGTATATTTGATCATCGTGGTCAATGAACCGGGGTGAATGATGGATTGGATGGAGTTGTTGGGCGGACCAGCCAGTACCGGAGCAGCCGTGGTTGCTGGCCTCGCGGGTTATGAGCAGTTGAAAAATCGTCTTCTACTTCGTAACGGTAGTGGGATAACCGCATTTACTGCCGAGGATCGAAGAACACTTCAACGTACCAATCAAGTAATCACCGAGCAGACTGGGGCTCTAGATCGGATAGCGACGGTGATCGATCGTCTCGATCGTACCATCGTTCGTATGGATGAACGAGACAAGATCACTAGAGACAGTTAAAAGGGGTAGTATGATACCGAACAATATCCTGAAGTATCTTCACCGGGTTGAAGGCGGGCGGGTCAACAACCCGAACGACCCTGGTGGGGATACCGTGATGGGGCGCACCAAAAGAACAGCACTTGATTGGGGCCTAGCTGGTGCTGGTGATGTGACCGCGGATATCGCCGCTAAGATCTACAACGATTGGTATTGGGTACCAAGTAAAGCTAGTTTGTTACCTTGGCCCATGAACCTGGCTCATTTCGACGCGGCGGTGAACGTGGGTCGACGGAACCACGATTTTCGGCGGTCTGGTCGTTTCTTGCAACGAGCGTACAATAGGGTAACAGACGAAAGATCTCTCGTTGAAGACGGCGTCATCGGGCCTAACACCCGGCGAGCCATCAACGACATCGGTGATATGATCTTTGCGGGAAGACACCGGTTGTTTGAAGAGTACCTCTGGGTAAGAGCCGACTACTATCTAGCCCGACGAAACAGTTCCTTACGAGAGTTCATACCTACCTGGTGGTGGAGACTCTCCAAACTACGGGAGATGGCGTATGCGCCCGAAGACTAAGAGCGACAGGATCAATTGGCAAAGTGAAGTACGAAAAGGTTACACGTACTCAGATCAGGCCCGGGACGTTTGCGTCGATGAGATCCGTACGTTAGGCTATAAGGGATACGTTGATCGAACGGCAGCTCGGTTGGGCGTCACACTTAGTAAGTTGACCAACCACATTCGAACCGCACCTTGGGTAGGCGATCTGAGACAAGCTGACCCAAAGATCACTTTCTCAGCTCGTGCCAGCAAGATGTCAGGCCAGCAACAAACCCAGTACCTGGAGGCGGAGCTAAAGGCAGCGGCTCGGGATAAGTCATTGGGCGACAAGATCGTCCGGGTCATCAGCGAATGTGTACCGCAACTACCCAACGTGAAACCTCTGTGGACCCCGCCGAAGAAAAAGTCTACCACTACCTATGAAACGGTCATCCAGTTCTTGTCCGATTGGCACGGCTTTGAACACATCACCGCGGAACGCACCCGTGGGCTAAACGAGTATACCCCTGAGGTGATGTGTCAACGAGCTCAGAACCTCGTGGCGGCCCACACGTCCATTCACCAGAAGCTTACCCGCGGTGGCTATGACTTTCGCGAGTTGGTGGTGGCTTTAGGCGGCGACTTCGTCAGCGGTACCATTCACGAGCTCGAGAAACACGCTCACGGCACGAACATCGTGTTGTCATCTTCTGGTGTCGCTTGGCTCCTAGCTCAAACCATTCGCACCTTGGCTCAACTCTACCCGAAGGTGTACGTGGTCGGGGTGGGGGGGAACCATGGGCGTCTTCCAGACGCGCGACGCAAGCAACACAAAGATCCCACCCGAACATGGGACTACCAGATCTACCTCATGCTCAACTGGATGCTCGCCGATCAAGAGAACGTGCAGTTCTGGTTCCCTGACGCTTGGGCGGCGCAAGTCGAGATTCGCGGGTGGAACTTTCTACTGAACCACGGTGACGACATCAAGTCTTGGGGTGGTATCCCTTGGTACGGGGTGGAACGACGCACCGGTAAGCTGTTAGCGTTGGAAGGAAGCCGAGGGAACGTCATTCACTATCAGCTGCTGGGTCACTTTCACTCTTCCGTCAGTATCCCTCACCCTGCCGGGGAGACGTTCATGAATGGCTCGATGATCGGCGGCACCGAATACTCCATCAATGAGCTAGGTGTCAGTGATCCTCCCCGACAGTTGATGTGTATGGTGCACGAAGATCACGGGGTTACGTCCCGATGGCCGTTACGTTTGGACGTAGACACCGACCGAGTTGGGCCTGAGTTCGTGGCCACTCCTTGGTTGGACGTGCAACGTAAACTTGATCGAGTAGGGGTCATACCAAAATGGACGATCGGAGAAGATGTTTCAAGGTCTCCTTGAACTCATCATTAACCTATGGGTGTTCATTCGCCCTTGGATCATACTACAGCCGTATGAACGCGGCGCTCGCGTCCGCCTCGGTACGATCATCAAGGAGATCGGTCCCGGGGTTCATCTAGCGGTCTGGTTCATCGACGAGTTTCACGTACAGAACGTGATGCTTCAACCTCAACAATGGGCTGAACAGTCGGTGACCACCATCGATGGCGAGCAGCTCGTGGTAAGTGGCTCGATCGAATACGAGATCAGCGATATCATCAAGTATGAGCTCAAGGTTCAGGACCCTGATGAAAGTCTAATGAACCGAGCTCAAGGAGCCATAGCCAAGTTCGTAGCTGGCCATAAATATGAAGACTGTACCATCGAAGCGGTTCGACGAGCCGTGTACACGGCCTTGCGCCGAAATAACGCGTGTCCAGCGTGGGGTATCCGCATCAAACACGTTCATATCATCGACCTCGCTCACCACAACGTGTATCGGGTGATGTCCGCTGGGTCGGTGTCCACCTTAGTCATAGGAGATGAGTAATGCTTTCCTTCGTAACCAACTTCGCTCGCACTGCGATCGGTTCACCGGTCATCAGTATCTTGATCTTGATCGTGACGGTACTGTCGATAAGACTCGGCTTAGCTTCCCGAGAGATCGGGGACCTTCAGTTGGAGAAGGACGAGATCGCTCTGGTGCACACCAACGCGTTGGCGACGGCCGACACCACTCGCCGTTTGAACGTAGTGCTGGCTGACTCCAACGTCATGTGGGCCCGACTAGCCGTACAACGAGAAGAGCTCGTCGACTCCCTCGCCGAGACCCTCGAGGCGGTGATCGTGTCCCGCACCGAGCTTCTCACCACCATCGCCAGCCTGGATACCAACCTCATTAGTGAGGTAACCGACACTGCCGACGTGCGGATCGCGCGCTGGGACCTCTATCAAGAACCATTTACCGTTGAGGTCGAGGCCCACCTGCCGAAGCCCCCGGCTCAGGGCAGGTTGAACCTAAACGTAAACCTGGACCCGGCGCTTTTGGTGATGCGAGTAGGTTGTCTGGAGGCGTTGGGTCGTACTCACCAAGCTGAGGTGTTCGTGCAGACCCCCTGGTGGTTGACGGCTGAGGTGACGAATGTGGAACAGACCCAAGGTGTGTGTCAGCCATACCGAGTTCCTGACACGTCTTCAAGTGGTAGTGGGTCCTCCATCTTCGCGGATGTGATCCTGGGTGGGTTGGCCAGTGGGTTGGTGGCGTTGATCTTTGATGAAGACGTGTATAAAGGAACCGCTATCGGGGTGGGTGCTGGTGTCTTCTGGCACGTAGTGTTTTAGTAGGTTATATTTATACCATACAGTGAACCTAATAAAGGAGAAACATCGTGCGGGTAGTCTTAGACCTATCGACTGAACCACCTACCCTGGTCATTCACGTAGATCGAAAGATACGGGAGGATCTTAGGTTGGCCCGGCAGTTGCCGACGAGAAAGTTCGACGCTGAAACTTCCACGTGGCAAGCACCGTTGATCATCGAGAACGAGGCCCACTTCGCGGCCGGGGGTCAGCCGCTGTCACAGTGGTTTGACCACCCGGCCATCGTGTCGGGCTACGGCATCTCGATGGCGAGAGAGAACCTGTTTAAGGTCTCAACCCCGGGCAATGAACGAGATCGGTGTAAACGAATACCGGAGTACCGACACTACTCTGACGAGTATGGTGCTTACGTTTGCAAGGTGACTCGCCGTAACGTGGAGTACTTGATGCGAACCTTTCCTCAGGCCAAGTGGTCGAAGGAGGCTACGGTTCACCGGGTTAACGCCGCTGCTGAGGCTGAACGAGTAACCAAAGCGGTTCAGGTTAAGGCCGACTTCATAGCCCAGTTGGCGTCGGACGCTCAGGTGGTGGTGACCGACTACAAGTTCGGCACCGTGCCATATGAACACCAGAAGGCCGCCTTCTTGATGTCTCGGGAGCCGGAGAACTTCGCTCTCTTGATGCAGCAGGGTACCGGTAAGACGAAGGTAATCATCGACACCGTGTATTGGTTGTACCTACGATCTCTGGTGAAGGGAGCGTTGGTCATCAGCCCGAACAGTGTGAAGGAGGTTTGGGACGAGGAGATCACGTTGCACTCGCCGGACTACATCAAGTATCGAACCACCGTATATTCGAGTGGTATGAAGAAGGCGGAGTGTGAACGCTTGGAGGTGGTCCTTTCTAATCCGGTTGAACAAGGGGTGGACTGGCTCATCATGAACGTGGAAGCGTTCAGTTCAAAGAAGGGTGGAGAGATCGCGATGCGGTTTCTTAAGAGCCGGTCTTCGCTGATCACGATAGATGAGGCTACCAGGATCAAGACCCCGGGCGCCAAACGAACGAAGAACATCATGAAGTTGCGGCCCTGGGCTCGTTACCGTCGGATCTTGACCGGTACCCCGGTCACCAACGGTCCACTGGACGTGTTCTCACCGTTCAAGTTTCTCAGCCCAGACATCATCGGGTACGGTTCTTACTACTCGTTTCGTAATCATTTCGCCACGATGGGTGGGTGGAACGGTAAAGAGGTGACCGGTTATCAGCACATCGACGAGTTGACGAAACTCCTAGACCCTCACAGTTATCGGGTCTTAAGGGAGGACTGTCTCGACCTACCTGAGAAGGTATATCAGAAGTTGATCGTGGAGATGGCTCCTGAACAAAAACGCATCTACGATCGTATGCGTAACGAGATGATTGCCGACATGGGTGAACGTGAGGTGGTTACCACCACCATGGTCTTGACTCAACTCTTGCGATTGCAACAGATCGCCGGCGGTTTCCTCGGTGGGATCAGGAAGGTGTCGATGTCGGTAGTGGACGCCGCTGCCGACAGCAGCCAGATCAGTGATGATGATCTGGCTAAGATCATCAACGCGGTGGTAACGGCTGAACCGTCTGACGGAAACGTGTTACCCTACTCCAAGGCCATCGCCGGTCCTAACCCTAAGGTGGCTGCACTCTTAGAGGTGGCTGACGACGTAACAGGTAAGGTGGTGGTCTGGTCTCGCTTCCGTCAAGAGATTAAATTGATAGCCGACTCCTTGAGAGAGAAGTATGGTGAAGATTCAGTGGTGGAGTTTCATGGCGGTGTAAATACCGCAGACAGGAAGACGGCCCGATTACGATTTCAAGACCCGAAGAGTCCGGTAAGGTTCTTCATCGGCAACCAAGCTGCCGGTGGTCTAGGCATCACCTTGACTCAAGCACAGACGGTGGTGTACTATTCCAACACGTTCTCATTAGAGGATCGTCTTCAGTCTGAAGATCGTGTTCATCGCATCGGACAGGATAACACGGTGACCTACATCGATCTCGTGATCAAGAAAACAGTAGACGTGAAGCTAATCAAGGCCTTACGTAACAAGCAGGGTCTCGCCAACCAGGTGACCGGCGACACCTGGAAGGAGTGGATATAATGCCGACCGTATATGTGGTCCAAGAACCTCGAGCCATACGAGGTAAAGTGGTAGACATCCTAGGGGCTATGGACTTCGGTAGTCTCGAGACGCTCCTGTCGAAGGACGTGAACGTGCTCGATGGAACGTTCGTCGCTAGAGAGATCTTCAACAAGCTACGCCACATCACCCCAGAAGACTACGTTCTTCCCATCGGTGATCCGGCCGCCATCGCCATCGTGTGTGCCATCGCGTCCAAGAAAACCAAAGGCCGGTTCAACATCTTGAAGTGGGACCGCCGGGAGATGCGCTACTACCCGGTAACCGTGAACCTACCTGCCGCGGAGATGCCATGAGTCTAGTACAAGATATGCAAGACGATGCCGAACGCGTCGACACCAAGACGTCAGACGGTACGATGAAAGATCTCGTCGGAAAAGGCGAAGAGATGATAGAGCTCACGGCCACGATCGAGATCACCAAGACCGAGTTGAAGGACCTCACCCGCCGGTATGACGAACTTCGTAAAGAGCTCATCCCAGAAGCGATGCAGGTCGCCGGTCTGGTAACCGACGCCGGGAAAGGGAAATACTCCACGGCCAGCGGTGCCACGGTCAGTCTGCGAGGTGACATGTTCGTGGGCATCCAACGAGGGCAGGAGGAGACGGCTCACGAGTGGTTGCGTAAGAACGGTCACGGGGCTCTGATCAAACCGACGGTACACAGTTCGACGCTACGCGCGTTCGGTAAGGAACAGACCGGACTCGGAAAACCCCTGCCTGAAACCCTGTTCAACGTGTTCGCTTTCACCTATGCTGTCATCACTAAACCAAGGAGTTAAACATGTCCGACCGCAAGACCAGTACCACCGTGGCCGTCAGACCTGAGACCCAGGTGCCGGCTCCGTTGTTCGAAAACTTCGCTGCCGATGCTGGGGACGGTCTCGAAAACGCGACGGCCGAAGACTTCGCCATCCCCTTCTTGTCTCTCTTGCAGAAGATGAGCCCGCAGGTGGACGAGGACAACGACGCGTATCGTGAAGAGGCGCGGCCGGGGATGATCATGAACAGCGTGACCGGGGAGTTGTTCACCGAAGGGGTGGACGTGATCCCGGTGAAGTTCATCAAGGTGTTCAATGAGTTCGTACCCCGAGCTTCTGGCGGGGGGTTCCGAGGTTCGTACCTGACCCGTGAGGAAGCGCACGCCAACGTCGAGTCCGGCAACGAGATCATCGACACCAACAATCACTACGTGCTTCACCGTACCGCCAACGGTTCGTGGCAGCCAGCGTTGATCAGTTGCACGTCGACGAAGTTGAAGACCAGTCGACACTGGAACGCGAAGATGCGACAGGTCACCCTGACCGACGAGAAGACGGGTAAGGTGTTCGTACCACCTACCTACGCCATGATATACCACCTCGGGTCGGTCGGACAGGAGAACGCGAAGGGTAAGTTCCACAACTTCTCCACGGAGTTCGAGGGCTTCGTCACCATGCCTGAGCGCTACGCCACGGCCAAGGCGTTCAAGGCGTCGGTGGATGAGGGATTGGGCCGGGTCGACTACGACGCGATTAAGGATGGTAAGTCAGCGACGAGCGACGACAAGGACGGCGACGAACAGTTCTAGGGCCGGCATTGACGAGTTAGTCGTAAGGTTTCGGACCGCGACCGTGGTATGGCGCGGAGACCTTCCTTACGACTAGCTAGCCCTCGTAGCTCAGAGTGACGCACCGAACACGCGTCGTTATCGCGGTAGAGCTGCCGGTGTAGCCGGTGTGTCGTGGGTTCGAATCCCACCAGGGCTGTATGAGTATAGAGATAGGGGTGATCGAACAGTTCCGTCGCTTATTTCGAGGCCGGGAGGACGCGCACGGTGAGTTCGAGCCGTTACCTGACGGCGGTAAGCGAGTTCGCACCGTGAAATCTCCAGCTACCCCAGAGCTGTGGGAGAATCACCTAGAAGGCGAAGGCCCGTTCCTCGGCATCATCCCGATACGAACCGACGGTCTATGTTACTTCGGTGCGATCGACGTAGATAACCACGACGTAGATGATGACATCGACATCGTCGCTCTCGACGAGGCGATACGTAAACAGCGAATCCCGCTAGTGGCTTGTCGCTCCAAATCTGGTGGTGCCCACCTGTACCTGTTTACCAAAGAACCGGTTCCAACTAAGCTTATCATCCAACGACTAAAATCTTGGGCTGTGTTACTCGGTCTCTCCAAGAAGGTGGAGGTATTTCCGAAGCAAACCAGAGCTGAGGTCGGCAACTGGATCAACCTGCCATATTACGACGCCATCAAGACCAACCGTTACGCGGTGATCGACGGTAAACAAGCTGACCTCGGTACCTTCCTCGCTCACGCCAGTCTGAACCTCGTTACTCAAGCTAAGTTGGAGGGGGACGACGACGAAGGAGACGATCACCCGTTTCAAGCAGGCCCCCCCTGCCTCATCCAACTTCATCGTATCGGGTTGCCAGCAGGGGGACGCAACCGTGCCCTGTATAACGTGGCGTTGTACTTCAAGATCAGCGGTGTTGACGACTGGAAGAACCTCGTTAAGTCGTACAACGAACAGAAGTGTGAACCACCTTTAGACGCGTATGAGGTGGATACCCTGATCAACTCAGTAAAAGAGCATGACGAGTATAAGTACAGCTGCACTGAGGAGCCCATCGCCTCGGTATGTAATCAGGCCTTGTGCCGACGTAAGCGACTAGGCATCGGGTTCTGGCGGCAGGGTGACCTCGACGCGTCGATGCCTGAGATTACCGGGCTGGTAGAACTTCGCACCGACCCGCCCCGGTACTTCTTGAAGATCGATGGGATCAACGTGGAGATCGCCCCTGAAGAGTTTATGTCCTACGCCAAGTTTAAGTTGGTGGTGATGATGGCGGTGGGTCGTATACCTCCTGGCATGCGTCAACACGAGTGGGAAGACCGAGCCAACGTTATCTTGGCTCAACGTACCACCCTGGAAGCACCGCCAGACGCCGGCGCTTTTGGTCAGTTCATGATCCTCTTGAATGACTTCCTTAACCTAGCTCGACCGAAGGGTGAAGGGGTCAAGGAGGATATGACCAGAGCCCGGCCGTTCATCAACGATGGACGCATCTACTTTAGGTCCCGAGATCTTCTGGACTTCCTGGCTCGTGAACGGTTTCGGGACTACACCGACCACACCGTATGGTCCAAACTGTACAGCCTCGGGGCTGGTCACCAACAGTTCAAGATAGCGGGCAGCACAGTTCGTGCCTGGCACATCTCAGCAGATCGCGCCGGTCTCTTCACCGAGGCCCTGCCGATACCGCGTAAGAAAGAGGAACCTCACCGTGATTTCTGACCTGATCAACACTATTTTTCACTCAACAGTTGGTGGTTTCGCCGTTCTTAATGTGCTAGCCTTACGACGTGACAAGATGACCAAAGGTGTATCGATCACCGCGTTTATTTTCTACGCGTTGTTTGGTTTTTGGAACGTATATTTCTTCAGTCAATTGGATCAAGGCTGGTCTGCGAGAGCTAGTTTAATACCCGCCATCATGAACACGGTGTGGGTCACGATGACCGTCTACTACGCTAGTAGATCATAATATGATGGCTCCTAACCGACGGGACGATAGTTACGACGTGTTTGTCTTTGTATTTTTCTTCGTTCTAACCATCTTCATCTTGGCGTCTCGATGAACGTCACCAAATACTTCGGGCCACCAGGTACCGGCAAGACGTCAACCCTGCTGAAGTTGGTAGAACAGGCGCTCGAGGCAGGGGTGCCGCCGAACCGGATCGGTTACCTTAGCTTCACCAACGCGGCGTGTGACGAGGCGGTGAGTCGGGCGATGGCTCGGTTTGGCTTTAACCGGAAAGCCTTTCGGTGGTTCAGCACCATCCACTCCGTAGCGTATCGTAAGCTCGGGATCATGAACACTCAGCTGGTGCGAGGACCGAAGGACCTGGTGGAGTTCAGTCGTCTCGCTGGTTTTTCCTTTAGTACCAAACGCTCGTACACTGAGGCCGAGGACTTTGACTTCGGTGGATCAGGGCTGGGTGATCGTCTCTTGGAGTTCGACCATTATCGGCGGGCCCGGTTGGAGAGCGTGGCTGAGGCACACGCCGGGTGGAATGAACCGATCGATCGCACCACCACCTACAACTTCTGCGAGGCATATCAGCAGTATAAAGAAGACCAAGGGATGGTGGACTTTACCGACCTCTTACTTCAGTTGGAAGAGCCACTCGACGTAGACATCTTGTTCGTGGATGAGGCGCAGGACCTAAGTAAGCTTCAATGGCGAACGTTATCTAAGTTGGCCGTTAACGTAAAGACCCTTATCTTGGCTGGTGATGATGATCAAGCCGTCTTCACCTGGGCCGGGGCGTCGCCGGAAAGCTTCATAGCTCATCCTGGTGAGGTAGTGGTCTTGGGTCAATCCTATCGCGTACCTAGGAAGGTGCATACGCTAGCGGAGCAGATCACGAAATGGATTCCTGGTCGACAACCTAAGGTGTGGGCCCCGCGAGACGCTGAGGGAGCTGTGAAGGCGGCGGGACGTATTGAGGGGGCCCTCGATGACCTTCCGGACACCGGTTCGGTGCTGATCCTGTATCGTAACCACTACATGATGAGAGAGGTTGAGAACCACCTCAGGGAGATCATGGGTCTACCCTACTCGACCATCTGGGGACCGGGTCGCGGTCTTCAATGGGTGCCGGCCATCGTGGCGTGGGAACGACTACGCGCCGGCAAGAAACCGGTCACCATAGGTCGAGCCGTCGAGGCCCTTAAGGCCGTTGGAGGTACAGCATTAGAGAAGGTTAAGCGACTAGAACGGATGCCCAAGGATGATCGGATCACGATGCGTGACCTTCAGATCAAGAACCCGCCTCCGTGGTTCAAGGCCTTCACCAAGTTGCATCATCGTGACGTCGCGTATCTCAGACGGATGATCCAAAAGCAGGGTCCCGGTTCCCTAAGCAAGCCCCCGCGAATTAGGTTGTCTACGATTCATTCAGCTAAGGGAGCGGAGGCAGACCACGTGTTGTTGATGACCGACATGTCGAAACGATCTCGGCAGGGGTTGGACCGTTACCCGGGGGTAGAGGAACGAGTCTTCTACGTAGGGGTGACCCGAGCCAAGGAAATCTTGACGTTGGTGGGATCAGGACGAAATCCGATCTTCTCAACTGCTGGACAAGTATCGTGAAATTGATTATAATAGTACTATCACTCATACAGGGAGACAGGTAGCATGTTCACCAAACACCCTCACCATATCATAGGTACTACGACGTATGGTGATCTAACCTTCTTTCTTCGTCACGGGGTGGCTTGTACCTTATGGGCCATGGATCATTTGCTAGATGAAGAGCTGGAAGGCACCATCATCAAGGCGTACATCGCCGCTACCGGAGATCAACGGTGGGACGTTCCGGTGGAGTTGGCGTATGCTGCTCTTTGCTACGTCGTCATGCACGATTGGTACCTGGCTACTCAAACCCCGGTACCAGAGAAGACCGCCACTAACATGGCTGCCGCGTTCGAGGCCGCGCGAACCGGTACGATCACAGCCACAACCTCTACGAAGAAGACGAAGAAGATCAGCTACAAGGAGTACCTCTTGAAGGCACTGCTGTCTAAGACGCCGGAAGACGAGCTTCTGGCCGAGGCCAACCGCCTATTTCCTAACCTAGCCAATCCCCGTGGTACCTACATATACTGGCGCAACCGTTGGACCAAGGAAGGAACACTATCATGAAAAGCAACGCGAGCAAAGACTACGTTATAGTGTGTCAGAAAGTGGTGGCGTACCTTACAAAACTTGGCAAGGGTGCAGAAGTAACGGTGCCAGAGATCAAGTTAGCTCTCGAGATAGAAGAGGACGGCAGCAAAAGAACTAGCCGCGTGTCCTCTCTCATGCGTGAGCTTGCGGTTCAACACGCGGTAGAACGGCAGAACGACCACACGCTGACTTTGATAAATGGTGTAGCCGTATACAAGGTCATGTCCATTCGGCTAATGAAGCTGTACCTGTGTCAAGGCCCTCGGTCAGCGAAAGAGAGAAATCTAGCGCTTCATCGGTCACAACGGAGAGACTTTGGCCACGGACTTTCGTCTTCGGGCGCTGCTTAACGCGGCATCAGGTGGAAGGTGGCGGGGTGACCGATCAGGGGTGATCGGACTTTGTCACCATTGCCGTCATCGAAAGAGCGAACACCGCTGTCCACTGGTAACGATCGAAGGCGTACAAGTAGCGGTGTACCGATGTTCTCAGTTCAAGAACACCGAACAAAGATACGAGGGATTACCACCTGACGCACCAAGGAGAAGAACATGATGCGACAACCCACGGCCCTCGGGGTCTACATCTATGCTGGCGGCTTCACCCTCGGCGTCAAACGTGCCGGGTTCCAGGTACTCGCTCAGCTGGAAGATGGTCCGTTCGGCGTGGCTACGACCAGAGCGAATCACCCCGGTCTTCCGGTGTACGACGACGCAGCAGGTTGGCCTAGACTGATCGACGAGATGAAGGACGCGGGACAGCCCATCGACTTCGTCTACTGCAACCCACCCTGCGCCCCGTTCAGCAACGCCGGGATCAGCAGCCAGAAGGCGGGACACTTTAAAGAGTGGTGGAAGCAAGATCCCCGGGTCAACTGCGTTCGTAACGCGTTCGACGTGTTCAAACAAGCTCGACCTCGGGTATGGGCCTGGGAGTCCGTGCAAGGAGCCTTCACCCGGGGGCGAGAGCTGGTGGATCAGCTCACCCTTCAAGCGCTCGACCTGGGATACTCAGCCAGCTACGTGCTCTTGGACGCGGTTCATCTCGGCGTGCCACAACGACGGCGCCGGTTCTTCTGCGTGTTCCACGACGTGAAGATCGATTGGCAGTACCCGAGGTTAGAACAAAGAGATTGGCGGACGGTCGGTGACGCGTGGAGATATCTCCGCGACCCAGAGCCTGGACTACATAGGTGTACGGCTCAGGACCTGGACCTGATGAAGGACATGGGACAAGGGGAGTCGCCTCGTCAGGTGTGGGAAGATAGAAAACGAGTGAAGGAGCCGAACGAGAACGATTGGGAACGTAACAAGCAAGGTCACGTGAAGGGTCGGCCAGGGTTCAACGCTCGTAGGTTACGCCTCGATCAACCGTGTAACACGATGCTGGGTGGACCTCACCTCATTCACCCGACTGAGGACCGGTTCATCTCGGTGAAAGAGGCTCAGGTACTCTGTGGTTACCCGGCCGACTACGTGTTCAAGGCGAAGAACGCCGACAACTGTTTCACTGAGATGGCGAGGGCGGTTATGCCGCCAGTAGGTCAATGGCTCGCCGCCAACATATGTGACGCGATCAACCGTGGGGAAGAACAACGAGACAAGATCTTCTTGGTACACCTACAAAAAGGATTCACCGAAGAACTGCCAGCCCCGGTATGAACATCTGTATCTGTGGTAACCTAGATAAGTATCACAGCGTCCAATGGCCCAAAAGTATTGCTGCTGATGACGAAGACGACAACAAAGAAGCGTTGGCCGATAAGGCTTTTCAACGGGCCACCAATACGCCTTACTTCGGACGATGTGAGGTACCCGGTAGTCGGTGTAAGAAATTTCTACCCAGGAGGAAGACATGAAGATCGCGATCGTAGAATGGTACCCACGAATATGTGGCACCGGCGACGGGGCCGTGCATCTGTCAGCCGGCGGTGAGGAGCTCGGCCATACGGTCGATCGTCTAGCCTTCAGCAAGAGCGGTAAACAACTCAAGGCCTTCGGCGAGAAGGGTAACGCGTGGACCACCCATAAACAGCGAGACGCGGTGGCGGTGTTGAACGGGTACGATCTCGTCATCCCCAGTGACGTGGTCTGTCAACACCCGACGGTGGATGGGGCCGCGATCAAGACGGGTACGATGCCGTACTACGTCGACGTTCTTCAACGAATCAGCGCACCTTTCTCACTTCTGTGTTGGGGTGGTTACTACCACGCCAAACACAACCCGTTCATCAAGGCCTTGCTCCGGAGCAGTAACTTCACCGGCGCGGTGTGGTCGCCTCGTGTCCCAGACGCGAAGCCTCGGTTCGAGCCGTTCATCGGTGGAACACAAATCAAGTGGGTGGACGTGCCTTACCATCCGTATGCGGCGCCGGCGCCGACACTCGAAAGTCATCGCCGCACTCGCGAGATCCTTATGAACAGCCGGGTCACTAGTCAGAAGGGTCAGGACGTGGCGTTGCAGTTGTTTCAAGACACGCCGGACATCAACTGGAACATCTGGGGTACCAGCGCCTACGGCAAACCATCCCCGGCCTGGGTGCTCTGGGAACTAGGTCTCCTCCTCGGTTACCGGCAACAGCTGTTCCCGCAACTGGCTGACCGGACCAACAACAAACACCCAGAGGCACATAAGTTCTACACCGGACGGTTCACGTTCGGTCACCATAGCAGCAACGCGGAGTGGCGGTTCCACGACGCGTACGAAAGTCTAGACGACATCGACTGGGCACCGTGGATCGGGATCTCGCTGACCAACAACCTACTGCACGGATCCCTCGAGTACGCATGTCTCGACGTTATCGCGCGAGGGTCGGTACTTCTGGCACCGGAGCACATGGTCGAGTTCTGTCAATATGACAGCATCCCCCTGCTGCCGTTTCAGCACGCCGCGTACGGCGTCAGCAAGAAGGACAACGGTTCAATTCGAGAAGGCAAGAACGATTGGGACCGTCAGACCTGTCTCGAGATGATCAAGTACTACACCACCGGTATGGAAGAATGGGACCTGAAGAAGATCGCCAAGGCGCAGTTCCGCGACCTACTGATCAAGCACTCCCCAGCCACGGTGCTGGGACCACTCGTGGAGGCGTCATGACCGTGTACTACTGCGCCCGCTGTAATAACATGTACACCTTCGCTCACGCCTGTGGGATGAGCCCATCACCGCAACAAATCGGTAAACCTGACGCCGCAACGCCTAGCATAAACACGCGCCAAGCAAGGCTAGAGATTCACCGATCAGACTCAGACGACGTCCGAGAGTTCCACGAGAAGTTCGAGCTCGGCATCGGAAAAGAGCCCACCCTGCCGGAGAGTAGCTGGCTCCTGGGCAGGGTGGAGATGTTCCTCGAGGAGATCATGGAGACGTGTCGAGCGGCTCGGAACAACGACCTAGCCGGGGTGGCTGACGGGCTGGTGGACCTAGCGTACTTCGTTCACGGTACGGCGATTCACCTCGGTATCCCGTGGGACGAGGTGTGGGCTGAGGTTCACTCCGCCAACATGCGGAAGGTAGCACAGCCCAGCAGTGAAGAGGGGCGGAGGAAGAACAAGTTGGACGTGATCAAACCTGAAGGCTGGCAGCCGCCGGACGTAGCTGGTATATTGAGAAGGGAGACCTTGCGCACTCGGATTCCCATACCGCCACCCATACCGGACAACGTAGCGTGATCATCATCGAAGGCCCCGACTGCTCGGGCAAGACCACCTTGGCGAAGACGGTGTTTCAAGGACACCAGGGTATGATCTATCATCACCAAGGTCCGTACAAGGGTAACCCGTTCGCCGAGACGATGAAGCTTCTCTGTGATACAGGTGACCCTGGTGAGTGGAAGACGTGGAACCGTAACACCGTGTATGATCGTCTTCACCTCGGTGAGCTCGTGTACGGACCGGTATACCGGTCAGGCAGCGACCTCGCTGCTTGGGAACAGCGTCTCTTAGAACGAGTCATGCTGTCACTAGGTGGAGTGGTGATCATGGCGTGTCCACCAGAAGATCGGGTGATAACCGAGTTTCAGATACGACAAGATCAAGAGATGTTCGGTAACGGGGTAGACGCCGTATCTCGTATGCGAGAAGTGTGTCGCCGTTTCAACGGCGTACATACTCACCTACCGTGCGTCGATTGGGACTACAC
>SDBV01005443.1_pt1 | contig 17970 bp, 32 predicted proteins | sample 2277081 | NCBI WGS metagenome assembly SDBV01 (sample SAMN10402039, study PRJNA504765) | marine sediment metagenome | isolation source: marine sediment core GS10_PC15, 223 cmbsf | place: Arctic Ocean: Southern Knipovich Ridge | collected 2010 | reverse complement strand
GGGATGGTATGCAGTAGATAATGAATTTGAACCAGTCATTACTTTGTATTATCTAAGTCCAGGTGCAGTTATGTTAATTACTTTGATTATCATTTTAGGTGCAATAACTGGTGTAATCTTTAGTTTTAAAGAAATTGGCTCATATCCAAAAAGAAAAACATTTGCAATAATTGGTTTTGTTTTAATTATTCTAGGTGTAACTATGTATTCTCTTAGTATTTTTGAAATTATCCAAAATCAAATTAATAAAATGAATGGAGAAGAAATTTCATCACTTATGACATTTAATTTGTCCATATTATTTGCAATTGCAATTACATTAGTGGGAATTCCAGTTATATTACATGGCTTGATACAACGATTTTCAGTTGCAATGACTTCGTTAATTTCATTGGGTTTGGTTGTCGCATTTGTTATGTTTATCTTTTCAAGGATGGATTAAAATGAAAACTAGATTTTTGATAATTGTAGGAGTTGCAATTGCATTAACAATTACTTTCTTTGTTTTGGGTCCATCACAAGGTCATATAGCTGAATATTTTCTAACTGATGAACAGTTTGAAGATCTGATTTTAGGTGATACACCACATGTAACTGATAGTCTAAAAATACCAAATGCAGAAAGAGATGCCAAATTAGCTGCTGGATACAAACTATATCCAGGTGGTTGGGTACATCCAGATGATCTAGGCAATCAACAACCAATCTATAGGGATAATCCAAACAATCCTGGAGAATTAGTTTTAGATCTTGATGCTATGATCAAAGAATATGAATCAATATCAGAACCAGAATCTGACATCAATGAGAGTAGCACTGTTTCAGAAAACAAAAAACCTATTCTTACACATGAACAGATTGATGAACAAATAGATATTGTATTTGGCAATGCACGTAAAAGTTGGACAGTGTATCCTGGAGGCGCAGGTTTTATACCTCCAGAAAATTCAACACTTATACGAATATACAAAGAAGTTACCATCGATATACCACCACTTAATTTTACCGCAATGCTTGATGACAAAATTTTTGTTGATAGATGTGAGTCAAATGGCGGTACATGGAATTATTCCTATCATGATTGTGAAGGAATTTGGGAAATCTGTCAAGATGTAGGAGGAATTGTAATTCAGAGGAATATCACTCCCCCTTGCACTGGTATCTGTCTCGATAAAGCACTTTACAGAATGTCATGTGTGTTTGAATATGAAAACTAAACTTTTGGTAATTTTATAATAATTGATAGTTATTCGACAAAAGAGAAATTATACGTTATTTTTTCTGTTTTTGTCAATTTTGTATGCTAAATCATTTTATCAAAAACAAATATGATTCAACATTATGGTACGTTACAAATCACCAATCGTTTATCGTTTAAGAGAAATTCCAATAAAACAGATCAAAATATGGAAAGACGCACAAGCACGAAAACTAGACCGTGAAGGAATTGTAGAGCTTGCACGTTCTATCAAAAATGAAGGATTACAAAATCCTCCAATGGTCCAAAAGGAGAGTAAAAACTCTTATCTTTTACTGTCTGGTCAAAGAAGGCTTGCAGCACTCAAAAGACTAGGTGCAAAGAAGATTCCAGTGTTATTAATCACTCAGAGTACAAAGTATGATGTAGCAAATGCTAAAGCTGCATCCGTAGTTGAGAATTTACACAGAAACAAGATGAATACAAAAGATATGACTGAAGCATGTGTATTTTTGACTGCATCTGTTGGAAAAGCAAAGGCTGCAAAATCACTTGGAATATCATCACAAACCCTAAAAAAATATCTTGGGTTTGCAGCTGTTCCAGAAAAACTAAAACAATTGGTTCCAAAGGAATTATCACGAGACGATGCCACAAAATTATATCAATGTGTACCAAACATTACAAAAGCTCTAAAGATTGCATAAAAAATCATTCCTTTGGACCAAAAACTCAGAAAAGAATACTTGAAATCACTATCTAGAAGTCCAAAATCATCTCATAGTAAATTGTTAAAAATCTCAAAATCACATATGCTGCAACAAAAAATTAGAGTTGATCTTACAAAGGGAATTGCACGAAAGTTAAAGAAATATGCAAATCAAAATAAAACCACTCCTGATAAAATGGCAAACAAAATACTTGTAAGTTGGTTGAAAAAAAGATAACTCAAAGACTAGAAATAATTATTTGGATCAATTTAACCGTCTTATTTCATCAGGTAGATTTCTTAAATTACAAGTCTTGGTAGTATCATTCCAGATGTTTGTTTTGTAGTAATCAAAACAAGCTTCTTTTCGAATTTTCTCATGATTTTCAATGTAGACACTTTCCCAATCTGTAGGCAATACTAGAGTGATACCATCATCCAGATTTTGCCATAAACAAATATCACTATCCAGATAATGTGTTTGATTTGCAAACCAATAGTTGTATGGATTATCCCATCCTGCTTTGTGGGAGCTATTACAGTATTCCAAAATGGTACCAATAAAAATTTCAGAATAGTATTCTTCTAGGGTCATAAACTGACACGTGCCATTATCAATTTGGTGCGTTGAATTATTCCAGTGATAACCTACACCAGCTATGTAGTAAGGTGTTCCATCAGGTGTTGTATAATTATTAGCTTCTGCAATTCTACTAGATTCACAAGACTGAAGTACGCGTTCTAGTTGCTCAGGTGTACCAGTCTCCAAATTTTCGAATGGAAAATTTGTATCAATTCCATAGTCTCTGTAAGATTCAAGTTCTAAATCTACATCTGCAATACCACAGTCTTGTAATTTTTGTTCATACAAATAGTTAAACTCTGCATTTCTATCAGAATTACGGGATCGAAACTCATCACATGGAATGTCATCGTACGCTTGTTTTACCTCTTCATGTCTTACTGATTTTTTATACAGAGTAAAACCAATTACAATTGTAGATATTATTACAACGATAACAATTACTGTTAGAATAGATTTTCTTTTCTTATTCATGATTTTTACACGTCTATTGTCTAAGTATAAGTTCAACATCTAGAAATTGTTTTTCACTCATCAAATCACTCTGCATTAAAATTTTACATAATGCGATAATAGCCATTGTTTCTTTAGATGCCATAATTTCTTACCAAATTGAGGTATAATTAAGATTTGTTAAATTTTCTAACATGGATAAGTAACACCGATGATTTCAATTAAAGGATTATTATGAGTAAAATTTAATGTCACTATTTTATTACCAATTCTGCTAAAAGACATCTCATGTGCCACTTCTTCTTGATTAACAAGTGTAAAAATATCACAACTCTTCTGATCACCATAATCAAGTATTTGATATGGCACCTCTACTGTAAGAAAACCATCACTACTTGAATCAATTCTTACAAGTAACGAATTAGCTTCATAGTCCTGATCCATTGCATCTACGATACCGCCCTTGATGGTATAGGGAATATCGAATATTACAATTGTAGATTGATTATCAAATATTGGCTCTATTATTCCTGTTACCTGATAAACTGATGAAAATGAAGTATCATCCCCAATCTTTTTGTATTCTGTACATTCGTCTTTATCCTCAATACATATTTTATAAAATAACTCCATGTCATTCTCATTAAAATAAAATGTATAATGCTCATCAGATTTGTATTGATTGATAAACGTTTTACCGCTATGTAGACTATAATGTCCTTTAAATTCAGGATTTTCAGGACATGGGATATCTACTGTTTGGCATATTGCTAATGCTATTTTGCCACCAACTGGAGTATTTTCTCTATCATCAAGATCAGCTCTAGCTTTTTCTCCAGCTTCATCTGTAAGATATTTACAATTATCAGTCCTTGGAAACCACAATCCATTGTTATCATCACACCATTCTTCCCTATGTCCCAGAGGATCACCATTAGAACTGAAACTATGTTCAAATGTTAATAACTCAAATGGAATTTTTTGATCAACTAGATACCACCAACAATTATCACCATTCCATATTGCATCTTTATGAGGTGAAGGAGGTAGATAGTCTGGACAGGTTAGTATTTGATAAGATCTCAATTCAGACTCGGTCATTTTATTCCATTCACAGGTGTTATTATCAATTACATGAGTAGAATTATACACATTATGCAACACATCAATTTTGACCATCCAATCAGGTGTCAAACAAGAATCCCTGACTTTGTTAAATGATTCTTGCCATTTTTCATCAGTTAATGATTGAGATTTGTATTCCCATTCCAGATAGGGGGGAATTAGTAGTAATCCCACAGCTGCAAGAAATGGAACTATAATTATCAGAGCAATGTATTTTTTATTCATGATTTTTTCGTTTCTTCAGGTATACAAATAATGATAAAATGACAAGGATTGGAATCGAAATTCCTAAAATAAAAACAGCATACATACTGTCAATATCTGCTGGTGTCATCTTAGTTAATAACAAGAAATCTTTCATAATTTCTCACTAATTTGTTATATAATTAAGATTTGTTACTCATCTATTTTTGTTTTAAACGCATCAAAATTCCTACCTAAACATTTAGGACATGTTTTAAATTTTTTAGCATTATATGCATAGATGAAATAAATTACTCCTGGAACAAAACCACAAATTAAAAGAATCATTGTAATTGCATATTGAAGTAATCCAAGAGCAGGTTGTGCCCCTACATTTTGTTGGCAATTATTACAGTATAGATTGGTCATACTTTTCATTTATTTGGTTTATTATTAAGATTTGTTAAAGAATAGTTATTATATTCATAATTAATTTGGGGGATAGGCAATGAAAACTAGACTTTTGATAATTGCACTAATTGGTTTTTTGTCATTAATTTCATTTATTCCTCATAATGCATATGCTTGTTCTTGCGACTCATATCCTGATTATATACGAACTATGATGGAATCAAATACTGCATTTCAGGGAAGTGTTACAAAAATAATACAAATTGAACCCTTTCACGAAGAAGTTTATTTTGATATTACTTTTCCCCAAAAAGGAATATCTCAGACAGGTGAGTATATGATTGAGCAAAACAGGGGGAGTAGTTGTGCAGTAAATTACAATATTGGTGAAACCTATCAAGTTTTTACATATAATGATGGAATAACGGGTACGACAGGTATGTGTAGTACAAAACAAATCACTGGTTTTAGTGAATATTCACATGAAGATGAGAATGGTCAAATACAACATTACAGGGAAGATTACAACATTTTAACTCAATATAACCTTGGAACCATAATTCTTCCTATATCTATTGCAATAATAATTCCAAGTTTTGTGATTTGGAGAAAAAGAAAATGAATAACAAACTGAACGGAGATATCAATCAAATACTAAATGATTACAAAAGTGTCAACCAAATGCTCAAGGGAAATATTTCGATTCTTAAAACTTTACAATTTGATCAAATCCCTGAATTATCACGAGCATTTTGTCTTGGTGTGGTTTTTGCTGAAATACTAACTCATCTTAATGCTCATTCTTATCCTGAGCAACCTGATGAGCAATCAATGCAAGAAGCAAACAAGATGTTTCTGGCGTTTGTAAGAGGGGAATATGAAAACTAGACTTTTAATAATTATTCCAGTAATTGTTGGATTGGCAATATCATTTCCATTTATTATCAGCTCTATACCTGGTAGTACGCATTTTACACAAGATATTGATCCTAGATTTTCAGAAGCATCAAGAAATGGTTTTGCAATATCTTCTAACATGGATATCTATTCTATTATAGTTGAAGATGAAGTACAAGGATTATCAATTACAATGAGTAAAAACACTGATGGATTTATTTACATGGATGATCCGCTGCCAATTTTACAAAAACTATTTCCTGAAAAAAACTTTGAGTCTTTTATTGTATTAACTAAGGGTATAGAAATACCATACACGCTAGAAGATGGAAAACTAGTATTGAATATTAACAATTCACATGTGACATTGATAGTAGGGGTTTTTGAAATATGAAAACTAGAACTTTGATAATCATTGCAGCTTTTCTTGTACTAATTCCTTGGATTCATGCACTCGACTATGATCCGTATAACGGAATTAGAGTAGAGGGGGTAACAACTAGTGCTACTGTTGTGATGATACTTACCATTACATTCTCTTTCATATCTTGGTTTTTGCTTTCATGGGCATCAAAAAATATCAAATCTGTAGGAATTCCACTAAGCATCATTACTGGCACATCTTTGATACTTCCATTTATGGGAGTGTTGGGACCAATGGCTGCAATTATTGTTGGAGTTGTAGCAGGATTTGTAGCTTTCATGCTTCAAAAAAAGATGACAGATCCTACACAAAACAAGTCTCTAATAATTGCTGCAATAACTATTACTGCATCCTATTTTGTTTTAATTATGATTGTTTTGGCAGCTCAGACAAATGTAATTTGGGATACTGGTAATGGTATTGGAGCATGGACTGGTACTCCAGAAGGAATGGAAAGGGGATACATAGGAGGTGGCTCAATTGACTTGGATCCTGATCTATCCCCTAGTTATGCATATGATTTTGCATTTGGTTCTGTAATGTATCATAATTTGATATCTCTAATGCCTATGATTTTATTTTTCACATTACCATACATCCCACTTTGGCTAATTGAAAAATACAAAAAAATACCAGCTAGATCACTTCAAAAACTTTTCTTGGGATCAACTGCAATATACTGGGGTGGTTCATTATCAATTCTTTTACTCACAGGTATAGTGAATCTTATTTTCAATCCATCTGATCATTTTGGTTCGTTTGGTACTTTTATTTTCACATTTGGTTTGTTAGGCATACCAGTTTTAGCTTTGGGAATTGTTCTTCTATACAAATCTCCAATAATTAGGAGGCTGTTAAACAGATGAGATTTACTTTCTCTAGTGATGGAATAGAGAAGAAAAACAAAATCAGCTTCTTATTTGGTTTGCTGATACTAGTTGGATTATTTCTACTGGTAGTAATACTGCCACAAGCTTATGCTCAATGCCTTGAAACAGAAACACCAGAACCTTGCTTTGATTCGTACGCTGTATTTGCTGGTCCACCACTTACTGAAACATCTATCATGGAAAATTATGCTAAAAATATTGAGTTAAACTTTGATGATTGGGAAGTAGCTGATAGAAACTGGTATAACACTCTGGAGAAACTTGAATATCCCATAATTATCTGCACAGCGTTTGTAGCTGATGGCATAACTCATTATAGAATGACCAAATGGGTAGATGATTATACAATTTCTGATTTTGAAAATTATAGAGATGATTCTCTTTGTGATAAATGGTATCCACCAATTGATGATGGAATTAAAGTAAAGTGGGACAAACCTAACTATTTGTCTGACGGTATTGGAATACTTCAAGTAATTGACAAAGCCATGAATCAAAATAACAGAGCAATAGATTCTTTTAATATTCATGTGTGGTCAGATATTGATCATACTGGCATACAGCTAAGAGTGACTGAAACTGAAGAGAATAGTGGAATATTCAAAGGTACTGCATATTTTACAATTAAAGATAACTCAAGTGGTGCTAGACTTTTTGTAGAAGATTCTGTAAAGGCTGAGCATAAAGGAAATAGAGATTCTTCAAGAATAATTTATGAACCAGAACCTCCAATTTTTTCAGACGAACAAAGACAGATGATGCAAGATTATTGTGAAACAGGAATACGTCATCCTGATATGATGGGCATTCCACAATGCATCAAGGAACCAGATTGTGGACCTAACACATTTCTAAAGGATGGTGTTTGTCAAGTCATAGACGGTGGTTGTGAGCCTGACATAAATGGTAATACTTTCTGGTGTGGAGTGCCAGATGAAAGCGATCAAGTAGGGTTTTATGGTCTTGTTGAGATATATGCCATAATTCTTTCGCCAGTACTAATTGTTGGTATCATATTGGCATTTATTATATTGAGAAAAAGAAAATGAAATTTACTACAAACAATCTGAAATACAGTATTCTTGTGGGATTGGCAGCTTATGGCACATACAAATTAGTTTTTGATATTATTGGGATTGGTTCTGCCTTGCAGAATTGTTACAAGTTTCCAGATAATGATATGATAGGGATAGTTTGTTATATTTTTGGAATCTATTAGAAAATGAACACCAAAATCTTTCTTAAAATTGGCATACTCAGCATTCCAATATTACCCACATTCTTACCTCAAGGATTTACAAATATACTAAACTACACCTCATTTTCGATCATTGATACCTTTGATACTGATATTGTAATTAATTTTATGTCAGTATTGTTTGTCTTGGTGTTCCATTGGATTCCTTTACTGCTAATAGCATTAGGTACGTATCTATCAATTCGATTGTGGAGAAAATACGTGTAAAATGAAAACTAGATACAATGTAAATATTTTATTTGTACTTAATGCTGTAATTGTAGGCATTCTATCTTTAGGAGCCGCATTTTTTACATTAGTACCATTGATAATGGGGTTTACAGAGCCCCAGAGAATTTTATCAGTTGTAACACAAAACTACGCAATGATTGGTTTGTGGATAATTTATTTCATAAATATTGTTTTTCTTCCAATAACTTTCAAAAAGAAAGATAAAAAAGTGAAAATTGCATATATTGTTTTTGTAATTGGCATTGTAATTTTTGTAATGTTTATAATGGGAATATTCCAATGTTGGGAAGCAATGATATCTAGATTTCTTGGAATGGATTACAATGACAGGATTAGATGCTTAAATGAAAACTAAATTAAAATTATTTTATGCACTAATTCCTTTACTGGCTATACTAGCTATACTGGTATCTGTTAGTTCTGCAAGTGCATTTGAGCCATCAGGCAAAGACTATGTACCTTATACTGAAAATTACAATGTTAGATTTAACTCCGATGGTGATATTGACTATGATCTACTAATTGCAAAAATAATGCCAAAGATATTTGAAAAGAAATTACTAAATGACTACCAAGTAGATATTGGATCACAAGATATTGTACTAAATCGTGGTGTGCAACTTTCAATATATCAAGAACATAGTTACAACTGTGGATATGTAATTGATTATACTGATAATACTGTTTACTGGCTAGAAGCTGCAATTAATAGTACAGATATACAATATGTAAAAATCTTCACTGAAACACCAAAACCTGATTTTGGTGATATTCCAGAGGAAGATCATATTTTGATGGCAAATTTTACCTGGTGTTTTAGTCCATTAGAAAAACAAGTGGCAGCAATATTTCTTGAAGAAAAATCATACTTGACAGAAACTGAAGAAGGTATGGTGGCTTTTGCTGTTAGACATGATTTGAGAGGCAACCCAAATTTAGGTCATCAAGACATTACAGTCGGAAAATTTAATTTTGATACTGGGGAAAATGTACTGAATTTTTGTGGTGAATTTAAAAAACCATTTAGAGGATTAGGATTCTTTGGCGGATCTTTGTTTAATGGTGCATTAATTGACTTTCATTTAGATAATAGCCTGTCTCCACTTTGTGCAATTAGTGATGATGCCAAAGTATACCCAGTTCAGTTTACAGATAAAGAATATGACCCAAAATTAGAAGTATGGGAAAATCTTAGAATGGAGACTGTTCATCTAAAGTCTAGTTCTGTAGAAAAATTACTAGAAAGAAATTACATGATTGTAAAACCAGTACACAATATGATTCTAGAATACTCTACATCATTAAATATAGAATTTGTTACCTATAATCGAGATGATAGCAGTACCATTTTTGAGATAAATCCATATCATGATGATACTTTTGTAAAGATTAGAGTACCTCAAAATGGAGGCAACTACTACATGAGTTATGGTCCTAATGAATGGAATAAAGGAGATTTAACAAGTGTAGTTATTCTAGTAAATGGAAAAGAAGTAAGTTACAAATCTCAACCATTCATACAATCTCCTAATGCTCCATATCCACAATACTATACTGATTACATATTTGAATTTCCTGCAAAGTCAGATATTTTCAATGTAATTTTGTTTATAGAAAACTATGAGCCAGATTCTGATCATTCTGATAATGAATGGGATGGTTACAAACCTAATCATAATTAATAACAAATTATGTTTGATCTAAAATCTAAAACTGACCATGAACTAATGCAGTTAGCTGATACAGTAATTAATGATAAAGAAAAGTTTGATGAGATTTTAAAGGAATTAAATTCGAGAGGAATTTATCATGCAACAAAACAAGCCAGAAACATAATGACACCAACTAAAATGACATTTAATGATACTAACAAAAATCTTGATGAGTGAATAAATTGAAAACCAGATTTCTAATTCCAATAATTTGCATTGGCTTATTCATTGCAGTATCATTTATGGTTACAGTTTATTTCTATCCTGAATCATTTGGCAAAGAAAAATTGATTCCTAGAGGTTTTACTTATGATGGTACATTATCTGATAGAGCCATGATGATTGTTGAACAATGTAAAGATCAAGAACAAAATCCATTTGCAGATTATGGCTTTGATAGATATTCAAATGGTCATTATTACATTGATAATGTTATTTGTGAATTGATTAACGTTGAACAAGGTAGCTGTATAGAACCAGTATACAATGAAGATTCTGATGTAATAGGATGTGGTAATTATGTATCATATGATTTTCCTTATGGTGAGACAAGAATGGAATTTAATGAAGAATTTTGTAATCAAAATAACAAAGCATATCCTATATTTCAAGAAGAGAAAGATTCCTTGTATAGTCAATATCAATACATCTGCAATGAACGTGGACTTGCAACTATACCTGTAAACCCACATGCAGCATCATGGGCTTGGGAAACACCTGATGTTTGCACAGATGATATGATAAGGCATTTACTGAAACATTCATCATTGTTTGATAATAATTCACCATATGGAATAGAAAGTGTAGAATACCCTGATGAAATAAATTTAGATGATTTTGATCAATGTGTTGCAGAGATTTTAGAAATTAGAAAAGAGAGACTAAAATGAATAAATTAATCATATTTGGAATTATTTTTATTGTTAGTGGTTTAATGTTTTTTTATCATTTTTTTAATATTATGATTTCTTCATTATCTAAAGGTGATGAGACTTTTATAGACATTTTTCCAGGTATGATAACACATGTTTTACCTGAAATGTGGCATTTTCATATACCTGGATTTGTTTTAATTGGAATTGGAATTTACATTCTCATAAAATATTCAAGAAATGACTCCGTCAAGATTACTAATTAATTGTTTTTTTTATTATGACTACACCAAAAGATATCCATGAACAATATGGCAAAGTAATAAAGCACTTAATTGAAAAGCAAATATCAGATGAAATGCCTGATCTGGATAAAGAGTTGATAGTAATTGAAATTCAAAACAGATACAAAAAATTAGTTCACGAATATTTTAATATTGAAAAACCATAATGACATTACCAATACCAATTTTTGATTATGATGTAAGATATTTCAAACGTTGTAATTATTCAAAATACGAGTTATTTCAATTACAAAATCAAATTCTGTCTATAATTTCTTCAGGGTCTATTGATATCCATAAAGATCTAAAAACAGAAATCGATGAATTACAAATTGATTTAATTTTAAGGAAATGTTATCATAAAAAATGGATTCAAAGAGAACGATTATCAGGTAAAAATGTAGTTCCAAGATATAGATATCATACTAAAAATTAACAATATTCCATAAATATATTACAATTCTAAAGTTATTAATCAAAATCTTAAATGTTTGTAAAGATATCATATTGTATAAAAATGGATGATAGAGATAGCAAAATTCTACAACACCTTCTAGTTGATGCAAGACAGTCAGCACGGCAGTTATCTCATAGATTAGGTGTATCTACTGTAACCATGATTACCAGAATAAAAAAACTTGAAGCAAGTAAGATCATTCAAGGATATTCTGTTCGTCTTGATCATGACTTACTTGGTTATGCCTTTACAATAATAATTGAAATCAAAACTAGCGGAGGAAAAATGCTGGAAATTGAAAAGGAGATTTCAATGCAAGATAATGTGATAGCAGTTTATGACATAACAGGGGATTCCGATACAATAGTAATTGCAAAATTTAAGGACAGAAAATTGATGAGTGAATTTGTAAAGAAGTTACTTGCTATTCCTAATGTTGAAAACACAATTACTCATGTTGTATTAAACACCATAAAAGAAGATAATAGGTTACTCTAAGAAATAAAAAATAATGAATAAAAAACAAGCTGTGATTATCATTGGAGTCATTTTGATAATCAGTATTATTAGTATAGTAATAATCGATTCTTACATTACTCAACGTGATTTTGAATCAAAAAATACGCCAGGACAACTTAGAGGAATATCTGGTCTTTGTAATTGTAAATTAGATCCTGAAAGAACTTGTCCTGAACCTTTTATTGATTGGCAAAATTCCACTCATTACATTGACAATAATCTTTGTGAATTCATTACATTAGAAGAATATCTAAACAATCAAAAATAATTGATAAAAAATTATGTCTTGTAAAACATGCGATCCTCTTGGAGCACGCCATAAACCTGGAGAAATTGTTGTATTAAATCGTCAAAAATATGGCAAAGAATACAGATTTGGAACAATGATAACAAATATCAAATGTCCAGATTGTGGCCAGAAATACCACATACATCAACCCACACCAATAAACTAATTACAATAACTTTATTTTATAACTAAAATAAATTAGAATTACATGGTTTGGTATCTAATTGTAATTCCAATAGTTTTAGTTATAATCATCAAATTGGTTCTACCATATATTAGAAAAAATTACATTGATGACACTGTAATTTGTGGGATTTGTACTGGTAAATACAATAAAAAACTAAGAGGGTGCCCTCGTTGTGGCGTTGGTTTTAAATAAAAACATTGGAGATAATGAAAACTAGACAAAAAATGGAATGAAAATAATGAAGCCAACTAGAAGTCAAAAAGTTTACATTCAAAAGTATTTCAGACGAATACTTGGATATGGAAATAAATGCGGTAAGTGTCAAAAAATTGGATCCATCAAAAATGTCACTGAAAATTTAATTGAATTTCATTGTATAGTATGTAATAGATCATGGGCATTTGAGACAAAAGAATCCATAAATGATTTATTACTAAAAGGAATGGGATTAAAAGATAATTGAAAATGGCTGGAACAAAATTTCAATTCTGTAAAAAATGTATTCGTTTCACATTACATAGCTGGACTGGAGAGGCAGCTTATGAGGGTGAATTAGAATGCACAGAGCACAGATAATTTTTTAATAAAATGCATTTGACGATAAAGAATTATACAAATCTACCATAACCGATAACACCATTATCATTTACATTTAACTTTGGAGGAAGAATCCATAGTAAGCCATCTGAATCTGCTTCTAGGTCTAATTTTGCTAACGTGTTTGAGGGGGGAGCTTGCACTGATGCAGGACCTACAAAAGCTGTTCCAGTTTTTATATTATATTCACTTCCATGACAAGGACATGAACCAACGTTACGAGGTTTAATTGGATGTTGTCCTTGGTAATCCCATAAACACCACAAATGAAGACAAATCATACTAAAAACTCTAAATGAAGAAATCTCATCTTTTTCTCCACCAAATTCTTCAGGTAATCTTATGAACTGCCATTTACGAAATGCTTCTGCATCAAGTGCTGCATCACCAGTAGATGGATATGTAATAACTGCAGAATGATTAACAGGGTATGTGTTGATATTGGCTTGAGTACCATCAGGCAAAATTACTGGTGCTTTTTGAAGATTTGCCAGAACTGGATTTGGCATATAATTACCAAATGGGATAAATGGAGCAAATGCTATTCCTACACCTGCAGCACCCATTAATTTGAGAAAGTCTCTTCTGGATAATCCGTCAGACTTTTTTGATGCTACTTGCATAATCATATATTCTTACTAACCAATATTAATTTGACGAAAAACATGACACGATTGTCTGTGTTTAAGGGTTTAATGATTGTGGAACCCAATTGCTAAATAGAACATATGGTTGATTCTTTTACAGATATGAGAAATAGTGAAATTATGGATATACCATCAGATCAAATTGAAGAAACATTGAAAACTAAATCTCATTTACTTTTTGAGAATGAGAGTGGGAAATGCATAGTTTATCTCAAAGATTTTGATTACTACTATGTTTTCTTAATTACTAACACTCAAAATGCATGTAATAATTATCCTATAAAACTTCCAAAAGAATTTGTAGAAAAACATTTTTCATCTCATAGAAATCTCTTAGATGAATTTCTTAAAATTGTTGGTGTTCCTACTAATATTTCAGGTAATACTGAATTAATTGTGTCATTTAACAGAAAAGAAAAAACATTAGCCTTTAATCCAATCACGTTTAATCGAATTGATAATAGAACATATGGAATTCAAAATGGAGATATAATGGACTTCTTTTTTTGTATGGATATTGTAAAATATAGAGATTTTTTAGAAGAATATGATATTAGAAAATAACTTGATATTCTTGAGGAGTTGAAACTTTCTGACTTACGATAATTGTCCTAACTATCCAATAAGTGAAGGTCTAGATGAATTTTTGTTAGTTAAACCACATGACTGGGAAATTTGTCGAAAATATCCGCCATTATCAAGATGTAGACAATGTCTAAATGTTGTAGCTGAAATTAAAGGCACAGAAGTTTATCCTAATAACATTCAAAATGAAGAATGGACTTGTAAAAAATGTAACAAAAAACAAAACTTAGATGGCACTAATCCTAATCAAAACGGTTCTTATTGTAAATCTTGTTGGAAACAATGGAAAACAAAACCAAATCAATATATCTTAAAATCAACTACAGATAAACATCCACACAAACAAGGAAAAAATCTACATTGTACCATTTGCAAAAATGAAAATTTAACAGAAACAATATTTCCAATAAAATGTCCCAACTGCGGATTTAACAGTTTGGTATTAGTTTCAAATCAAATAGGCTTGGAGTTAGGATCAGAGATAAAATGTACTGAATGCCTTACTCATTGGACTAGAACTAAAAATTGGTGATATTCATTAATTTCCATGTTTTAAACTAAAAATAAAATTTTTATAAATACCTATAATCAAATTAGACAAGTTTCATTATGCCAAATAAGAATAGACATGACCAATCTTATTCCCCTAAAATTGTCACAGGCAGTAATAAACCAGACCGTGATACAACCGTAAATAATGGTGGTGAAAGACCTGGTCGTGGAATCAAAGGAGATAGAATATCTGCAACTCCAGCTTTTAATTCACATCTAGTTGGAAGAGAAAAGAGAAAATAGAACTACCAAGCCATCGGTGGGACTAATCACCGATTATTTTTTTGCCACAACAAAATTTACTATAGCTTTCTCTATTTCATCAAAGTCATCTGATAGTTTTTTGTTACAGTCCATAAAAGTCCGAACAAGTCAATGAATTAAAGTATTATTATCTTACCATTTTAGCTGTTAGATCGCGATTTCTGTGATTTTTTATAACAGATTCTGCTCGTCCATGAATTTCAAGACTTTTTGAACCTTTTCATCATCAGGGATAATCTTGGTCTTGTCCTTTTTCTCTGAGGCTAGCTCATTTAGCTGTGATTGCATATTATTCATCTTTTTTTCAAGTTTTTCATTCTCTTCTTTGGTCACTTTTATTTGCTCATTCGTTTGCTCAAGTACGCTATTCTTTTGAGTCTCAATTGCAAGCTTTTGTAATGCTCTATTTTCTTCTGATATTGTAACATATGGAATTGTGCTTAGATATTCTGTAATCAAATCAGATACATGTTCTTTAAAGTAATTTTTATCTAGTTTGATTAGGCCACCATGACCCATCTGATATTCTTTGTAGATTAGTTGTGCAAGCATTGATGTTTTAGATATTGCTAGCTTGTTTTGTTTGTTAAAGAATCTCCTGGTACCATTGAAAATTGGAATGTTGTATTTTCGTTTTACTCCATCCAAGTGAACTCTAATAGAAGAATCATCAACTACTCTAGTCATTCTAGTTCTAATTGCACCTACTGATAGTGTTCTAACTAGTGGTCCTGCTTTTTTGAATAATGGATCATTATCTTTTGGAATTTGATTAGTCTCTTTTATCCATAGTTGTTTGTAAATTTCTAAATCATTGAGCCATTCTGGTGTTACAAAGCCATAATATTCTGATGTAGAATCTGCATAAACTGTAAGAACTCCACAAATTATTTTGCACTCTGCTGCAACTGATTCTGTAATATCTTCTGGCTCCCAAATGTATTTGCCTTGATCTGTTTGATAGACTTTCAAAATATGACCCCACTTCAAATCATATGCACCAGCTCTAATTCCTGATGATGCACCTAGTTTGACCATTACTCTTTCCATTGGATCACAGAATTTGCATATAGTTTGCAGTTCTTCTAATGTGTAGCCTCTTGATTGATCTTTAATGTCGTTTTCATCAGTAATTTGACTGGTTATTTTTCCCCAGGCAATAGGAACATCAGTCATGCTAAATAATTTCTTTAATGGCTTCAAACTATTCTCAACCATAGTGCTTTTGATGTAATCAGGATCAGTCTTTGCTAGTTTTGTTCTATCCATTAATTTTGCAACTAGTGTCATTAGTACAGTATCAACCCATTTTGCATCTTCTTTAGCTCGTCTGACTAGTTCATTTACTCTAATTTCAAAATCAGCATCATAGTAATTTTTTCTGTAATGTAGTTTTTTGGATTTGAGTGCCATCTCTTGTTTTTGAGTTTCAACAAGAGCTGTATTTCCTCTGATAATCATTTGAAGATAATCACATACTATCTTTTTGAGAACATTGGTATTGGTTTGTAAAGTAGCCTTGTTTGGAAAGCCTCTTTGAAATAGGATATAGGCTGATTGATTTTCCTCTATTAATTCCTCAGGCTGTATTTTCATACATTAATGAGGTATTGAATCTTATATAATGTCCACTATTGTATCAAATCTTTACCGACCTGTGCCTGTAGGGGATTAAATCCTATCTATTTTATGCCTAGTGTGATCGGTCAGTTAACTGGTAGCTAGTTTAAGATCTGCAGTACTACATACTTTTTTCATGGAAGTGATAATCAGAGACATTTTTGACTCTATATCTTCGACAGTTTCTCCATAAGCTCTAACTTTGATTTGAGCTTGGCCTTTTGCATTTGTTGTGATTTCGGCTCTATAGGGTAATTGGTCTTTGCTCAATTTTTCTATAATTTCCCTTAGTTGTTCATTTAATTTTTCGTCAGCTGACATGATTAATTATTAGAATTAACTTGTTTATCAATTGATGTTTGATTTTTCTTAATTATTTCTTAAATTCAATTTACCTTTATTCTGAAAATTTTCAAAAAAGTGATTTGGCGATGTGCTTAGGTTATAGATTTGGCACTGGTTGCTATCATCGGTCTAGATGCACCCAAAAGCGTGTAAACTGGGAGAAATGGCAATTATGCATGAAGTGTGCCAGACGACTGCATCCAGAATTTTACAAAAATAAAAAGAATCATGGTGTCAAAACTTTTGAAGATCCAGATAAAATTCCTAAACAATTCATGGTAACTAAAGTACCTCTCACTTCACATGAGATTCGTAATTTGCAGAAGGAAAAAGTATTGATTGAATCTAAAGAACTTGCCTGATTATTGACTCAGCATTCTATCTGCAAGAAGATTTTCTCGTTTAGCAGTTTCTCTTGGATAATGATCTTGATGAGGCTCTACTCCTAGTATTGGGGCTCCATTATATCCACCGTTTGAATAAACTGTAGTATTTTGTACATGATTATCTGCAACTCCCATAGATGGTGCATAAAATCCATAATCTTCAGGATTAGCATTTGTTTCTGTAATAGTATTTGGTGAATCAATAATTAATGTTCTAACACCGTTTGCCATAGATCCACTATTTGATTGCAAATTTTCAAGACTTTTTTCGAGTTCTTTAATTTTCACTGCA
>SDBV01005442.1_pt1 | contig 17976 bp, 16 predicted proteins | sample 2277081 | NCBI WGS metagenome assembly SDBV01 (sample SAMN10402039, study PRJNA504765) | marine sediment metagenome | isolation source: marine sediment core GS10_PC15, 223 cmbsf | place: Arctic Ocean: Southern Knipovich Ridge | collected 2010 | reverse complement strand
CTGCAAGACGGATCTGCTCTTCGTGCCAGTAGTCGGACGAGATGTGAAGGAATTGCTCCGTCGCGGTCCTGATCGCTGCGACTACCGACGGATGCGCATGTCCCGTCGAACAGACCGCGATACCCGCGGCAAAGTCGATGAACCGGTTGCCGTCCACGTCCCACACTTCCGTGTCGCGGCCGTGGCTCATCACGAACGGGTAGTCGCGCGGATAGGAAGGCGACACGACCCGCCGGTCGCGTTCCAGCATCGCCTGCGCGTTGGGGCCCGGCAATTCGGTTCTGATGTGTTGGTTTCTCATATCGGTTACCTGTCAAAGTCTGGGCCGTCGTCGGCCCGTTCTGTACAAATCACGCCCGCCGGGCGTGTTGTCCGCACATCCTGCTTCACGGAACGATGCGGGTCTGCGATTGCTCACGCATGTAAAGCGGCAGGTAGTAGCGCGAGGCAATCGCCTTGCCGGTACTACCGGATCCCTTCCAGCCGCCGAACGGCTGATAGCCGGGCCATGCACCGGTGGTCGCGCCTTGTGGACGGTTCGCGTAGGTCACGCCCGCTTCGACGTGGTCGAAGAACCACTGCACCTCCTGTTCCGCGCCATAGAAACCCGCGCTCAGGCCGAAGTCGCTGGCATTCACGAGTGCCATGGCTTCGTCCTTGCTGGATACGCGGCCGACCATCGCGATCGGCACGAACATTTCGACTTGCCAGAGCGGATGATCGAGTGGCGCTTCGGCGAGCGTCGGCGCGCAGAAAAAGCCAGCCGACGCGTTGTGTTCCCCCAGCGTTCCTCCCCCAGCGACGATCCGTGCGCCGTGTTTGCGCAGCATCTGGCAGTACTTGGGGAATGCGTCATGCGCCCGGCGCGTGGTCACGGGTCCGATCCACGTCTTTTCCAGCTGCGGCACGCCGATCGAAATAGTCTCGATTTCGCGCTGCAAAGCCACGATCAACGCATCGGCAACGGCGTTGTCGACATAGATGCGCGACAACGCGGAGCACTTCTGCCCTGACATGCCGAACGCCGAGCGAACGATGCCCTGTGCAGCAGCGGCAAGGTCGGCGCCTGCCGTGACGATGACCGCATTCTTGCCGCCCATCTCGGCAATGCAGGGCCGGGGCACCTTGCGCGCCATCTGGCTGCGCGCGATATGCATGCCCGCCGTATACGAACCCGTGAAAGTCACGCCGTCGATACCATCGTGTTGAATCAGCGCTTCGCCGACGGGCTGCCCGTCTCCCACCAGATAATTGAACACGCCTGTAGGCACGCCCGCATCCTGCAGGCACTCAGCGAGCAACACACCGGCCCAGGGTGTATCGATCGCGCCTTTGAGTACTACGGTATTGCCCGTTACCAGCGCGGCTGCGGTCGGTCCGCCCGCCAGCGCGAATGGAAAATTGAACGGCGCGATGACAGCCCAGACCCCATAGGGTTTCATTACACTGCGGTTGCGACTCGTCGCGTCAGGAAGCGGGTCATCCGGCAATGCGTGGTCGAAACCGCGGTTGTCCTCCATCGCCTGCGCGTACAGATCGAAAAATTCAGCGACTTCCGCGACCTCGCCCAGCGCTTCCATCCGGTTCTTGCCGACCTCCAGCGACACGGCAGCGGCAATCGAATAAAGACGCTCTTCAACAATGCGCGCGACCCGGCGCAGCAACGCGATTCGTTCCGCCACGGGTGTCGCCCGCCAAGCAGGCAGCGCGCGCCGGGCGGCCGCTACCGCGGCGTCGACGTCGCTGCAATCGGCAACGGCGAACTCGCCCAGAATCCTGCTGCGGTCGGCCGGATCGCGGGTGGTGACCCGCTCCTTACCCGCAACCCACTGGCCGTCGATCAGCATCCGGCCGTACTGCTTGCGAGGCGTCTCCTGCAGCGCGCTTACCGCCTGCGCGAAACGCTCGTGCACCTCGCGCGGCGGCGCGAACATCGTCGAATAAGTGAGCTTGAAATCGCTCATGTCAGACCTCCTCGTTGATACCGTGAACCTGTGTTTCGCACTCCCCGATCAGGCCATCCAGCACGTCCAGCGCGTGATGCAGTTGCTCTTCAGTGATGTTGAGCGGCGGCGCCAGAATGACCAGATTGCTTCTCACGCCGAACGACACGCCCACGGCACGTCCGTTGTCGACGAGCCGACGCAGCAGCGCGGACGTGCCGCCCCACTCCGTCAGTGGCGTCGCGGTGTCGCGATCGGACACGAACTCGACGATCATGAAGAGCCCTTCTCCACGCACATCACCGATCACCCGATAGCGCCGCTTCATTTCGACAAGCCGCGCGCGGAGTACCGCGCCAAGATCTTCGGCGCGCGGAATCAGTTGCTCCTGTGCATAACTCTGCACAGCCGCGAGTCCGGCCGCGCAGCACAGCGGATGCCCTCCATACGTCAGCCCCGTATAGAGCATCTGGTTCTCGAGCCGCCGTGAAATCTCTGCCGAAACGATCACCGCGCCAAGCGGCAAATGCCCTCCGGTCAACCCCTTGGCGAGTGTCATCATGTCCGGCCGCCCCGCGTCGCCGTACTTTTGCCAGGCGAACCAACGGCCCGTTCTGCCGAAGCCGCTCATCACTTCGTCGGCAATCAGCGGAATGCCGCGCTCTTTCGTGATGTGACGCAGGCGCGGCCAGAATTCCGGAGGTGCGATGATGCCGTTGGTGCCGGCACTGGGTTCCATCAGCACGGCCGCGATCGTATCGGCGTTTTCCCAGCCGATCACATCATCGAGATGAGTCGCACAGCGTGTCTTGCAGCTTCCGTATTGCAGACCGAACGGACAGCGGTAGCAGTAAGGCGGCGGTACGTGCACGACTTCCGCCATGCCGGGCGCCTGGCGCGTGGTGCGCGGATCTCCCGACAGCGCGCCGGTCGAAGGCGTTGCGCCGTGGTACGAGCGATAGCGGGTAATGATCTTGCCGTTCGGCTTGCCGCTCGCCCAACGTGCGAACTTCACTGCGTTCTCGTTGGCATCGGCTCCACCTAACGTGAAGAACACCCGGCCCCCCTCGAAGCCGCTCACGTCCAGCAATTGCTCTGCCAACTCCGCACGGCTTTTCGCCCCCCATTCCGATGTGACGAAGCAGAGTTGCTGCGCCTGTTCGCGAATCGCCGCGACGACACGCGGATGCTGATGCCCGAGATTGTTCGATTCCGCCAGACTGCTCATGTCGAGATACGAGCGTCCCTTGTCGTCGTGGAATATCGCACCTTCGCCCCCAACGATCGTCGGTGCGTCCCACTTCGTCTGAACGCACCACGTATGCATGACCACTTCCTTTTCGCGAGCCACCTGCTCTCCTCCACGAACCTGATGACGGGCCGCTGCGTCGGTGTGCAGCGGTCCCGTGTCGGATGTTGAATTCGACATCACGATAAAACATTTGATTTATTTTTAAAAGAAAATTTTCAATTGTTTCATTGTGCGGCGCAAAAACGCACCTCCGGTGGCGGCGCCGTCCGTGCGCCGCCAAGCCGGCGTACCGCTAGAAGCGATGAATCATGGCCGCGCGATACACCAGCTGGCTAGCGCCCGACGCTGCACCTGCCGATGCGACGTTCTGCGCGAAGTCCAACCCGGTTCCGGTTCGCGCATCCTGGACGTGCTGATATGCACCCTGGACATAAAGCGAGGTGCGCTTGCTCAGGTCATAGTCGAGCATTAGCGCAATCTGGTGCCAGCGTGGCTCGAACCTACCGACAGACGATTCGAGCGTCGCGCGCGTGAACGTGTACGACGCTCCGAACCAGAAGTCGGGCCGGAAATAGAACTGGCCGTTCGCTTCGAAGTTGTCGAATTTCCACGACTTCCAGGAACCCCCGGCCGGTTGCGTTGCCGCCGGCGGCAAATAACTGCTGCCAGTTGGCTCATAGACGTCGACATGCGAATACGCGAACGCCAGCAATGCCCGGTCGAATCGATACGACATTCCAGTCAACCGGTGTTTGAGCTAACTTTCGTCCGTCTATATTTAATATGCATACCTAATTATCCAAAGCGATCTTGTGCCGATGCTCTTATGCCGCGAACCATTGCGAACTGAGATCCTCCGCCCTCGTGGACACTTCACGTCCGCTCGACGGTCAAACTCACCTAGCTCCGCCTCGGTGCAACAACACGGACCAGACAATAAAACAAAAAATTAATTTTTCACAAATATTTATCGTTTGATCAATTTGAAGAAAGATGTCCTCTTCGCTTATCACTCGTCACGACGTTGATGGCCCGCCGGCGGTGCGCGCGTAAGGCCACACGAAACCAAACAGTAATATATTGTTAGCAAAATGCAATAATAAATCATGTGTTTCCGCAGAGCGGTATATTATTTCGCTTGTTCCACGACGTCGGACACCCATACGTTGAGCCACGCTTTTTACCGATACTGAACATGCGATGACAAAAGACGAACTCGAAAACCTCATCAAGGCTCGCTTCACATTGCTGACGCCGAAGCTGAAAGCCGCGGCGCGTTATGTGCTGGACTCGCCCAAAGAAGTGGCGCTACTGTCGATGCGCGCGGTTGCGTCCAACGCCGAACTGCAACCGGCTTCGATGCTAAGGCTCGCGCGCGAACTCGGTTTCGATAGCTATGAGGACTTTCGAGCTATATACATGGAGTGGGTATCGAACCACGACAGTACGTTCGTTAAACGGGCCGCGGAATTGCGCCGCCGTTCCGCGCACGAAGGCAGAAGCAAGCTGCTATCGGAAGTTTTCAACACGGAGATGGTCAATCTCGACCAAACGCTCGGCGACCAGAACGCGGCGGCATTCAACACAGCAAGACAGGCTCTCGGGCGAGCGAGAAACATCTATATTCTTGGCCTGCGCAGCCTGTTTCCGGCAGCTTACTACCTCCATTACGTGTGTTGTATGTTCTGCGGCAACACAACCCTTCTGGCCGGTACGGGCGGCACACTTGCCGACGAACTGCGCCGAATCGATGCAGAGGATGTGCTTATCGCCTTCAGCTTTTCACCGTATGCAGTAACGAGCGTTAACGCGTGCGATTTCGCCCGCGAACGAGGCGCGAAAATCATCGCGATTACAGATAGTGCGGTTTCGCCAATTGCGGTCGGCGCAAGCGTGACGCTGCTTGCGCCAAATACCAGCCCATCGCTCATACCATCGATCTTGCCCGCGATGGCGGTTGCGCAAACGCTAGCCTCACTGATGGTCACTGACGGAGGCGAAGAAAGACTTGCGGAGATATCGAATAGCGAGACGCAGTTGCGCCGATTTTCAGTCTATATCGAGAACTGAGAAGACACGTGATCAATCCCATCGACCCCACCAAACGCGTCGAGCCATCTCGGGCCGTTACCACTTCTGATGCAGTGCCTCAAATCGCATGTTTCGCGTAAGTGCCGTTGAGAATTCCGTAGACAAGCGTTGAACAACTCGGTAGGTTCAGCGAGCCGTTCGAAGAAGGGGATTAGCTCGATGCAGCTTGAGGTGGATGCTTCGCCACGTTCCAGGGCAACAGTTCGTCGATGAGGTTCGCTTGTTGATCGGCGATGCGCCTAGCCACTGATTCTAGGCAGGCGCGCCGATTGATTCCGTTCAACTTGCACGAACCGATCAAGCTATACATTGCGAAGGATCGCTCGCCACCGCATCCGGAACCGGCGAACATGAAGTCCCTCCGACTCGAAGCAACGCAAAGGTGCTTTCTCCAAGCACGTTGCTGATCTGGCCGCTGCCGTTGGCGCAGAACAGCGTTAGCCCATCGCAGCGGCTCAGCGAGTAGTGGATCGCTTCGACCAGCGGTGCCTTCGGCCAAAGGCGTCGTGAGTTTCTCCCTCATCGGCGTCTTGAGCGTCGCGAGAAACGGGCTGCTTTTTCCTGCCTCATGCGTCTGCGCTCGTCCGGTGGTTTGCTGCGGATATCAGCTTTGATTCCGTAGAGCTCGCTGGTCAAGTCAAGCCATTACCTTGTAGTTTCCGAAAGGGCCGTCTCATCAGCGCTGAAAGCTGCCGGCACGCGTGATCCCAGCAGGATGCCAAACGAACGTTGCCGCTTTCCGTCAACTCATTGGAGCCGCTACTGTTGACTATGCAGCAGTCCAAGCCGAACAAGACTTTCGGCAGTGGCAACGATTGCTTCCTCGCGCGAGCGGGGCGAGCAGCCGAGTAGGCACATCGCCTTTTCGCTGGTGGCGTTCAGGTCCAAGCCTAACAATGACACGGCCCCTCTCAAGGCCGGGTCTTTGAGCGCCCCCAGACGCACCGCTGTATTAGGTAGCACCCGCGTCGATACATTTTTGGCGGCCGGCCCCGTGCGTTGTTTCAGTACCCTAGCCGCGTCGGCCAACCACATACTTTCGCCAGCAATCGCCAGAAAGCGCTCGCCCTTGGACGTCTTCGCTTCACCCGCTTCGCCATAGGTTTGCGCGTGCAACGCGGCATGACAGCCTATGTCATCTTGACATGCACCGGGCACGCAAAGGTCATCTTGACGTTCCCGGTCTTTGATCATGCCCCCGCCGCATTTCGCGGGTCGTGCTCATGGCATTGCTGCTCCCTAGATAAAGAGCGGCTGATACGACCGTAACACCAGATCCTTGTTCTCCATCAAGTTAACCTGGAGCCCCGGCAGATCGGAATTGATGACCGTGTCGTTCAATGTGGTGGCACCGACGGCATACGCTGGGCGACAGCCACAAAGATTCAGCCAGCAATCAGGGTCTGGGCATGAGACAGAAGGTCGCCCTGCTTTCTCTTTGGAAGTCGACCAAACAGAAGAATCAGACGAGCCAGATCGGCATCGTCAGCGTACAGAAACGCCACGGGCACCTTGAGGACTGTCGCAAGACGGACAGCAAACGTGTAGTCCACCTTGTGAATGCCCAGTTCATAGCGGTTGATGCGAGTGCTTGCCACAAACGGGTCCAAGCCCGCCTCGATCCCGAGCTGCTTTTGTGACAGCCCAACTTCCAGTCGAGCCTCCTTCAGTCGAATTCCAAAAATCGAAGATGACGCCGCGGACATTCACTGGTAGCTCGTTATATACGAAGCTACGAATATCGTTGCAAAGCGTCTGCTTAGATACTACGATTATCGTAGCATTCGGACGTAACCTGAAGATGCTTGAAGCGCCTCCACCGTGACCGCCTCGGATACGCGCCGCTTCAGGACCATCGGTGCACGACCACGGTCCAGCGGTTTATATGCTCCTCCCGGAAACGCAGGAGGCAAAAATGCAGGACAAGCGACCGCCGATTGACCTCGGCACTGACCTCAACGAACAGGATTGCAACCGCTTGCGCCTGCTCAACGACGAGTTGGCTCAGGCAGAACAGTGGATTTCTCGCCGCAGCAGCGAAATGGTTGCGGCGTACGGCCTTGCTACCGCCCAGACCCGCCACACAGCCCGACTGGAGGAAGACATACAGCTGATCGCTACTCTCCTGTTCCTGTCGCGGAAAGATCACCCTGATTTCAGCCCCGGGCGCCATGGCCTCGTGACGCGAATCGATGTCCCGATTCTGCCAGCAACCCTTCGGGAGAATGATCTCCATTGCAACGGTGCGCGAACGGCCGGGCCATTTCGGGATCGCCATGAAAACTGGTCCCCATTGTTTCTGGAACTATACGAACGCGCTCTGCGGAAGGACACAGCGAAACTGCTGAGCATCGGCACGCTATGTATCGACATCGCACTGATTCAACAACAACTGCGCTCGTGGTAGCCGAGTGGCACGCTAACCGCTGGTCATCTTTTCTAACCCTTCATGGCATTCGACAGGGCAACGTCTATATTGCATTTGTGGATATTGAGGCTGTGCGTTTTCCTCAAATCCTGCGCAGTCACGTTTCACAGGAGCACGTCTTATGACTCTGCTGAAACTTGCCGTCGTGATCGGCATTCTTCTTGGTACTGCCATGGCAATCCGGCTATGTGGTCGCCAATGTCGGTGTCGTTTCGGCCACAGCTTCTTTACTGCGCGCGGATTCTGGCTGGCCGCCATCGCGATCAATTTCCTCTGGTGGGGATACTATGCGTGGGCGACGGCCGCACTCCATCACGCGCCTCCGTCAGGAGGACTTGCGCTGATGGCTCTGGGTATCGCTGCAGCGGGCTGGCTGATCTACGAAAACGTTCACGCAACAAACATCCTCTACGGCGGCGTCGGCTCGTCTCTCCAGCTCGTGCTGTTTTTTCCGGTGGCACTCTACGGCCTGCCGCTCCTCGCGATCGCCCTGATTTTCCTGCTTTTCGCGACCTACAAGGGCGCACCCGTGTGGCTTATCGATCTGTGAACGGCTTGCAGTTGAGAGGAACCGCGCCTGCATGCTCTGCGTCGTCACATTCCATCTCACGCCAGCACACCGTTCATACCGACCGCCACTTCAACGCCATCTTCGCAAGAACACGGTGACAGATGCGCAGCCATGCGCGACGCGTCTCTCAAGACTGCCCCATAGAGCCCGCCGCGGTGCGTGGATGCGGATACCGGACCGTGCGTCGCTCGCTTCGCCCGTCGGAACACTACGATCGCCCTGACCGCACTAGCGTTCGATGTCTGGACCGGGATCGTCAGGCTGACTATCTCGCTCTGGCGCCGTCCGATTCTCACGCTTTGGTACAGAATCCCGCTGTATGTCGGGGACAACAGCGTCCCGCTGGACAGGCATCGCACGCACAAACTCGACGATGCCGACGGCCATCGCGCGGTCCGCACCGGCTGGAGACGCAGCCACTGTCCGCGCCACTTCCCGCCACGCGGCAAATACCATGTCGTGAGCCTGCCACCCAGCCTGGCGTTGCTCTTCGCTCGCCACGGCGCGCCAGTACTTCGGGGTCTCGCCACGCTCCATCATATGCCTGACACCCTGAACGGGATACCGTCGCGTCTCGCCACGTACCCGTCGGGGCGTCGCATTGGCATCCACCCCGTTTGCGCGTAGCTGCTCGGCGAACCGCTCGCGCCAGCGACGCAGATCCTGCTTTCGCGGATTCAGCCGCCGGCCATCCGGTCCACGCACCTGCACGCTCAGGTGAACATGCGGGTGTGCCTCGTCGTCATGCGCAGCAAACACATAGGCACGCCCATCTCCAAATTCAACGGCCGCGAAATCACGGGCGGCGTCCCGCACGGCCTGACGGTTCGTACCAGGCGGCATCGACAGCAGAATGTTGAACACCTCGCGACGAACACTCGCTTCCGGTATACCCCATCCGCCAAATTGCCAGGTCTGCACGAGGTCTCGTACCGCCTCCGGTCCGGCGATGCGGTCGCCATTCTGGTCTTCCAGCTCCACCTGACCGTTCCGGGAGATATATCGAAGGTGCCGGCGCACCGCGCCGATGCCCTGCGCGCCCGATGCCTTGTTGGTGATCTTGATCATCACCTCCGGCGTGCGCCCGAGCGTGCGCGCGAGTTGCTCACGCATTCTCGCGGCCTCGTCGCGCAGACTCGCATGCGAGAGGCGCTGTGCCCTCGCATGCCTGAACGGCTCCTGAAACAGCCGGTCACCCCAGTTCATAAGCATCGCATCGATGTAGACCTTCGGATAAGGCATCTCACCGGCTCCATCGATCCAGGTTCGCCCGCATCACATCTGCCACGACACGCAGGTGCGCATCGATCGCCCCACGAATGGCCTCGATGTCACCGTTCCCGTCCTGTCCGCTATGTCGTATGTGGCCGCCGCGGGCAAGTTGTGCAAGCCACCTGCCGATCGAAGCAAGCTGCAGATTCGAATCGGCCAGCAGCCGCATCTCGCGCGCGCCAAGCTGGGGGTCGTGCGTCAACTGCGCACGGATCAGCGCAACGATCCAGCGGTTAGCGGTCAGGCCCGACGCCTCCGCGCGCAACTCAACCGCCTCGAGTTCGGCAGCCGTCAGCCTGACTTCGATCCGGATGCGAGGATCGCCGACGGCAGTCCAGCGAACATCCGCGTCGATTTCCAGATCATCATTGCCAGCCTCTGCACGCAACGCGGCGGCCACCAGTTGCCGCGCGCCCTCACCAACGGTCAGGCCCCGGCGCACACACCATCGATCCCAATCCCGTCGCATACTGCCAAGTTCGACACACAGGCGCTCGCGTACACGCATAACAGATCCTAGCGCGTCGGCGAGGGTTCGACGGGCGTGTGTACCAGTTCAAGCTCGATATCTCGCGCAGGTGCACGTCCGACCGCTGTGCGTGTCCGACGATCCCGTTCCGACGGCGCTTTCGGATCGAATACCTTCGGCCGCGGCACGGGAATGCCCTCGCGACCAAACGCATCGAGCAGCGCTTCCGCGCGCCTTTGCACACGCCCGATCGAGCGCGCACTGAATCCCTGCTCCCGCATCGCGCCGGTGAGCACGGCCAGGTGCAGCACCTTGTCTTCCTCGGAAATGCTCGGGCGTCGCAGTCCCTGGCCGTTTTCGCGCGCATTCGTCGCCACAGCTGTCACGTCTGCTCCCGCTATGCGTTCGGGCTCTGACACAGATTGCGCCCCCGTACGCTCTCGTCGCATCACATCAACCTGCCAGGTATTCCGGTGCACATCGCGCCCGTCTTCACCGATCACCACACCGTGCTCATCCAGGATCGGTACCTTGACCGTGACGAGCCGTCGCCCCAGGTTTTCAAGTGCGACCTCCTGCCCGGGCTGCGCGCCCGATTCCCGCACTGCGCGCTCGAGATCCACGCCCCAGACCACGTGATCTGCGCCCGTCGCATCGCGGAACACAACGTAATACGACTCACTGCGCGCCGGATTATTCTGGTACGGCGCACCGCCGTGCTCGCGCAGCTCACCGGTATATCGCCTCGGGGTGTCGGCTTCGTCGCCCGCTGCCGGCTGTCGCTTCGCGTCAAGAGGATCACCCTGCTGAGCATCCCGTCGCAGGGCTGCAGATGCAGCGCCATCCGCAACGTTCGGCGGCCCGGCGGCTGGCGCGGGGGCAGACGGTGCACGACTGCGCTCTGCTACGCCTATCGGAGAACCGGCTGCATACAACGACGCATCAGCCTCGATCCGGTTGTTCAGCCGACCCTGCCGCGCATCGGCCAGACGCGCCAGATCGGCGGCCTTTGGCTCATACCCGCTGACCTCGATGCCCAGCAACGATCCCTGCAGCCACACCTCGCCGCGGAACGCCTCGTGACCGGACACGCGAATACGGCGCCACGATTTCGCCGCCACCATGTCGACCATCGATTCCACGACATCCGGCCGGTTGTGTTCGGTGACGAGGTACGGCCCGATATCCTCGAACGCGAGTTGATACGGCGCGTCCTTCAGGAAATACTGATTCCCGGCCCGTAGGTAGCGTTTGCGTACGCGCACCGGCGGCTGGTCAAGCGGCGCGCGAACAGCAGCGTGATCTTCCCGTTCGGTTGGCGCGTCGCCGGTTGGGCGGTGAGCAGACTGAGGTGCCGCACGAGCATCGTCCCGGATAGCCTGATCACGCAGACGCGCCCGTGCCGCGTCAAATTCACGCTGGCGCCGGGCCGACACAGCATCCAGGGCCGCCGCATCGAGGCGACTGGTATCTCCATCACCTTTGGTGTGTTCAACGGATGGCGAATGTCCGGGAACATCCGGCTCGATCACATTAATGACTGGCTCGGCAGGCGGCAAGGTTTCAGACATGGTGGGCTCCTTTCTGATCGGTCATGCTTCCAGGCGATACATCCTTTGGTCTAGCGATCCGGCCCAGGCGGATCCTGCGATGCGGACCGCTCCTTCGACCACTCGAGCGCCGCTGTACGTGCTTCGCGTATCCGGGCCCATGAACGTGCCTGCAACTGGTCGAGCATCCCCTCGAGGTTCGGACTGAAATTCAGTTCACGGGCGGACTTCTTGAGCGAGCCGACCGTGCGGTCGAGCAGGTCACGCGCGCGATCCCACGGATAGACCCTGGGCCGATCGCCCTCGTAGCCGACCTGCAGTTCCGATCCATTGAGCCGGGCATTCTCGTCCATCCATCGCAGCCGCTCCGAGACGAATTCCATCTGCGTCTTCGGATGGAAGACGACGCTACGCGTCGCCACTTCCTGGATCAGGTAGTGCTCGGTGTTGAAGACCTCACCACGGTACGGTCCGCCGTTTTCCCGAGGTGTGCCCATCCGGAGCGGGGAGCCGAACCGATGTTCGGCCAGTGCCCTGACCTCGTTAGGCACATCCGCGACGGCGAACAATGGTTCGCCAACTGGTGGACGCGTTGGTGCGAAGCGCCTCGGCTCAGCGGCCGGAGTATCAACTGCAGGGAGAGCTGTAGACTGCTCACCCCTCGGTTGTGCCTCCGCCGATGCCGTCACCGGCTCAGGTGCTTCCGACGGAGTGGTCGGCTTCGGTGCGCCGCGCTTCGACGCGCGACGACGCGATGCGTCGTCCCCAGCATTGACGAGTTTTTCCTTCACGTTGCCCATCCTGTCCTCCATCGGTTCGTCCAGCTCCCTGCCGTTTGCTGTGCCCGCCAGCGACCCAATGCCATCGACCACCCGCGCGTCATCGCGGCCCACGACTTCGCGCAGGCGGTCGCCCACACTTGCAGATCCGGACAACACCGCCATGTCGTTGAAATCGGTCGGAGCCTTGTCGTCAATTCGCGCGTCGGCGGCGAATATGGGCAAGACCATGCGGTCTCCCGATATTTCCGCAGCCTGTCGGGCTTTGGCCTCCCCCGGTCCCAGTTCACCCAGCACGACGATGTCTGCGTCCGGGAATCGCTCGCGCACGGATTCCGCGACGGGCGGCAGATTGCCACTCGACAGCGCCGCCAGCGCCACCCATCCCGTTGCGCGATGCGCCGACAGCATGGTCGCCATGCCCTCGCCGATCAGGATCGGCGTCGCCTGTCCGCCTGCGACAGGCGCTGGCCCGGCGATCCAGTACCCGCCTCTCTTGACGCCACTGGCCAGCGACGACTTGTTGCCCGCTTCGTCGATCAGTTCCAGCGTCGAGACGGCACGTCCGATCCAGACCGGCACGACCAGCACCCGCCCGGAAAGCGGCCGCTCCTCGCTTGCCGGGGCATAGCCCAGCAACGCACGCAGTTCAGGCGCTTCCAGTTCGCGCAGTGTCTGCACGGGATCGAGACCCTTGCGCACGAGATACGGATGTTCCGGACCAACAGGTCGTGCCCATTGCCAGATTTCCTGTGCCTCACGAGCCGCGGCAGCATGCCGTGCCTGCTGGCGTGCCGCATCCCGCGCGCGACGTTCAAGCACATCGGGACCCGGCACGAGCGTCGTTGCCATCTGGTCCGGGTAATGCCCACGTCTCAGGTCAAACCCATGCTCTCGCGCGAGCCAGAAGAGCGACGCGAGCGTCTTGCCGCCTGACTTCTTCACCGAGCGCCAGGTCGTGCGGGCCGCCCGCTCGTCATAGTTGCCGGCTGTGCGACTCCATTCGTCCCAGATCTCGAAGCCGGCATCACCCAAACCGTGCTTCAGTGCAAACGCCATGTCGACCCACGTGCCGTAGTCCTCCGCCGGAATCACGGCAAGAGCGGCCCGTACACGGGCGGTTTCGTCCACATGGGGCGCACTCATCGCGGGGCTCCCTCAATCGATGCCGCGTTCGTCCCGGCACGTGTCACCGGGTCACGCCTTGCTTGCGTGGACTTTGGCGGCACCAGCTCCGCGACGTCGAGGTCCGCAACCGACAACCGGCGCGTCGCCTGCCCGATACGCTTCGCCGGAACGCCCAGCAGCATGAAGTGCCGTTCGACGTAGGTCGTGACCTCGTCCTCGCTGAGGTCGGCGAGCCGCGGCGGCAGATCGCGCGGATCCCAGGCCTGCAGCACCTCCAGATACTCGCCCGACAGATGAAGGAGGCCCGCACCGTCCGGATCGATCTCGTCAGACCCGACTTCGCGCACACGTCGTTCGATCTGGGCGGTGAAGCGCACCAGGTCCATGGCCGGCACCGATGGTGCACCCGAGACCCGCGAAGCGAAAACAGGGTCGCGCCAGTAGCAGATCCGGTCGGCAAGGATCGGCTTCGCGTTCTCCAGCACGATGATTTCCTTGTCGCGCCCCAGCTCCTTGAGCTCCTGTGGCAACAGCAGTGGCCGACGCTGCTCGGACACGCTCTCGCTCGATCCACTTCGGCCGCCGAACATCGCGCTCGGACGGCTGATGCTACGCGACTGGTCCGTGAAGGTGCCGAGCATCTCGGAATAGTCGTTCGCATCCTTCTGTTCGCGCGGCGCGTAGAGGATCTGCATCGCGTGGTTCGTGAGGAAGGTACGTGCATCGGCACGGCCATAGACCGACTCCAGCTGCGCGATCGACTGAACGACCGAAAGCAGACGCAGGTTGTAGCCCGCCATGTAGGCCACGGCGCGCGCGATGATATGGATCTTGCCGATTGCGGTCATCTCGTCGAGCAGCAGCAGGCACTGGAACCGCAAGGTCGGGTCAGCCTCCGGCAACTGTTTCGTGTTCAGGTTGACGAGTTGCGAGAACACGAGGTTCACGAGCAGCGCGGCCTCGGACAGGTGATCGGGCGTGATTCCGATGTAGACCGACATGCGACGCCGACGCACGTCGCGCAGGTCAAAATCGTTGGCGCTCGTTGCCGCGTCGACGATGGGGTTTGCCCAGATCGTTAGCGGCGCGTGGAATGTCGCGAGAATGCTCGCCAGTACCTTGTCGTCGTTGGACAGGAAGCGGTTGAGTGCATCGACGCATGCGCCGCTGAGCAGCGCGCGATGCCGGACGAGTGCACGCTGCAGGTAAGACTTGACCGGCATGCCTTGGCCCGACGACTGGCGCAATACCTCGCCCATCGTGACGGGGTAGTCGTGGATGGATTCGCTCTTGCCCGCCCGTCGTGCGTCACGCCACTCGCTCAGGAGCAGGACGATGCCGAGAAACAGGTTGCGCGCCTGATCCTTCCAGAAGTCGTCGTGGCCACCTGGCGGATATAGGGCGTAGCCGATCGCGAGAATATCGCCGACGCGGAAAAGGCCATCGGAAATGGCCGACAGCGGGTTGAACCGGTGCGTGCGGCCGTCTTCCGCGAACGGGTCGAAAAGATAGACCTCCTGCCCGTGTGCGCGCCGGAATCCTGCCGTGATCGCGTAGTTCTCACGCTTGATGTCGAGGACCACGACCGAATCAGGATAACTCAACAGGTTCGGGATCACGATGCTGACGCCCTTACCCGAGCGGGCGGGCGCGGCGAGCAGCACGAACTGCTGTCCGGCAAAGCGCAGGTAGCGTCCTCGCCATATTCCGACGACGATGGACGGCGCGTCGATCAGTGTCCGCGTGCTCATAGCAACCCCGCCGCGCGGATTTCCGCTTCGCTGGCGAACCGGGCACTGCCGTAGAGACGTCGCCGGCCGGTCCGCTCCCAGATCGAATACAGCGCCATCGCCGGGCAACCTACGGCGACGAGTAACCCAAGAAGCCCCGCGCCTGCCAGGTGCCTGCCGCCGTGCGGAATCAAGCCGCCGTGCCAGGCCAGCAGTGCATCGGGCCAGCCCCATAGGCCCGCATGGAACGGGTTCAGCCGCAGGCTCGCGTACAGGAAAAAGGATGCAACCCACGACGAGGCCAGCAGAGCCCCCGCGACAACCGCTAGAACGGTGACCGTGACCAGGGTGGCACGCACATGATGTGCTGCCGGACCAGCGATGTCGGAAGGAATTGAGGAACGACGGTTCGTATCCATGCCTGCCTCAGGAAAACGTCGTGCGCGCCTTGCGCACCGGATCGAACCAGACTTCCGTCATGCCCCAGCGCTTGCCGGTCTGTTTGCCCGCCTCGTCGTAGAGCGGATACGCTTCCATGTGCGCAACGATGTCGATCGTCAGGGTGAGAAGACGCTTGAGTGCCGTATCGTCATAGGTCGCGGCTTCGGGGTGCTCCTTGGCCATCAGTGCAAAGCGCTCGATCGCAACCGTCGCGCTCGACGCGTGATAGCTCGTGATGGAGCCCGCGTGGCCGGTCGTCAGCAGCTTAAGGAAGTCATAGGCTTCGGCACCGCGCAGTTCGGCAAGCAGCACGCGGTCGGGACGCATGCGCATCGTGCTCGCGATCAGGCCGGCCGGCGTCACGCGTGCCTGACCATGACCGCCCTTGCTATACAGCAGATGGACGCAGTTCTCGATGTGCCGGATGAAGAGTTCGCGGACATCCTCGATCGTTACGATCCGCTCGGTCGCCGGAATCGAGCGGCAGAGAGTTTTCATGAAACTGGTCTTGCCCGACCCCGTATTGCCGACGATCACAATGTTCAGCCGCCCGGTCACGGCCCGCTCGAAGAAGGCACACCAGTCCCGCTCTTCGAGGCACTGCACAAGCTTCCGGTCTGTCGGGCGCAGCGCCTGCAACACCGTGTCGAGCCCATCCGGACGGTGCCATATAGTGTCGTCGAACAGCCCTTCGTTGCGATATGCGTCGAGGCTCTTTTCGCGCGCGGAAGGCCGGCGGATCGTCACCGAAACGGTGCGCCGCGGCACGACGGGCGGTACCACGATCTGGATACGTGCATCTCCGGGCAGCAACGCCGAGAGCACCGGATGCTGCGCCGACACCTCCTGGTTCGTGAGCGTTGCGACCGCGACCGCGAACGACATCAGCCGCTCGTAATCGAGATCGGCATAGTCGTGACCGCGCCAGCCGAGATGGGTCTCGGTCAGCACGCGCTGCGGCCGGTTGATGACCAGTTCAGTCACGTCGGCATCGTCAAGCAGCGGCGCGAACGGCCGCATCAGCTCGCGTACCGACGCGTCGTCCGGAAGCCGCACGAGCACGGTATCGACGTATCCATCCTGCATGTCAGCGCGGTCGATCATGGTGCTCGCTCCGGCTGCAGCGCATAGACCGTCCCGAAATCCAGATCGCGCGCGACGACGATGGTGAATTCGGCGCCCTGGTTCTGCGTCAGTGTCGGCGGAATATTGATCGTGCTGTTGAGCACCCGCGTCGCCATGTCGTTGCCCTGCTGCTGCGTGTTCTCGTAGACGATCGACCCGTTGCTGTTGCCGCCTCGCGTGGCCAGATATCCGATCGCGTCCTGGGTGATGCCCAGCGTCATCGCGGCGCCAATGCGCTGCCCCCAGTGGTTGTCGACGTAGCCATCGATCCCCATGCGACCTAGCGCATCGGCAACTGGCGAGTCAATCTCGACGGTCACGCCGTGGGGCGTCTCGATGCGAGCCGCAAGGATGAAAGTCCGCTTCTGTCCGGACGACAGGTTCGAACGATACTGGCTGTTGATCTGTGAACCGCGCTCGATCAGCACGACCCGCCCGTCATCGGAATAGACGTTCTTCGTCACCGTGCAGGTGGACAACCCCGCTTCCGTCGAATCGAACGCGGTGTCGCCTGCGCAATCGATCTTCGCGCCCTGCGCGAGAATCAGGCTACGGTCACCGAGCGTACCGGCACGCACCCGCGGCTTGGCGGTCGGAGTCAACGCCTGCGCAAGTGCCCCCATCCCGCCCTGGCCCGGTGTTGTCAATGGCTGGCCGGGAACCGATGCCGCCACCGACGAGGCCACTTCGACGCCGCCAGCGATACCGCCTGCGGCGAGCATACCTGTCAGGCCTCCAGCCTGGCCAACCGCCCCCGGCGTGCTACCGGCCGCGAGTAGCGGCGCATCGTAATAGCTGCGGACCGGTAGCGGGCGCTGAACCGTGACAGGAGGACGGGCGACGACTGGCCCCGAGACCGCAGCAGGCGCACTTGCCGCGATTGGCGTCGACGCCGCGCCCGCGGCCACCGGCGCGTCCCTGAAAACGCGTCCCTGGGTTGCCGTGCCCTCGACTGCGTCGCGGTGCGCTTTCGCCTCCGCGTCGTGGCGTGCGAGGAACGTGTGAACCGTCCAGACCGCGCCGGCACCGGCCAGGAGAATGACCACCAGCGGTGTCAGCCACCAGGCGCGCGGGCGTGTGCCCCGGTATTGCCCGAGCGCAGGCATGCCTCGGTCGACCTGCGCTCCGGACTCGTCGACAGCACTGCGATCAGATCCGGTCGGATGCTGGCCGGACGGATCATCCGGTTCAATCGTG